>Ga0172375_10008364_pt1 | contig 13925 bp, 13 predicted proteins | sample LakKiv1m_FD_114537 | JGI IMG/M metagenome (GOLD analysis project Ga0172375, IMG submission 114537) | Freshwater microbial communities from Kabuno Bay, South-Kivu, Congo - kab_092012_11.1m | ecosystem: Environmental > Aquatic > Freshwater > Lake | place: Democratic Republic of the Congo...
ATCGGAAGCATTTGCGGCGGTGGTCGTTATGACAGCCTTACAGGAATATTTGGACTCGAAGGTGTATCAGGTGTTGGTGTCTCTTTCGGTGCCGACAGGATCTACGATGTAATGGAACAGTTGGGTCTGTCACAACAGGTAACCGGTGCGGCAACTGATGTGCTTATACTTAATTTTGGTGAAGCCGAGCTTCAGTACGCCCTCGGTATTCTCGATCTGCTAAGGAAAACCGGTATCAGGGCGGAGCTGTATCCCGATCAGGTGAAATTTAAAAAACAGATGTCTTATGCCGATGCAAGGAAGATACCTTATATTATTATTGCCGGGGAAGAGGAGATTCGGTCTGATGAGGTTACTGTAAAAATTATGTCAACAGGTGATCAGAAAAAAGTGAAGAGGGTGTTTCTCGCTGAATATCTGAGCTCAGAAAAAAGATAAATTAAAAAAGGAGCTATCTCTTAACCGGATTCGGCCTCTCCTGACGCCTATCCTGTAACTGGTTTAGCAATTGCATCTTATATTGGTTTTCAGCCTGGTAAAACCTAAGGACCTTAGCAGGGGGAAGTACAGCTTTAATATGTTTATGAAATGTCATTGAAAGTTCAGCTTCCAGTACCTCAAGTTCAATAATTTTATCGCCCATAACTGTCATTTCCTCATCACTCAGGGTGGTTGTTTCCTGGTTAGATTTTTTGTTAAGAACCATTCTTTCCTGCTGAATTTTAATTTTCTTTTCCTGGTATTGATTATACAGAGGCCAGAATTTTTCTGCCTCAGAGGGTGTTAGGTTCAACCGCTGGGTAAAGAATGCAATTTTATAGGATTCCAGTCTTTCGCGATTTGGATTCTGGGCTGATACAACAGTTGCTGAAAATATCAGCAATACAGCTATGATAAATACTCCTTTTTTCATGATTGTAAATTTACAGGATTTCATAGATATCATCTAAATCAACATTTTCAAGTATAAGATAATCAATAATTTCAGCGTTACTAACATCAGGTAAGCGATCCCAGGAAGCAATGGCTGGCAACTCTTCTTCAAGTGTAAGGGCATCGATATCATTTATATAAGTATCGCTGAATTCCTGAAGGCTGACAGTAGGTATAACTCCTCTGTTTTCTGACGGACTGAATATCTTAAGTGCAGTAAAGCTTAAAAGTACAAGAACTGCAACAGAAGCGGCAACTGCAAGATAGGGCTTCATCCTGAGATATAATCCTTTTGTAGGGGTCACCTGCTCTATTCCTTCTGTTGAGGCAATAATCCTGCTGTTTATCTCTTCAAAATAGTTTTCCGGTACGACAAACGGACTTTTGCCTGCTATTTCTTTTAAGTTTTTCATCACTCACTTAGATATATAAAGTTCAAAAAGGTTTAACTCAGACCCAGCATTTCTTCAATTTTTTTTACAGCATGATGATATGATGCTTTGAGTGCACCTTCTGAAGTCCCGAGCACTTTGCTCATCTCCTCATAAGGCATCTCATCAAAATATCTCAGGTTAAATACAATACGCTGTTTTTCAGGTAATTGAAGTATGGCATTCTGAAGTTTGAGCTGTGCCTCATCACCGTCGAACCATGTGCTGCCCTCTGCAGATGTTGCCAGGTAGCTTCCTATTTCATCGAGGCTTAATGCACTGTTTCTTTTTCTTTTATTAATAAGTGTAAGAGCTTCGTTGGTGGCTATTGTATAAAGCCAGGTATAAAGTGCGCTTTCATTTCTGAAATTACCTATATTTTTCCATGCATTTATAAAGGTGTTCTGCAATGCATCATCAGCATCTTCATGGAGTATAACCAAACGACGTATATGCCAGTAGAGCCTCTTACTGTATGTCTCTACCAGGAGCCTGAAGCCCCTGTTGACATCTGTCTTCAGCAGCCGGACAATTTCTTTATCCTGATCGGTAAAATCCAAAGGGAACCTCTTTAATACTTAGATGAAAGATAATGGAAAAGGTTTAATTTTATTAATTACTCCCTGTCCTTATTTGCTACTTAACCCTCCCTCCGTCTCCCTCCCTTAAAAGTAAGGGAGGGAGGGTAGTTTGTATAAATTTAGTTACCCCCTGCCCTTATTTTTAAGGGAAGGGGTTGGGGGAAGGGTTTATTGAGGTAGAGAAGTGGAAACAGCTATTGTGTTAAAGATATTGTAACTTTGCATCCTTATTTAATACGAAAACTGATGGCTCTTCAATGTGGAATATTAGGAATAACAAACGTAGGGAAAACTACCATATTCAATTGTATTTCAAATACTAAAGGCGAGACGAATGCTTTTGCTTTCAGCGCTACAAAATCAAATATGGGCATTGTCCAGGTCCCCGATAAGAGGTTGTATGAACTTGAAAAACATCAGGTTACAGAAAAAATTGTGCCTACAACTGTCGAGATTGTCGATATTCCGGGACTTGCAAAAGGATCCAACAAGGGAGAAGGAGTGGGGAACAAATTTCTTGGCGATATACGGAACACCGATGCCCTGATACACGTTCTGAGGTGCTTCGACAACGAGGCTCTACCTCATATTGACGGATCAGTGGATCCTGTAAGGGACCTTGAGAATATAGACTTTGAACTTCAGGTAAAGGATCTTGAGTCGATAGAAAAAAAAATAGAAAGGCTTCAGAAAGCTTCAAGAGCCGGAGATAAGGATGCCGCTCACGGACTTGAGGTGCTTGGACGTCTTCGGGAACATATAGAAGGATTTAATAATGCCCGAACCCTGAACGTTAAGGATGAAGACAGGAAATACATAGATGATCTGTTCCTTCTGACAATGAAACCGGTACTTTTTGTCTGCAATGTGGATGAAAAATCAGCACCCCGGGGGAACACGTATGTCGAAAAAGTAAGGGAATTTCTGAAAGATAAAAATGCAGAAATACTTGTTATTGCAGGAGCTATTGAAGCTGAAATAGCCGACCTGGAAAATATTGACGACAGGCTTGCGTTTCTAAAAGATGCCGGCCTTGAAGAACCCGGTGTCGATAAGCTTGTAAGAGCAGCATACAAACTGCTGAACCTTCAGACATTCTTTACTGTTGGTCCTATGGAGATAAGGGCATGGACTATAAAAAACGGAATGACAGCTCCGCAGGCAGCAGGTGTAATACACAGCGATCTTGAAAGGGGATTCATAAGAGCAGAGGTGATGAAGTACAGCGATTTTATTCAACTGGGCTCTGAACATGCATGCAAGGAGGCAGGTAAATTCTATATTGAAGGAAAGAATTATGTAGTTTCTGACGGCGATATTCTTCATATTCGGTTTAATGTGTAATGTTTAAGCAGCTGATAGTCATATTTATCCTGTTGCAGATCTTAGCCGCGGAAGTTTCTTCCCAGATACCCGGGAATGACAACCGCCTCAGAACTATTATAGCTCTTAAGGGGCAGGCAACAGTTTCTATTCCAAATCCGGGAGACGCTGAAATGACTATACTCTCAAAAAGAATATCTGTCAGCTCGGCAACAAATAAAAAAATCGAAATTGTGCTGTCACCTCTCTCTGCAGAGTGGTTTATTTCAAGGAATTATGATTATGAGATTCTTGAAAATGATGATGTTAAGGGGATAATAACAGCCTCGGGAATGGAGGAGGCGAAGGGTTGGGATAAGTACCCTACTTATACACAGTACGATTCCATTATGCAGAGTTTTGCAACGCTCTATCCTGCATTGTGTGATGTCGATACAATCGGAACTAGCATTTATGGAAAGCTGGTTCTTGTTTTGAAGATCTCCGACAATCCTCTCTCCGACGAAGATGAACCTGAAGTCTTCTATACATCAACGATTCATGGCGACGAAACGGGCGGTTATATACTGATGATGAGGCTGGCTGAACATCTTCTTAAGAATTATAATTCAAACAGCAGGGTTAAAAATCTTGTCGACAACCTGGAGATATGGATAAACCCTCTTTCCAATCCCGATGGTACATATCGTACCGGAAATACGATCTCCTCACCAACACGATATAACGCCAACGGTTACGACCTCAACAGGAATTTCCCGGATCCGGTTTCTGATGATCCTGCTAAACAAAAGGAAACCCTTGACATGATCAAATTCATGAGGGGACGCAATTTTGTTATATCTGCCAATTTTCACGCAGGCGAAGAGGTTGTGAATTACCCGTGGGACAGGTGGGCCAGATTTCATCCTGACGATGACTGGCTTTTTCATATCAGCAGAAGGTATGCGGATACAGTTCATCTTCATGCAGTTGCAGGCTATATGACCTTCAGGTATAATGGAGTTACAAATGGATATGATTGGTACGATATTTATGGGGGGAGACAGGATTTTGTTACATGGGAACTTCATGGAAGAGAGGTAACCATAGAGCTTGACGATACAAAGCTTACTCCTGCAGCTAACCTGAATTCTCTGTGGGAATACAATTACAGGTCTCTGTTGGGCTATATTGAAAACGCCCTCTATGGGATTCATGGTAAGGTCACTGACTTTGTCTCAGGTGAAGCAGTTGCAGCTAAAATATTTATTGCCGGACATGATGCAGACAGCTCTCATGTGTACTCCGACACTCTTACGGGTAGCTTTGTCCGGTTAATAGCGCCAGGCACCTGGACACTTACGTTTACAGCCGATGGTTATATAAGTAAGACTGTGAGCTTAACTGTTACAAATGAATTGATGACATGGATCGACGTTGAGATGGTACCTGTGGCCAACCCGATAGATACAATCCCGACACAGGAACTCAGGGTATATCCCAATCCGGCAGATGAGTTCCTCCGTATAGTTTTGCCAGACCGGCAGATTGGTGAAGTGGAGTTAATTATTATTAATTCACTTGGTGTAAAAGTATCGGAATATAAGGATATGTATACATTCGAGGATGTACCTGTTGTAATCAGCCTTCAGGATCTTCCAATGGGAGTCTATACTGTTGTTTTCAGAAACAGTGTTACAAAAGTAACAGACAAGGCTCCTTTTTTAATAATGCGACAGAATTAAAATTTGTGCTTTGGTGGCTGTTGCCTGTCTGCTTAAAAAAACTACTTTTGGAACTTGATTTATTAATGCCGTTTTAATGCGGTACGAACGTCAGTATTCTATGATGAGAGAAAGAACTATAAAAAGGACAGCAGCAATTTTTTCAGCAATATTTTTATTTAACATTTCAATGGGACAGGGGGCGTACATTCCTCCCGAGAAACCCACGCTTATTATTGGAATTGTTGTTGAACAGCTAAGGTATGATCAGATTGAAAGATTCAGGAGCCGGTTCAGCGAGAACGGTATCAGGAAGCTGCTCAATGAAGGGACCTTCTTTCAGAATGCATCTTTCCAGTATATGCTTACCCAGTCGGCCCCGGGTCATGCTACAATAGCCACAGGTGCGGAACCTTCTTTTCATGGTATAACATCTGATTCGTGGTACCTGCCTTTGAGAAATGAACAGGTGTACTGTACAAAAGACATAAATGTTGATCCCACCGGAGGAAGCATTGAGTGCGGTCTTCATTCTCCCGTAAACCTTCAGGCATCAACTTTTGCCGATGAGCTGAAAGTTTCTTCAGGCGGAAGATCGAAAGTATTTGCGGTAGGGATGAAAGAACATGCTGCAATAATTTCTGCCGGGCATGCCGCTGATGGAGCATACTGGTATGATAATATCGCAGGTACCTGGATGTCGAGCTCTTATTTTTATGATTCTCTGCCTTCATGGGTAAACGACTACAATGCCATGAAATATGCTGAGGCATTTCTGAATAATCCATGGACCCCTGCTCGCCAGCCTCAGGATTATTCCGATTGTGTTGCTGATTCATGCAAGTATGAGGCAGGGTTCAACGGGCAGAATTATTTTCCATACGATTTGCGAAAGCTGAGCAGCAGGGGTAAGGATAGCAAGAACAGGGATTATTCAATCTTGGCAGAAACACCTTTCGGCAATACATTTACAACAGGATTTGCAAAGAAACTTATTGAGATGGAAGGGCTTGGAAAGGATGATATAACTGATTTTATTTCAATATGTTACACGGCTACTGATTATATAGGTCACAGGTTCGGGCCCTCATCGCATGAGATGGCTGATGCAATATTGAGGCTCGATGCGGAGATTGAGGATCTGCTGAAGTACCTTAATGAAAATATAGGAAAGAAGAACATCCTTATCTATTTTACCTCAGCGCATGGAATCTCTGAGGTGCCTGGAATTCTTGAAAGCATGAGAGTGCCTTCGGGCTATTTTAGACAGGATCAGGCACTATCTCTTCTGAAGAGCTACCTGAAAGCTCTTTATGGAGACGGAGACTGGGTGAAGGGTTATTCGGAGAAGCAGGTTTACCTTAACCGGACTCTTATTGAAGATGCCAAGATACCCCTCGAGGATATTCAGAAAAAGGTCGCCAGGTTCCTTATTCAGTTCTCAGGGGTTTCATCGGCTTATCCCTATGCCGCATTTGAAGCCAGTGATTTCAGCAGCGGCAATCTTAAACGCATTATTAACAATTTCAGCCCGCAGAGATCTGGTGATGTAATTGTAACACTTAATCCGGGATGGGTAGAAAGGGAGGGCATTTCAGTAACCAATCATAATTCTCCATATGAATGCGACTCGCACGTTCCTTTGATATGGTATGGATGGAGTGTAAGCAGGGCTGTTGTTAACAGGAAGGTGAACATGTCTGATGTAGCGGCTACATTGTCGTCACTTTGCAAAGTGCCCTATCCGAATGCCTGTACCGGAGAACCTATGTTTGAATTATTCCGATAATTTATCTCTGACCTCACAAGCTTCTGTAAGGAGCTCAGGATTTTTCTCGCATCCGTTGCCGATAATAATCAGGTCGGCTCCGGCTTTGAAAACAGCCTCTACCTCATTCTTTTTTCTGATGCCTCCGCCAACGGCGAGAGGTATTGAGATGTTTTTCCTGACGTCGCTGATAATGGCCGTGGGTATATGGCTGGAGGCACCGCTACCTGCCTCGAGATATATCATTCTGAGGCCGAGCATTTCACCGGCCATTGCAGTAGCAACGACAATTTCGGGCTTATTGGAAGGAATAGCCTCTGTCTGGCTGATATACTCAACAGATGTTCTGGCTCCGCAGCTTACAAGGATATAACCGGTTGAAACAAGTTTTTCCCTTACGTCGCTCAGGTATGGTGCTGCTATAACATGATTTCCGATCAGCAGTTCGGGATTCCTTCCTGAAATAAGTGAGAGCAAAAGAATAGAATCAGCTTTATGGCTAAGCTGGAGAAGATTTCCCGGGAAAAGCACAACAGGAATTGAGCATAGTTCCTTTACCGAGTCAATAAGATTGTCGATGCTGTTAAAAGTGAGGCTGCCTCCGGCCAGAATATAGTCGGTTCTGCATTTAACAGCAGTACTTATTATCGTTCGCAGCGAGCTGATTCCCGTTCTGTCAGGATCGAGAAGCAATCCTATGCTCTTCTTTCGGGGAAATTTGTTTGTTGCCATAATCCTTTTTTGTCCAAACAATTGCATAATTGTCGTATTTTGTATACCAGAGTCCGAATGAATCATTGATTTTATCGGTTTTTACACTCCCTTTAATCTCGCCCGATTCTTTCACTTCAAACGGTTCAATGGTTATGTCTTTCCTGAAGTTTATCCCTTCCTTGTCGCAGATCTTGTAAAGTGATTCTTTTGCACACCAGTGAATATACATATGGTACCTTCTGGTCTCGTTGTCTTTGGTCACTTTCTCTTTCCTGTTCAGGAATTTAAAAGCGAAGGCTCCGATGTTGGAGCTCATGTATTCGAGGTCGATACCTACCTTTTCATTTGTACTGGTAAGGATTGCCGTAAGTTTGTGAGAATGAGTTATTGATATGAACCGCGAGCCATCTTTGAGGAATGGTTTGTTGTTCTTGTTGTAAACTATTCTTGCTTCCCTGCCCAGAAGTTCAGCAAGAAGCGCCCTCACACTCAGAAATTCCAGCCTGCGTGAGTTGCTTGCAAAACCGTTGAAACGCTTCATGTCGTCATTATCAAGCTCAGCAAGTTCAAGCAGTGTATTTATATCCTCTTCTATCTTCCAAACGCCCAGGACACTGTTCTCGTTAAGATAATGTTTTGTTATACAACCCATCTACTGTTTTTGAGTTATTAATCCTTCCATTTCATGGTTTCAATTATATGAATGATGTCCTTGCGGAAGAAGTCAGTCACCGGAGCCAGGGAATCAGGATTGGGTTCTGCAAAAAAGTAAAGCGATCCCCTGAAAAAATGTCTTGTGCTGTCCGTTACAAAAAACTGGACCGATGTGGCTGTGTTCCCTTTCAGATCGTAAAGTATTCCGTATACTCGTCGTTCAGGATCATTTATCAGTTGTTCATTAATGGCATCGGCTTTTGTAATATGGTTCTGGAAATTAATCTTGTATGTCTGCTCCAGCAAAGTGTCGAGATTATTTTTTATATCCTTATATGTAAAATATATACTGGCATCATATGAACTGAAATCAATATTGAACCAACCAGGAGCAGGGTAGGTTATCTTACCGTACGACGGGTATTCAAACGAAAAGGGAAGATCATTCTTTTGCCCGGGACCACTGTTGAAGGTTACATAGTCGTGAGCAGGAAGGTCAATTCTGAAATACCCTCTCGGCCTTGGAACTGCAACTTCCCGGCAGCTTAAAACGGGAAGCAGGATGGCAACCAGCAGCCAGAGCTTATATTTATTCCGGTAACGCATCCTCTTTATGTATTTCTACCCTTATTTCCTTAATTCTCCTTCTGTCGGCCGATTCTATCCGAAATGTGAAATTACGGAATTTTACCGTTTTGTCTTTAGCCGGGATCTCTCCGGTGAGCTCCAGTATAAGTCCTGCCAGTGTTTCAGATTCTCCTCTTACAAAATCAAAAGGATCTTCTTCAAGGTTGAATGCCTTATTGAAATCATTGAGCAGTGTTTTTCCTTCAAAGATGTATGTGTTCTCGTTGATCTTCCTGTAAAATGGCTTCTCATCGTCGCTCTCATCCGTTATTTCTCCGACGATTTCCTCAAGAATATCTTCAAGTGTAATTATTCCCGAAGTCCCGCCGTATTCGTCAATAACAATTGCCATGTGATTTTTTTTGACCTGAAATTCCTTCAGAAGGTCGTTGATTTTTTTTGTCTCAGGAACAAAGTACGGAGGTCTGATAAGTGTCTGCCATTTAAAACTGGCCGGGTTATTCATGTAAGGAAGAACGTCCTTGGCATAGAGGACTCCTTTTACATTGTCGAACGATTCGGCATAAACCGGTATTCGGGAAAATCCCGAATTAATTATTACAGGAATTATCTGGCTCAGGTTTTCCTTTATGCTTACAGCGGTTACGTCAATTCTGGGGCACATTATAGCGCTCACATTCAGGTTGCCGAAGTTAACGATTCCTTTAAGTATCTTTTCATCTTCATCAAGGTCGACGGAAGAGGCAAGGTCAAGAGCATCAGAAAGGTCGTTCATGCTGATTTCGGATCGGTGAGAGCCGATTTTTTTCTTTACAAACGACGTGGTAAGGATCAAAAGAGATGTAACCGGACGGAAGAGTTTTTCAAGTAAAATGAGTGTGGATGACATAAAGAGCGCCATGCTTACATTGTTCCGCGAGGCAAATACCTTTGGCATAATCTCTCCGAAAAAGAGAAGCATGAAGGTTATTATTACTGCCTGAACAATAAATCCCAGCACCGGGGCACCTGAGAAGTCGAATAACTTTGAGCTTATAAATGCTGAAAGGAGTACAATTGCAACATTAACAGTGTTATTTGTGACAAGGATTGTGCTGAGAAGCTTTTCCGGCATATTATAAAGCTTCAGCACATTTCTGGCTTTATTTGATTTGTCGGTCTTGAACTTTTCAATTTCTGCCGGCCCCAGTGAGAAGTAAGCTACCTCAGAGCCCGACATCAGTGCTGATACATATAATAATAAAGCAAGCACTGCAAATCCGACAAAAATTTTAAGATCAGGAGTATTTACGATCACTCCTGAAAAAAAATTTAAAAATGGAAATGCAAGTTCCGGTTCCAATCCCTTCTGTTTAATTAATACCCCTAGAATGGCAGATCATCTTCACTCTGCGCACCTCCTGTTGTGTCGGTAAAAGGCCCGGTTTGTCCGGATTCAGGCTGGTAGGGAGCAGCAGGCTCATTTACCTCAGACGATCCCGGTTTGTCGGTAACACTGTTCCTGCTTACTTCAGGTGAACCCACCTGGGCCTGTTTCTTTTCAAGTACAAGCATTGTATCGGCCAGGATCTCGGTTATATACTTGTTGTTTCCCTCTTTGTCGACATACGACCGGGTTTTGATCTTACCAACAATATAGAGTTGTGAGCCCTTCTTTACGGTTTTTTCGGCAACTTCTGCCAACGCCCTCCACAAAACAATATTGTGCCATTCGGTTGATGTAATTACCTCGCCCTGCTGATTGGTATATGTTTCGCTGGTAGCCAGAGGAAAAGTTGCCTTGGCAACTCCTTTGTCAAAATACCTTACTACCGGCTCTTTACCGACGTTGCCGACAAGGATGACTTTATTGATTGACATGTAGTTATATAATAATTGGTTAATTCAACACAGGAGTGTAAAGTTAAGAAAAAAACGTCTCTTTACAACCGGTAGAATATTAATTGCAAAAATTTGGAAGTTTCGACCAGTACGTGGTTTACAGTCTTAATTTAGTAATTAGCCGTATGCATAGTCTTTAAAGGTGACGGATTGTGTATTTCATTGTATTTTAGGCAATAATAAACCTTTAAAAAAAAAATTATTGCTTAAGTGTTTCAATATAAACAAATAATATTTTTATATTTGCAGGGTTGAAAAAAAGAATACTCAAAATAATTTGTTGAATTTTTAAACTCCAATTAAAATGACAAAAGCAGACATTGTTAATGAAATTACCAAAAACACTGGTATTGAAAAGGTAACGGTACAGAAGACTGTTGAGGCCTTGATGGAAACTATAAAACATTCGATGGTAACTGGTAATAACGTTTATCTCAGGGGTTTCGGAAGCTTCATCGTTAAGAAAAGAGCCAAGAAAACTGCAAGGAATATCTCCAAGAATACAACCATAATCATTCCGGCACACAATATTCCAGCTTTTAAACCGGCAAAAACATTCATTACAAAAGTTAAGTCACACGTTAAGAAATAATCATTTCCATGCCAAGCGGTAAAAAAAGAAAAAGACATAAAATGGCCACTCACAAACGTAAAAAACGTTTGCGGAAGAATAGACATAAAAAGAAGTAACAGATCATTGAGTGGTCTTTAACTGAACATATAAACCTAAAGGTCCCCCTTGATCTTTAGGTTTATTGTATGCAGGTGACGGAAAGATTATATAATCTTAACTCAGATTAATACAGGAAGTGGCAAATAAGGATCTCATCATTGATGCAAGTGATTCCGAGGTCTCTTTAGCGTTGTTGGAAGACAATCAGTTAATTGAGTTAAACAAGGAAAAACGTAATATCAGGTTTTCTGTCGGGGATATTTGCCTGGGGAAGGTAAAAAAGATCATGCCCGGTCTGAATGCTGCATTTATTAATGTAGGTTATGAGCGTGATGCTTTTCTTCATTACCTCGATCTGGGCGCCCAGTTCAGAACCCAGTACAAATATTACCAGTCAGCTCTTCAAAAACAGGGAAAAACAGTACCGGTTCATAAATTCAAACCTGAACCCGATATTGATAAAGACGGTAAAATATCAGACGTTCTTACTCAGGGACAAACAGTTATTGTTCAGATAACTAAAGAGCCCATTTCAACTAAAGGCCCCCGGCTGGCCTCAGAGATATCGATCGCAGGAAGGAACCTAGTTTTGATACCTTTCTCAGATAAAGTTTCAATCTCTTCAAAGATTGAAAATGCAGACGAAAAAAGCCGGCTGAAAACCCTCCTTCAAACAATCAAACCAAGGAATTTTGGAGTCATTGTAAGAACAGCGGCCGAAGGTAAAAAGGTTGCGGTTCTGGATACGGAACTGAGGGAGCTGGTAAGGAGGTGGGAATCGGCTTTTTCCTCCATAAGGAAGGAAATTAAATCGCCGCGCCTGTTCATAGGAGAGATGAACAGAACATCCACTATTATCCGCGACATGCTGAATGTAACATTCAACAGCATTTATACAAACGATTCTGTTCTGGTTGAAGAAATAAGGAAGTATATCAAGGAAATAGCTCCCGAAAAGGCAAAGATTGTCAAACTATATAAGGGAACCATCCCAATCTTTGATCACTTCGGAATAAATAAACAGATAAAAGCCCTTTTCGGCAAAACTGTCTCATTTAAACATGGCGCATACCTCATAATTGACCATACCGAAGCTCTTCATGTGATAGATGTTAACAGCGGTAACAGATCGCGCAAGGGCAACGACCAGGAGCTTAATGCCCTTGAAGTTAATATAGAGGCTGCCACTGAAATAGCACGGCAACTGCGGCTCAGGGATATGGGTGGCATAATTGTGATCGATTTCATCGATATGCAGTCGTCCGAAAATAAACAGGCCCTTTTCGACAAAATGAAGGAGGTGATGGCCGGCGACAGGACCAAACACAACATACTCCCACTTACAAAATTCGGGCTTATGCAGATAACCCGGCAGAGGGTAAGGCCCGAAATGCATATTGTAACTAACGAAAAGTGCCCTTCATGTCAGGGTTCCGGCGAGATAAAACCAACGATACTTTTTACAGATGAGCTCGAATCCCACCTGTCATTCATTGTAGATAAAATAAAGACCAGGATGCTAATCCTGAATGTCCATCCGTTTGTCGCCGCCTGGCTGAAAAAAGGACTCTTCCCGATCTTCAGAAAATGGAACTTTAAATACAGGATCAGCCTTAAGGTACAACCTGTTACTTCTTATCACATGCTGGAGTTCCATTTTTTCGACAGGGAGGAGAATGAGATTGACCTGACCTGATAATCCCGCAACATTTTAACTATTCTATTGTTATCTGTTTTATTACTTTTACACAGAACTATTATTCTATGCATAAATGAAAAGGCTGCTTTACACTTTGTTGATAATCTTTACACTTCAGCTTTCCCTTGGTGCACAAATTTATGACCCTGTAACCTGGGACTTTTCTTATGAAAAGAAAGGCGACGGATTTTATGAACTGGTATTTTCAGCTCATATTGAAGCGGGATCTCATGTATATTCTATGGACATTCCGGCAGGAGGACCAATTCCGACCACTTTCAGCTTCGATACGGCTGCTGACTATACCTTTGAAGGTAAAACATTTGAAGTAACTGCTCCCGAGGAAAAATTTGATGAGGCTTTCGGATTTAAAATTAAATCTTTCAGCGGAACAGCGGAATTCAGGCAGAGGATAAAGTCAGCTTCATCAGATTTTACAGTTAATGGTCAGGTAAATTTCATGTCGTGTAATAATACCACATGCTCGCCACCCAAAGATGTAGAGTTTTATATCAGGATCTCAGATGGTTCATCCGTTACAAGCACTGCAATACAGGCATCAACAGATGGAGGTCTGTCAGCCGGCGATACTCCCGGAAAAGGGCTGCTTGTCTTCTTCCTGCTTTCCATGCTGGCAGGTTTTGCGGGCATCCTTACCCCATGCGTATTCCCCATGATCCCAATGACTGTTGCCTTCTTTTCGAGGAACTCTGAGAACAGAAAAAAGTCAGTACTTAATGCATTGATTTTTGGAATTTCAATAATTCTTATTTATACCTCACTGGGAATATTAGTTTCCCTGACCAGTGCAGGCGCCGGTTTTGCAAATACCCTCAGCACTCACTGGATACCAAATATTATTTTCTTTACTCTTTTTATACTGTTCGGGATCTCATTTTTAGGGGCTTTCGAGATTGTACTTCCAAATAAATGGGTTTCGGGAGCCGATTCAAAAGTCGACAGGGGAGGTTTGCTTG
>Ga0172375_10008370_pt1 | contig 13919 bp, 5 predicted proteins | sample LakKiv1m_FD_114537 | JGI IMG/M metagenome (GOLD analysis project Ga0172375, IMG submission 114537) | Freshwater microbial communities from Kabuno Bay, South-Kivu, Congo - kab_092012_11.1m | ecosystem: Environmental > Aquatic > Freshwater > Lake | place: Democratic Republic of the Congo...
CAGATTAACTTCTGCTAAAAAATTCTTAGAGAGACGATTTGGTAAAGATATGGCTATTGATATATTTGAAAATACAGTTCGTATTGGTGATGAATTTGCTCATGGTTGGTTTGATTCTGCAGGTATTCATTTATGGACTCAATCGATTCCAGGAACTGAATATCATGAAGCTTTTCATGCTGTTTTCAGATTATATAATTCTAATTCTTATCAAAAAGATCTACTTGGAGAAGCTAAAAAAATATACGGTAATCTAAGTGATTTAGAACTAGAAGAAAGAATGGCTGATGATTTCATGGAATATGTACAGTCACGACGAGAAAGATCATTCTTAGGTAAGATAATGGATTTCTTCAAGGATTTGTATAATTATTTAAGTAGTTATTTTGAAGCAAAACCTTACATTCAAAGTATATATAGCCAGATTTATTCTGGAATGATCAATAAAAAATTTAAACGTTCTCTTTCAAGTCTTGGTACATCTAAAGCATATAAAAGAGTTATTGGATATACTAAAGAAGAAACTACACAGATCATTGACGTAGCAGGTAAATTATTTATTCAAGATAAAGTAAAAGTTCCTAAAGATCATCTCTTTAATAATGTAAGAAATTGGTTTTTATTAAATGCGTTTACCATTAACGATAAACCTCTTTCTAAGAATAAAAAAGACGAGAACTATGTCAATCTTTCAAAATTTGGTCCACTTATTACTGATTATTGGGAATTAACCAACGAATTAGATAATGCATCACCGGAAGATGAAGGATATAATGAATTAATTCAGACTCAAGAATTAGCCACTAGTAAATTACAAGAATTCTTTAAATCTTACGAAGATAAAGGACTTCCTGTTAGTAGTATTGCTTCTACCGGATATGATGTGGAACAGATGCAAGCAAACAGTGATATATTTGTTGATATTTATACTAAATGGAAAACACTTGTAGACGAAAAAACAAATAATGTTGTAAGAGTTGGTTTTGAAGATTTATTGATTGACTATTTAAGAAACTTTGGTATTGTTGTTAAACAAAAAAGAACTGTTGAAGATAATGAAGAGGCTGTTCTTGATTTTGAAGAGACGGAACAAACTATTGAAAAAATATACAATCTTTCTCAGTTAAAAGAAGATTTGCGAAATAAACTCTCAACCGAAGTAAAAGAATTTTTACGTCTGATAGAAATAGACGATAGAAATTTCTTAGGTTTTAATAAGTTAATAGATTATGAAGATATTTATCTTGACATTGCGTTAACGTTAGTTCAGAATAATTATAACGGAATGGACACTACTTCGTTCCAAGGAATGATTACTTCTTTAAAAGAAGCTGGTAAAACCAAACCTTATTTGATTACTGTTGCTAATAAACTTATTGAAAGAGAAAAACAAGCAGATGGTGCTTCTTTTGGATCAAAATTCTATAACAACTTTAATAATATTTATCATAGATTTCTAACAGTCGTTAATGAATTCGAAGATGTTTATATTAATACTAAAACAACGGAAGGAAAAACTGTAGAAGAAGCTAAGAAAGAATTAAATATTCGTATTATTGAGAGTAATCGTAACTCATTAACTAAACGATTACTTAAAGATTATGAAACAAGATCTATTTCAACAGAAGATAGTCCTAATCCTAATGTTATTTGTAAAGAAGGAAAAAATGAAGCTTTAGTAGTTCGTCCTGAAAAAGTAGCAGAACTTGTTTCTTTATATAATGTATTTAGTAATTTAAACGATAAAAATATATCCTTAAATGATAAAATAAAGGCTCTTTCTGATTTTCTCGGACTTATGGGAGCTACTATTTCTCCAATACATATTCAAAAATATATAGAGAAAGGAAGAATTCAACTTAAAAAAGTAAATGGTAAAACAAAAAGAATCGTTATTAAAAATGAAGATTTATTTTCAGAACTTGTTTTTGGTAATAAGGAATTAAAAGATGTAGGTTTATTATCTTTGATTACTCATTTTGCTTCTATTAAAAATGATAACGCAATTATCAGTATTGTTCAAAACGAAGATGGCACAAGTAAAATTCAAGAAGAAGTAACTAATATCTATTCCAATTATAGTAAAGTCTTTGAAAGATTTACTAAAATTGAAGGAGAATTTGCAATTATGGATACAGGTACATTTGTAGACTCTAAAGGAAAACCTATCTATCCAATCAATCTTCCGACAATGTTATCTGAAAATATTGCCGAATTAAAACGCGGACAGATTAATCCTGATTTCTATAAAGATAAATCTTTTGTACCTACCGAAGAATCTGAAAATTCTCAATCTCGTAAAAGTATATTTTTACATTGGTTTGAAAATCCAAATTCCAGAAATGTAATTGATTTACAGGATTTTGATGCTTTTAAAGAAAAAAACGAGATGGTGTCACAACACGATTTCGATAATCTTAACGATAAAACATCATTGGTTGTCAGACTTAATTGTTTCTTAAACAATGGAGATAATGTAGGAATATTTGCTCTTCCTACTTTAGGTGATAGAGGAAGAATGTTATTTCTAAGAGCACCGAGATTAAATAGTTATAATGCTTTTGCACTGGATATGGATTTCAGAAGAGCAATAGAAGGATATTTGTATCAAGATTTAGAAGCAATTTGGCAAGCTTATGATGATATTCGTCCTGTAGAACAAGGTGGATTGCCAGAAAGTCAATTAATTGAAGGATATCATTATGCTAAAGGAAGTACTGACAAAAGAAATGCTTCTGGAAATGCCTTTAAGTTCTGGAATTTATCTGGAATTGATATCAACACCACATTGAGTTCTAGATTAACAGTTTCAGATGTTAACGAAACTAGTTCTCAGGTAGACCATGTTGCCATTACATTCAATTCTTCAAGAGAAGATTTCATGAGTGTAGACGAAACAATCAGAAAAAAGATAATTAACGAAACAATCGATAATTATCTTAACGATTATATCGAACAGAGTACTACCAAATTAGTTCAAAAGATGATTGAATATGGTGTTATTGAAGGAAAATTAGATAAGGATGGAACCTTTATAGGATATGATAGAAAAGGTAATGTCGCAAAAGGATCTTCTTTTTCTCATTCTTTAAACAAAGATGCTATTCGTAAATTATATCAGTTAGACTCAAATGCTTCTCCAAACGATATAGTTCGTGCCGTAGCTAAAGATTTTCTAAAGAATGATATTGTGGTAAGAAACGAAATTACTAAAATAACTCGCGCTAGAAGAGGATTTACTAAAAATTATGAAGATTTCAATAAGCGTTTTGGAGCTACTTTAACACCTGGTTTTAAATTAGCAAAAAAAGGTGATTTTCCTTCACATCCCGATTGGGGAATGCCAGAAACCTTCAAAGAAGCTTGTATTTATGATGTAACTAATGATTATGAGCAAGCTGATCGTTTAATAGAAGATATGGCATCTCTTCTTCCTAAAGATAAAAAAGAGTATGTAAATAAATATAAACGAGGTAAAGTAAATAAATCTGATGCTTTTGGGATAGTTACTCTTAATTTCGGAAGAAGTATTCTACAAGGTCAAGGAAAATGGACTTCACAACACGAGGAAGCTTATGAGAATTATAAAGCAGGAAGAGAATTTAAGGATAATAAAGGAAATGCTCCAGTCTTAATGCCAATTAAAGCATATTATGATGGATTAGTTTATCAAAATGGAAAAATGGTTCCTGTTATGATTAAAAATTCATATCAGATTATTTTAAGAGACTATACAAAAGATCATCCTCAATTGGATACCTTACTTGCCAAAATGAAAGAACAAGGTATCGATGCTGTAAATACCATTACTACTCGTAAATTGGAAAGACATGGTATGGTAGATATTACAAAGATAACACCAGAAGTAAAATGGGCAAAAACCAATAACAATGGATATGAAGTTTCTACAAAAGGAGATTCTCGTTTTAGCGCATTGACTGCAAAATTAAAAGATGGAAGAACTATTGAAGAAGCATATCAATTAGATGTTAAAGGGTATCGTTCCCAAGGAAATGATTGGAGATTAGGAAAAGGTAGAGCACCATTAATTTCTATATCAAGAGAAGAAGGATGGAATCAATATAAAAATTTATGGAAACAATGGGCCAAAGAAAATCCAGAATTAATGGATGAACTAAAAGAAAAAACAAAAGGAAAAGTTTTGACAGATAGATTTGCTTCAACAGAAATTTCTCAAGCAAGAGCTTTAGCTGAAATTTTAAATGAAACAAACAATTATAATTTAGTTCCTTCTATTCTTCCTACTAAATATTTTAGAATACCTCAAGTTATTCCAAATAAACACGATAAACCTTTAATTGGATCTCAATACAGAAAAGAAATTATTTCTAATCTTATCTTAGATAGTGATTATGAAATAGAAGATTTTACCAAAACGGGAAGTGAAATTAAAACTGCTGTTAGTAACGTAATTGATTCAATGATTCAACAATCTTATAATAATTTAATGACCAGTCTTGGTTTTGATAAATTACAAGAATATGAAGAAAAATACGTTAATGCTAAAACAGTTGAAGAAAAAGAAAAATATAATCAATTAAGAAAAGATGCGAGAATCCGTTTCTTAAATAAACTTAGAGATAAAATCAGTGATTCTGTAAGTGATAGAAATCTTTCAGAGAATTATACTGAAGCATTAAAGATTGTATATGATAATCTTACCGATACTTATAGATATCAGGTATCTCTTTCTTTTCCCGCTTATGGTAAGAAATTTAATCAAATCCTATTTAGTATTTTCCGTAATAATGTAATGCAACAACGTATCGGAGGAATGAGTGCTGTTCAGATTGCAGAACTTGGCGGATGGAAAAGATTATCTAAAGAAGAAAATAAAGAAGGAACTATAGAACATCTTGGTTTTGTTAAAGGTAAAGATGGTAAAGTAGTTGCTGCAGAATGTGCTGTTAAATGGAAAATAGCTGAAAAGTTTGGTTTAAAACCTGGTGAATCTCTAGAAAATATTCCAGAGGAATTAAGACGCTTAATAGGTTATAGAATTCCAACTCAGGGTAAAAACTCAATGTTACCATTAGTTATTAAATATGTTCTTCCGGATAATTATGATCATGCAATTTTAGTTCCTGGTGAAATTACTACTCAAATGGGTTCTGACTTTGATGTGGATAAATTATTTTTAATTACTCCAAATCTTAATAATAAAGGACTTAAAGGATTTGTTGATAATTATTTAAAAGATAAAGAAATCAAAGATGTCAAAGAGTTTTGGACTAATGAAAGAATAGAACTATTTACCAATTATAGAAATACGGGTACGCGTCCAGAAGAAGATCTTGAAATAGAAGATGAATTAATTATAGAAGCTATTGATGCTTTTTATGAAGCTACTGGAGATCAAAACGCAAAAGCTTATGTTTCTAAAGTAAAACCCAATTGGGATATTATCTTCTCAGAAAATAAAAAAACAATGCAAAGTTTATCCAGAGAAGAATTAGAAAATGCTTTATTTGATTTAAATTGGTCTATTTTAACTAATCCTGAACATTTTGCTGATCTGATTGAACCAAGAGATGATGAAAGATTACCTTATTTGGCTGAATATTTTAAAAAAGAAGGATATTTTGAAGGTGAATCTCAACTTGATTTTAATGATCCTTTAGTAGAACAAACATTGGAAATGAGAAATAAAGCGGGTAGTAAAGGAATTGGTATTTATGCTAATTTTTTAAGTGGACATAATATTTCCCAATATATACCAATTAAACTTCCTGATCCAATTATTATCAGACACAATAACAATGAAGGTCCAACTCAATTAGAATTCATTAATAACAATCGAGATCAAGACGATAATCTTATTGCTACGAATATTTCAGCTCATCTTGGTATTTCTGTAGATAATGCCAAAGATCCCATTATGTATTTTATAAACGATAATACATATACTTCAAACTTTACTGGTTTATTATTAACTATGGGTGTAACTTTAGGAGATGTAACAAAAATCAGAATGAGTCCAATGATTCGTGAATTTGTTAAATTAGCACAACTTCGAAACGCATCCATATACGAATATTCAGAAATCAAAAATGAAATATTTAAAAAATATGGTATTTCTCAACAAGCCGTTGATTTTGAAAGAACTCTGAGTTCGGATAAAAAAAGTATTATTTTTAATATACCTGTAATAGTTTCAAAAACAGTTACATCAGAAAATGTATTAAAGGAAGCGGTACTTTTAGATTCTTTCTTAGACGCAAGTATTTTGGGTGGACAATTAATTCGTATTAATAAATTTTTAATGGCAGACAGAATTAGCGATATGTCTTCGTTGGGAGCTATTGAAAATTTCAAAGATATTGTTGATTCTGTAAAAGATTTTGTTACTGAAGATGATGTGCGTAATAATTATCCTATTAGTTCGAGTTATTATGAAATGATTGGAAAAGCAATTTCTTTTTTTACAGAGTCCGGATTATTCTTAAATACTCTTACGTCCAGTAATAAAAATTATTTAAAACAAGCATTAGGTAGAGATGTAATCGATGGAAAAGTATATGAAATATTTCATAAAGATTTACTCTATTATTTGTTTCAATTGTTTCCAGAAAATAAAGCAATCTTTACAGAATCTAAATTTCAGGAGTTATTTGAAGGAAAGAATAATTTAGTAGCTATATGGAGTCAGCTTAAAAAAGAAATTCCAGAATTGAAATATAATAAATTCTTTAATAATTTTTATACAAGATATGATAAAAAGACTGATTATCAAATACTTCATTTTAACTCTTCGTTAAGATCCACTAAAGATCAAAAGGATACATTTGTAGATAATTTCAGAGATATGTTATATCATCCTGAAATATATACTCAAAATGAAGAATTACAGAAAAAATTAGTTACCTTTGCAGAGAATTTAATTTATGCTAATTTGTGGAGATTTGGATTTGATACTACAAGTTCAAGTATTACAGATATAATTCCTATGGAATGGTTTAGTTCTAAAAGTTATTTTAGAATATTACATTCCATGCAACAAACAACAGACTTAACCGCCAATGGATATGCTGAAAACTTTATGGATGATTTTGTTCTCAATAATACCAATACTAAAGGACTTATTAAAACTATAAGAGTTAATGATAAAACTATATTCTTTGAGAAAGGAAATAATTCTATTTTAAATGTAGTTTCCTCACAAGCAATTATTAAAGAAAATACAGTACAGTATTTTAAAGTGTTTGATAAGAATACGAGAGAATATAATATTTATAAAGCAACTGGAAAAACATTTGAGAAAACAAACGTTGGTGTTTTCGTAGAATATAAAAAAATGAACTACAAAGGTATTCCTTTCAGATTTAAAGAATATAATGTTTTTACAGGAGAACAAGACAAAGTATTAACAAATTCTATTATAAAGAAAGAAAAAGCAATTAATATTGATCCGGAAATGGCAACATTGATGGAAATGGAAGCTACAGTCCCTGTTGATAAACCAACTAAACCTTTAGGAGACATAGTTGATTTTGTCAGAGGTCTTGAAAAAGAAGATAAAAAATTAATGCTGGAAACACTCAGACATCCAAAAAGTAAAACCGAATGTAAATAATATGGCACGATCTTGTACAATACATAGTTTAGGAAGTTATGCTGATCCTATGAAGGAAAGTATGCTTTTTCAAGAATTAAAAAGAATTCTTAAAGATGATTATCTTGCCGCAACTTATCATTTACACGTTAAGAAAGGAAAAGATACCACTTATAAAGTTTTACACGATGATAAGAATAATTTGGATAACATAGGAGAACTAAAAATAGAAGTATTTATGGATAAAATTTATCCAAAATTAAAAGATGATCCAAATGCTTCTAAATTACCAAGAGTATTGGCTGAAATTCAACAAATGTTATTGGAAAGGATTGGTGTTTTAAAACAATCAGTAACTGCAGATTCAGGTATTAATAATAGAAAAAAAGCAATGCTTGTTCAACTACAACGACTGCAAGAAGTATTTAACAATAAATCGATTGAAGAGTTAAGTACTTTAGCTGATTTTATTGAAACAACGTATAAATTGTTAGTTAACTCAAAAGACTTCTTAGATCAAATTGGTAAACAAGAAAGTTTATCTGGAACAGATATTAATAATATTGTTGATATTCGTAATGAATTTGCTTCTATGGGTATTTTTGAAGAGATAGAAAAACTCATTCAAGAACCAACTACTCGTGAATTTCTCAAAAAAATAGAAGAAGATAGAATTAAAAAGAAAAGAAAGGTTACTACTTTTACTGATCAGGTTAATTATATTTTAAGAGAAAAAGCTGTTGTCGAACAAGAATATATTCGCAAAGCTATTCCGATGATGGCTGATTGGTTACTCGAATACAATCCTTCAACAATTAATTCGTCTGTTCAAACATTAATTAATAATATTCGTATTAATAAACGTGGTGCTTCTTTTGTTCGTAAAGACGATGATTATAAAAAATTAAAGAAACAACTTGAAGAACAGAAATTAACTAAAACTGAGTTTGATGCAAAAGTTGAAGATCTTGCTGTTGAACAGATTTTAAACAAAAATATGATTTCCAGAGCATCGTTAATTAATGATCTTCAAAGAGCTTTCAAAGATAAAAGTACTTTTAGCTTATATTTTGATCCTTTTATTTATACACAAGATAAGGTTCTTGGTTTATTTGCCAGAGCTTTAAAAGAAGAGAAATACAAAGCTTCAATGAAATCGAGAGAGACAGCTATTAGATTAGAAAAAGAAGTATATCAAAAATTTCTCGAAGCTACAGGAAGAGATACTTTTAATGCAGAAACATTTAATGATGGATTATATGAAGAAATAGAAGTGTATAGTCCAGCACATAAAAAATATATTAAAAGACTCTCTTTTGTACAACCATACAATATAGAAAAATTTAAGAAAACTCAAAGAGATTTTTATGATAATCTTCATGTAAATGTAATGGCAAATCTTCGTAAAAGAAATATTGTTGGAATTAATTATGATATGACAAAACAAGAATATTATGAATGGATTTCAACAACGGAAGGAAGAAAATGGAGTGGTAATGGAAAGAAAAATCCATATAAAATTGCTGCCGATACTATGATTCGTGATTGGTTTATTCAACATACAGAACCAGTCAAAAACGCACAAGAAGAAGTTAATAAAGTTCATGCAGAATTAGGAGCTTTAAATAAACTTATTGAAAAAATTGAATTTAAATCACTTATAGAAGAACTTACCTTTGACGATAGAAACAATTTAGGAAGATATAAAATATTAAGAGAAGAAAGAATTCAATGGTGGAAAAGAAATGTAGCAGGAAGAGATAAAGATGCTAAAAAATGGATTACAAAAGGTACTTTGGCTGTTCCAAGAGCAAAATTATATGTTAATGAAAAATATCTTAAATTAACGCAAAATAAGCCTCTTTTTGAGTATTATTCTGCATTACTGGAACAATATAAGTCTGACCAGAAAAAGTTGCCAAAATCGAAGATAAATAATAATCTTTGGGATGAATTTATGTATTGGTTACCTTCGATTAGAAAATCAAGAAACGATATGTATATTGAGTCGCATGGAAATTTACTCAATGCAGTAAAAGAAGATGTGTGGGACGCTTTAACTTTAACAGATACAGATACAGAATTTGGTATTACTGATAATACAGGAGCCAGAACAAAAGTAATTCCTGTATTTTTCACCAATGCAGTTGAATCTCAACATGTATCTAAAGATATTATTTCTTCTATTCTTTTATTCCACGATATGACTAATGATTTTAAAGCTAAAGTAGAAATTCATGGTCAAGTTACTTTATTACAAGATATTATCAATAACAGAGAAACAGCAGAAACAAATAGTCTTGGTCATACGATCTGGAACGCGAGTGCTAAAAAATTCGGATTAGATAAATTCATTCAAAAAAGAGGTAGAACTAATTATTCAAAATCATTAGAAGAATTTATTAAACTCAATTATTATAACGAAAGATCAGAAAAAGCAATGCTTGGTAAACTGAGTCTTAATAAGGTAGCAAGTAAATTATCGATGATTACAGGTATGAATGCTCTTGCATTTAACGCTTTACAAGGTGTCAATAACGTATTATTGGGAAATACTTTATTTGCTACTGAAGCTATTGCTGGTCAAATAGTAGATAAATCAGATTGGTTATTTGCACAAAAAGCTTTTGCTCAAAACGGTATGGGTATTGGTGATTTGGGTAAATTTAATTCTGTTACTAAAATGGGTCAACTTTCTGATATATTTGATCCTTTACAGGGTAATTTTGCTGATAATTTTGGTAAAAATATAACTGGACCTGCTGTAAAAAAGGCATTTCAGAGAGATACTTTATTCTTTTTACAAAGAGGAGGTGAGTTTCAAATGCAAACTCAAACAATGTTAGCTCTTTTAAATTCTACAACAGTTAAAGATAAAAGTGGTAATTTTATTAAGAATGAAGATGGCTCTAATATGACTTTATATGAAGCATATAATAAAGATAAACAAGGAAATCTTCAGCTAGATGAAAGAGTTGCTTCAGTTCAACTTAAAAAACAACCTAAAGAAGATTTAACTATTAACGATATTCGTTCTATTATTCATGGATTAAATGGTAAATTACACGGCAAATATAATACATTTGATCGTACTGTATTACAAAGACAATGGTATGGTCAATTATTAATGTTATTTAGAGGATGGATGATTCCAGGTATTCGTAAACGTTGGGGATTTGGTGATAAACAACAGATAGATTTTGAGACGGGTATGCTTACAGAAGGTATGTATATATCTTTCTTTAGACTTTTAAGAGAAAGTATTGTAGAAAAGAGAAATATATTAACTACCTATAACCAAATGACAGATGTTGAAAAAGCTAATACTATTAAAACTATTTTAGAATTATCTGTATTTCTGGCAATGATGTTAATTGTAAGAGGCTTGGCGAGTATTGAAGGAGACGATGACGATGAAGAATTATATTTTCTTATGTATCAAATGAGAAGACTTCAAACAGACTTAGGTTTTTATTATAATCCTTTAGAATTTTTAAAAATTCTTAAATCTCCAAGTGCCACAATGACTATGATTTCTAAAAGTTTAAAATTATTAGATCAATCATTTAGACCTTTTGAGGAATACGAAAGAAATTCAGGTTTAAATCAAAAAGGAGATAGCAAACTTTGGGCAAGAACCAGAGACTTAATTCCAGTATTAAATAATATTGAAAAATCCTTAACACCACAGGAAAGTTATGAATGGTTTAGTAAGTTCTTAGCCTTCTGATACTAATCAAGCCAATTAAAAAAAGGGGAAGATAGCGATATCTCCCCTTTTTTATGTTTTTTCTCTTAATTTTAATTCATCTTGGAATGCTTCCATATAGGCTTTATTTAGAACTTGTGTTTCTAAAATATTTTTTATATGATCTGTATCCAAATCTTTGATTAACTTATAGGTAAATGGTTGTTTGCCATCTTTACCATAAGTTCCCCAAAAAAGATATTCTCTTGGAGAAATATCTGGTTTTAATAACAGTAAAATACTATTTTCTTCCCAATAATATAAATATCCTCCAGTATTTCGAATACCATTATTAAAAAGAAATTGACAAAAACGTAAATCAACTCCTTGTTTTTTCCATTCATCTCCGAGAATACGAAGAAAATTATCTATTCTTTCTTCTGGTCTCATGTGTTTCAATTAAGTAACGATAAGAAATAAATCCTCTGAAGTTGTTGCACCAACCAAAACAATTAGGTGATGTTTCAAGTAATTCATTATTTTCATCCAAACGAATTATTCCTTTAACATAGGTTTCAAATTCGTAAGAAGTCATTACTTTAGCACAATGTTCAAAAGGACTCATATGATAATTCTGAAGTAATTGATTGTGAAGTTTAATATCTTTCTCATAATCAATCTCTCCTTCGAATGTCATATAAGACAATCTCGCACATCTTGCTGTTGCAATCCACACTTTTACTTGCTCACCATCTTGCCATCTTAATATAGGTATTTTAAGACGATTACAAGTTTCAAGCAATAGTTTATGATCTATCTGATTACCAAAAGGAATATGCCATTCACCAGCTTCTAATTTTTTAGGCGTAGATTCATTCATTGCATCCCACATAGTTTCTGCAAGTGCTTGAATATGAATTTCTGCTTGAGATTGATTAATTGAATACCAAAATAAATCATTTCGATCTTTCCAGTCTGGAAATTCTCGTATAGCATCTTTTCGACTTTTCCAAATTTTTGGTTTAGATGTATTTAAACCAAAAGAATATTTAGGACATCTTAATTCAAAGAAATTATCATATTCGGTAGCAGTTACAAGAACTGTATGCCACATAAAGGGTTCAAGTAGACGATTGCAAAGTTGTTTGGTTAAACCATGATTGTGTAAATGTTTAGCGTATTCAACAGTACTATTTCTTGCTCTTATCCACGCTGATTCATAACTAAATCCCTTTTGAAGTTCTTTTATATATTCAGTTCCTTGCATACCCTTGTGATCCTTTTGCCAAGCAATAGGAATAAAAGGATCTTCCTCAATCATCTTAACCATCTTTTCAAATGGTATTGCACGACTACTTGCAGAATTTCTACTAAACATTCGATGAGTCATCAACTCACTATGAATAAAACGAGGATAAGTTAAAATAAAACTAGTAATACGATTACCTTGCTGATTAATACTATCGGATACTATTTTTGCTTCTATTTTTTTCATCTTCTATGCCCTTTATAATAATTAGGATATTCACCATTTGAACCATATTTCTTTAAAAAATGACTAAAAGAATCATAAGAAGGAACTAAAATTTCATATTCGTAGCAAAAGTTAGTATAATCAATTGCAGTAGTTGCAATATCTTTAATTCTTTTTTCTAATATTAAATTAGCCGATAAAAAACCTATCATCATACTAATCATAATCATAACCAAATAAGTACTAAGAAGTGGAGCTATATTCTTTTTTGATTGATTTTTAGCCCATTCTGCTCCTTGATATTGATTTGTTTTCATTTATTAAATTCTTTAATTGCAATTTTTTGTATATACCAATCTGCAGAATTTGCGGTTGATTTTAAAGGAATAATAGTAACTAGCACTTTATAATAATAATCGAGATTAACATATGTTTCTTTTACAATTCGATTATTAATCAATCTAATTGCTTTATTTGGAAATACATAAATATCAATTTTAGTTAAACTATCTGGAGGAAACAATAATTCAACAGCACTCATTTTTCTTTCATTATATTGTTTTCCTGCAAAATGATCTGCAAACCATAATCTTTTTCTATATTCATTTCTTCCAGATTCAAATAAATCAAGTTCTTTTGTAGAATCTGCTTCGTTATTATTAAGTAACCAAACAGATTCTAACAAATCCTTTCGATATAAAAAATTACAAATTACCTGAATATGAAAAGGTGGTTTATACCACTTAATAGATTCAATACCAGCAGTACTTAAATAAAAAGGATGTCTAAGAACATTCCATTTAATCTGTTCTTGTGTTACCCATTCGATAGAAATAGTATCTTTGAGTTTACGCGTATATAAATATAATGAATTTTCAAATGCTGCCCAAGCAGTATCTGTATACATACCATAACTTTCAGGGGCTAATCCTAATGTTTTAAAGTCTATTATACCCGTAATATTAGAAATAGTATCTTGTTTGGGTAAATAAGGATATACTTTATATTCTTTAGAAGAATTACATCCTGTTAATACTACAATAGTGGCAATTATTATTCCAATCCAAAGAATAATAAATAATAATTTCAATTTTTTCATTTCTTATTCTCTATTAAAGATTCAAGTACATCAATTCTATCCGGTATTCCAGCATAGAGTCTGCGTCTGGTTTCTAATATGTCAA
>Ga0172375_10008371_pt1 | contig 13918 bp, 14 predicted proteins | sample LakKiv1m_FD_114537 | JGI IMG/M metagenome (GOLD analysis project Ga0172375, IMG submission 114537) | Freshwater microbial communities from Kabuno Bay, South-Kivu, Congo - kab_092012_11.1m | ecosystem: Environmental > Aquatic > Freshwater > Lake | place: Democratic Republic of the Congo...
TCTTTTTGAACTAAAAACCGTAACCTATTTTTCTATTTTACGCAATCACCATTCCTTTAAATCTATTGCCCGTATCCGTGAAACCACGCAGCTGCTTTTGGATGTCTACCATTGCGCCGGCAGCAGCTATATTCATCCGCTCAAGGTCTGGAACCGTTATTCACCGACCATGTTTCTGCCGCACCAGAGAAAAGACGACCGTTGTATCCCGATTACGGACAGCGCCAATGCCGCTAAGCTCCTGAATTATATCCGGGAAAAAGGAGCGGAGAGTGTTAAGCGTAATCTGGATTACTGGGATCGTTTGTTTATCGAGGCAGAGGAGCTGGGTAAAAAAAGAAAATCAAAGGATAAGATCAATCAGGCAATAAAACAGCTTTGCAGTATTATGATCTCCAAAAACAAAAAGATTTTGGCTTTGGCCATTGAAAATTTTTCGCTGGAAGAGCTGGTGGAAATCAAATCCCGCTTGATCGGCACCGGTTTTATCGGCGGTAAAGCCGCAGGGATGCTTCTGGCCCGCAAGATACTTTCCAAAAAACCAACCGGATGGCAGGAGACGCTTGAGCCCCATGATTCATTCTATATAGGTTCGGATATATTTTATTCCTATATCGTGCACAACCGTTGGTGGAAGCTGCATATGCAGCATAAAACCGAAGCCGGGTATTTCAATATTGCCCAGGTTTTGAAGGAAAAAATGCTTTATGGGGTGTTCCCGGAAGAGATTATGGAGTATTTTCAGCAGATTATCGAATATTTCGGCTCCTCTCCGATTATTATCCGTTCAAGTTCCCTTCTGGAGGATGATTTCGGTAATGCCTTTGCCGGCAAATACGAAAGTATCTTTTTGGCAAATCAGGGTAGCCCGGAGCAAAGATATATCCAATTTGCCGAAGCAGTCAAGAAGATTTACGCCAGCACTATGAGCCATGACGCCTTGGTTTATCGAAAACAGAGGGGGCTGGACCGCCTGGATGAGCAGATGGCGCTTTTGGTACAGCGGGTTTCGGGAGCGCACCACAAGCATTGTTTCTTTCCGGAGCTGGCTGGGGTCGGCGTTTCCTATAATACCTACGTATGGAATAAAGAGATTGATCCTAAAGCCGGGATGCTGCGGGTAGTCTTTGGGTTAGGTACCCGGGCGGTTAACCGGGTGGAAGGGGACTATCCCAGAATGATCGCCTTAAGCGATCCGACGCGCAGGCCGTATGCTGAAAACGATTTAAGAAAATACACGCAGCATGAGGTGGACTTGATCAATACCAAGGATAATACCCTGGAGACCATGCCTTTTGACAGGGTTATTAATACTAAGCTCTACACGGAAGTGGGGCGCATCGCACTTAAAGATACCGAAGCCATACAGATGATGCGCGAAAAAGGAGCGGGGGACCAAAATTACTGGATTTTGACACTAGATGATATTTTTGAGGATAACAAGCTGGTGGATTATTTCAAAAAAATACTGCAATTACTGGAGGCAAGCTACCGTTATCCGGTAGAGATTGAGTTTACGGTAAATTTTACCAAGGACGGTAAGTTTAAGATCAATCTCCTGCAGTGCCGGCCTTTGCAAACGCGCGGTTTGGGTCAAAAGGTTATCCTGCCGGACAGGGTAGATAAGGAAGCAGCCTTATTCCAGTCGCAAGGATACTTTTTGGGCGGCAATATCTCCCAGAAGATCCAGTGGATTATTTATGTTGACCCGGAAAAATATAATAAGCTTATCCTTTCGGATAAATACGAAATCGCCCGTATCGTCGGAAAATTGAACGTTTCCCTCAAGGATAAAGAAGAGCTTCCCGCGCTTTTGATGGGTCCGGGAAGATGGGGAACCACGACCCCTTCCTTGGGCGTGCCGGTAAGGTTCGCGGAGATCAACAATGTCGCGGTACTGGCGGAGATCGCTTTTTCCGCGGGGAACCTCATGCCGGAGCTCTCCTTCGGGACGCATTTTTTCCAGGATTTAGTGGAGACCAATATTTTCTATCTGGCGTTGTTTCCCGGAGCAAAAGAGGTTGTTTTTAACGATAAAATGTTGAAGCGTTTTGACAACCTATTCACCAGGCTCATCCCTGAATCGGCTAAATACGAAGATGTCGTGGGGGTTTATGACGTAAGCCTTAAAGGTTTTAAGGTAATGTCGGACGTGATCACGCAGCGGGTGATTTGCTTTACCGGCCCTGCTTCTCCAGCCAAACCATAAAAACCAAGACTTTTTTAAAATTTGAGGTAAAATATAAACGAGTATATTTTTGTCGCAACTCTGCTTGCGTTTATATAAGAAGAGCGGCATGATTAATTGGAGGTTTGACTTATGAATATCTGGCAGTTGGTCAAGGTGGGCGGTTTTACGATGGTACTGTTATTGGCGGCTTCGGTATTGTCGATTACGATTATTCTGGAAAGAATCATTTCTTACTATATTAAGTCCAGGATAAAAAGAAAAAATTTTATGCTTAAAGTCCGCCACGAGTTGAAGAAAGGGAGCCTGAATACGGTGACCAAGCTTTGCAAGGATACGAATACGCCGTTTGCCCAGGTGGTTCATGCGGGTTTGAGTTTTTTCGACTGCAGCGAAAAAGAGATCTCCAACAACATGGAGCGGCAGATTGTTATCGAAACCACTATTCTGGAACGTTTGACTTCGGTAGTCGGCACCATCGGCAGCATTGCCGTTTACGTCGGTTTATTTGGGACGGTGTTGGGAATTATCCGGGCGTTTCATGATATCTCTGCCAGCGGTTCGGGAGGGATCAGCGTCGTGATCAACGGTATTTCCGAGGCCCTGGCTTGTACGGCAGCCGGGCTTTGCGTGGCGGTTCCAGCGGTAATCGCCTACAATTATTTTATGAAAAAAATAGATGATTTTATCAAGGATATGGAGCTGGCTGCTTCCGAAACCATGGATCTAATCAGCGCGATAAAAAAATGAGATCCCCAATTAAAAGGCAGAAGCTGATTGCCGAAATCAATATTACCCCGTTTACGGATGTGATCCTCGTGCTTTTGATCATTTTTATGATCACTACCCCGTTGATCCTGCAGTCGAATATCCGGGTAAATCTGCCGGCTTCGGCATCAGGTGAGCCGGCGAAAGAAGGAGCGCAAATCGGTATTATGGTGACCAATGAAGGGATGGTCTATCTGGATAATAAACTAATCTCCAGAAAAGCTCTGAAAAATGAGGTAGCCAAGCTTCATGAAGCGGATCCGGGGCTGGGGGTGATCCTTTATTCTGATAAAATGGTAAGGTTTAAGGATATCGTCAGCCTTCTGGATATTCTGAATGAATTGGGCATCCGGAACCTGAATATCGCTACCCGCACAGAGTAGCTAAAAAAGACTGATTTTGGGCCCAATTTTCCCTTGACTTAACTAAAATTAGATTTATAATCTTCCAAATAGCCGAATTTCTTCTTTTTCATAGGTTTATTTGAACCTGAAGAAAGCGGGGGACCCATAAGGATTACGGGGCGAATATTCAGTAGTTACGGATTAGAGGTGCTTTAGCCTCAAGCCCGGCAGCTAACCTCGTAGGTAAATATTAAAGAGAACACGCCAGAGAAAATGCGTTCTCTGGTTTTTTCTTTACAAGGCCGAACAAATGCAAAAAGAATCGATGGTGTTTCTAGCGATTTCTATTCCGGTTGTAGGAGCCTTTGCGCTACCCCTGATAGGCAGGATTTCCAGTCTATTTAGGAATATTTGTGCTCTGGTTGCCGTTGTTTTATCTTTTGCGCTTTCCCTGCGGCTGCTGCCGCAAGCACTAAGCAGCCAACCGGTGATGGTCATGAATAATTTGCCGTTAGGGTTTAATTTTACGCTTACCGCGGACAGCCTGGCCGTAGGTATGGCACTGGTAGTGTCTTTGATTAGCGCGCTAATCATCTTATATTCTTTTGACTACATTGCGCATTATGAAAATCAGAACGAGTATTATACGATGGTCGTTTTGTTCCTGGGGTCGATGCTGGGGTTAGTTTTTTCCGGGAACCTGATCCTGCTTTATGTTTTTTGGGAGATTACCGCTATCACCAGCTGGAGATTAATCGGTTTTTTCAGGAAACAGGAGCATGTGCTTAAGGCGGATAAAGCGTTTTTAATTACGGTATTCGGTTCCTTGCTCATGCTTTTGGGTTTTATCAGGCTATACCAGGAAACTGGTTCCTTTGATCTATTGACAATTAAAGAGGTGCTTAAAACGCACCCGCTTTCCAATTTAACCATTGCTTTAATCCTGGCAGGAATATTATCCAAATCCGCGACCTTGCCTTTTCATACCTGGCTGCCGGATGCCGGTGTGGCGCCTTCTCCGGTAACCGCCTTGCTGCATGCCGCGGTGCTGGTTAAGATCGGTGTATATGTATTTGCCCGGATTTTTGTCGTGACTGCACCGTTGGCCCAGGCCTGGCACACTATTGTTCCGGTGATTGCCGCGATCAGCGCCTTGGTTTCTGCGGGCGCAGCGCTCGTTGATAAGGATTTAAAAAGGATCATCGCGTATTCCACGATCAGCCAGATCAGTTTTATTTTCTTAGGGTTTTCTTTGAACAATGAGATAGGTATTGCCGGAGCCCTGCTTTTTATCTTGACTCATGGTTTGGCTAAGGCAGGACTTTTCTTGTGTGCCGGTATAGTAGAGCAAAATGCCAAAACCAAAGAGATTACCAAAATGGGGGGGCTTTTTTCGGTGATGCCGGTAACGGCAATATCCTTTTTGCTCTGCGCTTTTTCCGTAATGGGTATACCTCCTTTCGGAGGATTTTTTAGCAAATATATGATTATTTCCGGCACATTTCAGGATGGGCATTTAGCCATTGCCGCCGTGTTTTTATGCGGTGCGCTCTTAACGATCCTGTATCTCTTCCGTGCCTTTAATCTCGTGTTTTTGGGAGAAAGGAGCAACCCTTCTTCGGAGATCAAAGAAGGGGGCAAGATCATGCTTGTCTGTGTGGCTGTTTTTGCTTTATTATCTTTGGCAAGCGGGATTTTTATTAAGTTTCCGAATAATATAGCGCAGATAACCGCGCAGCAAATGTTGGGCTTACGATGATATCATCACTTTTAATACCATTTATATTGTTACCATTAATCTTCGCCGGATTAACTTTCCTTCTGCCAATAAATAAGCGGGGGTTTTTAGCTTTATTGGCGGCAGGGTTCGATTTTTTAATCACCGTATTCCTATTCCATAAGGAAGCATCTTTAACGATCCCCTGGGCGGGTTTTGGGATGGATTTTGCGCTGCGCCTGAACCATTTTAGCGGTTTTATTATCCTGGCTGCCGCATTTTTTAGCCTGCTGGTGGTCATCTATACTCTCGGTTTTTTCAAGGATAAACATAGTGCCGGACGTTTTTACCTTTATCTTTTGCTTTCGCTTTCTCTTGTTAACGGCGCGGTTTTAGCCAATAACCTGATTATTTTGCTCTTCTTCTGGGAAGGCCTGCTTTTAACCTTGTTCGGCATGATTGCTATGGGGGGCAAGACCGCTTTTAGGACAGCCACAAAAGCTTTCGTCATTGTCGCGCTTTCCGATCTTTGTTTGATGGCCGGCATTGCCCTTACCGGACATCTGGCAAAAACTTTAGTCATTTCGGAGATCAGCCTGCCGATAAATTCCTTAAGCGCCTTGGCTTTTATACTTTTAGTTATCGGAGCAATCTCCAAAGCCGGAGCAATGCCTTTTCATAGCTGGATACCCGATGCGGCGCAAGAGGCGCCGCTTCCGTTTATGGCGTTTTTACCGGCTTCATTGGAAAAACTGCTGGGAATTTATTTTCTTACCCGGATCTGCCTGGATATGTTTAAGCTTAATCCGGAATCATGGTTGAGTACCTTATTAATGATCATCGGCGCAGCAACTATATTTTTGGCCGTAATGATGGCTTTAGTGCAGAAAAATTATAAAAAGCTGCTTTCGTATCATGCGATCAGCCAAGTAGGTTATATGATCCTGGGGATCGGCACCGCTCTTCCTATTGGGATTATCGGCGGCTTATTTCATATGCTTAACCACGCGTTATATAAGAGCTGTCTGTTTCTTACTGCCGGCGCCGTAGAAAAGCAGACCGGCACAACGGAACTGGAAAAACTCGGGGGATTGGTGAAAAAAATGCCGCTTACCTTTTTTGCCTTTGCGGTGGCCGCGCTTTCCATCTCCGGGGTCCCTCCTTTTAACGGGTTCTTTTCCAAGGAGATGGTTTATGATGCGGCAAGGGAGCGGGGGATAATTTTTTATATTATTGCGGCGGCAGGCGCATTTTTGACTGCTGCCTCTTTCTTGAAATTAGGGCATGCGGTATATCTGGGAAAACCGCGGCCAGAGCACCAGGAGGTCAAGGAGGCGCCCGTAAGTATGCTTTTGCCGATGGGGGTTTTGGCCTTAACCTGCGTTATTTTCGGTCTTTTTAATTATTTGCCGCGGCAATATTTTATCCAGCCGATTCTAGGGGCCAGGCTTAACGGCCACAGTTTTAACTGGGCCTCTCCTGATCTGGTGCTGGTTGTGATTACTTTAGCTGTCTTATCCGCGGCATTACTGCATCATATTGCCGCGGTCAGGGCAACCGGCACTCCGCTTAAATCAGCGGATCATATTCATTATGCCCCGATACTTTCGGTTTTTTACCGGTGGCAAGAGAAAAAATACCTTGATCCTTATGAGGTAGGGATCAAACTGGTTAATTTAGCCGCCAGGATCTTGTGGTTCATTGACCGGATGATTGACTGGATATTTGCGACCTTAGTGACAAAGATTATTTTTATGTTTTCCCGGCTGGTCCATAAGATTCAGGCAGGTTATTACGTTATTTATGTGATTTGGTCTTTGGTGGGAGCGTTTTGGGTTATCTCGCTTGTCTTAAGTTAACCTAAGAGAAAGGTTTTATGTTAGCTTTGTTTATTTTAATACCCTTTATTTTATTGCTGATTTTAAATCTGCCTTTTCCGTTTGTAAACGCAGAGGTGGCTTTTTGGCTAAGCGCGTTTTTGTTTTTAATGCAGATTGTGCTGGCATTTGTCCATCCATGGTTAGCCTGGAGCAATTACACGCTACCTTTGGGTCAATTTTCCAAATTTAAATTAGTGTTGGATCCCTTGACGCTAGTCATGCTTTTTACCATCGGATTAGTGGTTTTGATCTCTTTATTGGTAGCAAAATGCACGATTACTACCGAAAAGCGTAAGTTCCATTTTATCAACCTGCTGTTGATTTCTCTGGTTGGCATGAACGCCACGGTTTTGGTCAGCGATTTATTCTCTTTGTATGTTTTTGTCGAGATTGCGGCGGTGGCGGTGTTTGTGCTGATGGCCATAGAGAAAAGCCGGTTTGCCATAGAGGGTACCTTTAAGTATCTTATGCTTTCGATTATCGCCAGTATTTTTATGTTGACCGGCCTGGCTTTCTTTATCCTCGCCTGCGGAGAGGTAACTTTTGCGGGAATCCATAACGTGTTTTTAAGCGGTACGAATCTGGTATTGCTTAACTTTGCGGTGGGGGTTTTCCTCTGCGGTTTGTTCATTAAATGCGGGGCAGTGCCTTTTCACGGCTGGGTGCCGGACGCGTATTCCGAGGCGCAATCCGCGGTTTCCGTGCTTTTGGCCGGGATTGCCACTAAAATAACCGGCGTGTATGTATTGATGCGCTTGTTTACCTCGGTTTTTATTGTCAAGGCATCTTTGCAAAACGCGTTGATGCTGGTGGGGCTGCTTTCTATTGTTTTCGCGGCATTGGCGGCATTAAAGCAGGACAATATCAAACGCATGCTTTCTTATTCCAGTATCAGCCAGGTAGGTTATATCGTCTTGGCCGTTGGTTGCGCGACACCCTTGGCCTTATTGGGCGCGGTGCTGCATTTTTTTAACCACGCTGTTTCCAAATCCCTGTTGTTTGTGAATACCGCGGCCATGGAGAAGAAGTTCGGTTCAACGGACATCTCCATTATTACCGGGATGGGCAACCAGCTGCCGGTAACCAATAATACCTTGTTGATAGGCTTACTTTCTACTGCCGGGATCCCGCCGCTGTTGGGGTTCTGGAGTAAGCTGATTATTATCCTGGCGCTTTTCCAGGCGCAAAGATTTACCTATGGCGCAATCGCTTTATTGGCCAGCGTAATTACCTTGGGCTATTTCCTTTTTATGGAGCGCAATGTGTTCTTTATTAAAACCGAAACCTCCGCGGATAAAAGCGGGGTTCCTTTTACCATCAAGTTTTGCGAGGTGCTGCTGGCAGGGATAGTGATTGCCGCGGGTTTAACCCTGCCTTTTATTTTAAACAGTCAAATTTTTTATTTTAAGGGTTTCTCGAATTAAAAATGACGCTTAATTTAATATTACTTTTTGTGCTGCTTTTAACGGTAATCTGGACAGTAATGACGATCAGGCTGGTGCATGCCGTAGTCGGCCTTGCCGTAACCAGCGCGATTCTGGCTGCGATCATGTATCGGCTGGGTTCTCCCTTAGCCGCGGTTTTTGAGCTCTCGGTTTGTTCCGGGCTCATTTCCGTTATTTTTATCACTACGGTGAGTTTTACCCAGCGTTTAAGCAAGGAAAGGCTTTTGATTCGCAGGAGGGAGAGGCTGCTCAGATTTTTGTATCTACCGTTGATTATTATCGTGGTAGGGATACTCTTGGTGAAATATTTAAGGATCCCCCAGTTTAACTTACCCTATTTTACCGGCCCGGAAGATCCGCGCAGCGTTCTTTGGAACCTGCGTCACCTGGATCTGTTGGGCCAGGCGGTTATTCTGATTGCCGGGGTTTTTGGGGTGGTGGTTTTCTTTAAGGAGGATAATAAATGAGCCCGAATACTTTGGAGATGTTCAGGTACTTTGTTATTTTCATTATCCTCATATTTATCTCCGGCGTTTATTGTATCCTGATGAGCTTTAATTTAGTGCGGGCATTAATCGGCCTGGAGATTCTGATTAAGGCGGTTACTTTATTGATTATTCTGGTCGGTTATCTCTGCGGACAATCGGCTTTGGCCCAGGCGATCGTGCTTACCCTGATCGTTATCGAGATTGTGGTTATGGTTGTTGCCGGCGGGGTCGTGCTATGGGCTTTCCGGTTTAATAAAACTATCGACCCAAGAAGGTTGAGTAATTTAAGGGGATAAAGATGTCCAGTGCCATTTTATTTTCACCTCCGGTAGCTTTTATCATCGCGCTTTTGGCCGTGGGTCTTTTTTACAAGGTTTGCGCAAGGTTCGCCTATAAAAAGAAGCATGATGCCGACGGCTCAAAAAAGGCGTATGCCTGCGGCGAGGATTTTAAAGGACATTTTATCCAGCCGGATTACAGCCAGTTTTTTCCTTTTGCCTTCTTTTTTACTATTTTGCACGTGGTGGCTTTGATTATCGCGACGGTCCCGGCAGAGACAGCCGGAGTATTTGCGATTGCCGTGTTTTACATTATCGCCGCGATTATCGGGCTTTTAATCCTATTGAGGAAATAAAGATGAGTGTTATTACTAAAATAATCAACTGGTCCAGGCTTAAGTCGCCGTGGGTTCTGCATTTTAATACGGGCGCCTGCAATGCCTGCGATATTGAAATCATTGCCGCGCTTACTCCGCGTTATGACTTAGAGCGTTTTGGCGTGGTGCTGAAAGCCACTCCCCGCCATGCGGACATACTTTTGTGTTCTGGACCGGTAACTAAACAGATTGAGTGCCGGCTCTTACGGATATACGAACAGATGTCCGAACCAAAATTCGTGGTTGCCGTGGGCACCTGCGCCAGCAGCGGAGGGGTTTTTAACGGCTGCTACAATGTTTGCGGCGGGATCGATACGGTTTTGCCTGTTTCGGCATATATCCCGGGGTGTCCGGCCAGCCCTAAGGCGATTATTGACGGGGTGGTCAAACTTTTACAAAGCCTGGAAGAGGAGCCGAAAAGCGTAAACGGAGAGAAAAAATGAATGAGGAAGCGATCAAGCAGGAATTAATCAATAAATTTCCCTATTTACAGGAAGCGATAACTATCAAACGAAAGGGACGGATATTCGCGCAGGTTCCGGCGGATAAATTTGACGCGGTTTTTGCTTACGCGGTTAAAGAGATGCGTTTTGCGGCGCTTTCGGCAATCACCGGCTTAGATCGCGGGGATGGGGTTTTCGAGGTAATTTATCATCTTAATCAAGAAGGCAGGATTTTATTGAATTTATGCGTTGGTTTAGAAAAGGATAAGCTTGCGGTAAATACCGTTACTGCGTATTGTCCGAGCGCGGATATTTATGAAAGGGAGCTTGAGGATTTACTGGGGATTAAAGTAAATGGCTTGGCTGCCGGTTACCGTTATCCGCTTACCGACGATTGGCCGCAGGGAGAATACCCCTTGCGTAAGGACTGGAAGGGAAACCTGGCCAGTAAGGAGGTGCCTGATGCATGATTCCGGAGATGTAAAAATTCCCATTGGACCGCAGCACCCGGCATTAAAGGAACCGGAGAGTTTCTTGATCAGCCTGCGCGGAGAGAAGATTACCGCCTCCAGCGTTCGCTTAGGCTATAACCACCGCGGCATAGAAAAAGCCTGCGAAGCCAGGACATATACGCAGGATATTTATCTTATTGAACGTGTTTGCGGGATTTGTTCGCATTCTCACTCCACCTGTTTTGTACAGGCAGTAGAAGAAATTGCCGGATTGGATATTCCTGCACGCGCAAAATATTTACGCACGCTGATTGCCGAATTAGAGCGTATCCATAGTCATCTTTTATGGCTGGGGGTAGCCGGACATGAGATTGGTTTTGACACACTTTTGATGTATACCTGGCGCGATCGGGAAGTAGTGATGGATATATTAGCCGCACTTACCGGTAACCGGGTGAACTATGGAATCAATACCATTGGCGGAGTAAGGCGGGATATTAATGCCAAGCAAAAAGAAGAGGTATTAAAAGCAATGGATATCCTGGAAACACAAACAAAATATTATATTGATCTGGCGCAAAACGAAACCACTTTGCTCAAAAGATTGCAGGGGGTAGGGGTATTATCGCATGATGATGCACAAAGGTTAGGGGCAGTCGGCCCTACAGGGCGGGCTTCTGGTATAGACCGGGATACGCGTAAAGACGATCCCTACGCCGCATACGGGGAGCTGGATTTTAAGGTAATCAGCGTCAATAACAACGATGTCTACGGCCGGACCCTGGTGCGTTTAGGGGAATTGATGGAGTCCTTTAATTTAGTGCGCCAGGTTATTCGTAAGCTTCCCGAAGGAGCCATTAGCGTTAAGGCGCCGCGTAAGATTCCCGCAGGCCAGGCAGTGAGCCGTTATGAGGCTCCCCGCGGAGAAGATTTACATTTCGTCCGCTCCAACGGCACGGATAAGCCGGACCGCGTGAAGGTAAGGGCTCCTACTTTAGCGAATATTCAATCTGTTTCCAAGATGCTCGAAGATAGATATTTAGCAGATATGCCGATTGTAGTCGCGGCAATTGATCCTTGTTTCTCTTGTACGGACAGGATGGTCGCCCTCCGGGATACGCAGAACAGGAAGAAAAATACCGTACCCTGGGAAACAATCAGGCTTAAAGGCATTAAGTGGTATAAAGATAAGGGAGTGGATTTTGCGTCGTTAAACAAAAAATTAAGCGCATCTTTTTAACATGTTGAGAGCACTTTTTCATATTTTAATTTTTCCCGGGCTCCTCTTTTTATTTGTTTTCGGGTTTCTGGCCGAATACGCGGATAGAAAACTGTATGCCCGTTTTCAAAACCGGGTAGGCCCGCCGTGGTTCCAACCAATAGCGGATTTTATTAAACTGATCAGTAAAGAGGAGATCATCCCGGAAGAGGCTGACAGCCTGGTTTTTAAATTGATGCCGATCTTTGCTTTGATTGCTTCATCCGTAGCGATTCTTTATATACCGATATTGGGGGAGCGGGCGGTTTACGCGTTTAACGGAGATGTAATCGTCGTCTTGTATCTTTTGACCATTCCTACATTCACTTACTTTTTGGGAGGATGGTACTCCCGCAGCGTCTATTCGATGATCGGCGCAGTACGTTCCTTGACCCAGTTGTTTGCTTATGAGGTACCTTTATTTTTATGCATCCTGGCCTCGGCGATGCTGGCAGATACCTGGTCGATCAGCGGGATCGCGGCATTTTACAGCCGGCATTTGGGTTATTGGTTTTGTAATATTATCGGCTTTGGTGTGGCTTTGGTTTCTCTTCTGGGAAAGCTGGAGAAGGTGCCTTTTGATATACCGGAAGCGGAGACCGAGATTGTCGCCGGGAGCTTTACCGAGTATAACGGAAGGCCGTTAGCATTCTTCCGCATGTCTTTTAATATCGAGATGATTACCGGCGCCTCGCTACTTTCCGCGGTATTTTTACCCTTTGGCCTGAATCTGCATCCGGCAGCGGTATTTTTATGCTACATTCTGCAAATATTTTTTATTATCGCGGCGATTTCCTTCCTGCGCGCGCTTTTCGCCCGGCTGCGCCTGGATCAGATGATTAACTTATGCTGGAAATACCTTGCTCCTTTGGCGTTTCTGCAGGTTTTATTTAATCTTATTTTAAAGGTGGTGCTGCCAAGATGAGCCATCCCGGAAAGATCGGAAGATTACTTATAAAAATGTTATTCAAGAAGCCGGCGACATTAAATTATCCCGCGGACCATTCGGGTATGCCTGCGGGTTTTCGCGGAAAATTAAAGTTCAATTCTTTAAACTGCATTGGCTGCCAGATGTGCATGCGCGACTGTCCGGCAGGCGCCATTAAGATCAAAAAAACCGGCGAGAAGCAGTTCGAAGCCCAGATTGATCTTGCCCGCTGCATTTATTGCGGGCAGTGCGTGGACTCCTGTCCGAAAAAAGCGCTGGAGATTACCGCTGATTTTGAGCTTGCCCAGCTTGATCCCGCCAAATTAAAAGTGAACTTAAATGCCGCAAATAAAAACAATCCTTAAAAATAAATTAAAGCATGCGCAAAGGATCGCGGTGCTGGGTATCGGTTCCGCTTTAAGGGCGGATGATGCGGCAGGTTTGATTATCGCTGAAAAATTGAAGAAACATTTTCAAGGCAAACGATGCAAGAAGCCCCTGAAGGTTTTTTTCGGGCAGACCGCTCCCGAGAACCTAACCGGCCAGATCAAAAAATTTAAACCCACGCATCTAATCGTCATTGACGCGGTAGATTTTCGTCTTAAAACCGGGGATTTAAGAGTGGTAAATATCTGCGCGGAGGATGGCGCGACTTTTTCCACGCACCGGGTCCCTATCGGGGTATTACGGGATTATCTGCATAAATCCATTCAATGCGAAACTATTCTTGTCGGTATGCAGCCCGGCTCTACGGAATTTTGCGGAAAGCTTTCACCGGGGATCGAAAAATCGGCGCGGGCAGCCTGTAAAAAAATCGCAGAAGTGCTTAAGGAATTAAATTAGGTAAAAAATATGTGTTATACCATACCAGCTTTAGTCGAGGATGTGCGCCAGGGGAAGGCCACGATTTCTTATTTTGGCGAGCGTAAAGAGGCTCTCTGCGAGTTTACTCGGCTTGTGCCGGGAGATTATGTTTACGCGCAAGGAGGTTATGTGGTGGAAAAACTCCTGCCGCGCCAGGCGCAGAAAACGCTTGCGGCCTGGAAGGATGTTTTTTTTGAGTTAAGAAAAATCGACGCGGATGCGGCAGCTCTTGGGGAAGAGTCAGTTAGCTCTGATCCTTTTCTGCAGGGAATACTCGAACGCTGTCGGAAAGAAATCGTTCCTACTAAAGAAGAGGCATTGTATATTTTAAGCCTTCAGGATGAGCCGAGCCGGGTTTTAGTGCGGCGCACCGCTAATTATCTTAGGCAGCAATACCATCAAAATTCCTGCTGTGTACATGGGATCCTGGAAATATCCAATTTTTGCTCCAGAAACTGCGCTTACTGTGGCATTGCTTCTTCATGCAA
>Ga0172375_10008373_pt1 | contig 13917 bp, 9 predicted proteins | sample LakKiv1m_FD_114537 | JGI IMG/M metagenome (GOLD analysis project Ga0172375, IMG submission 114537) | Freshwater microbial communities from Kabuno Bay, South-Kivu, Congo - kab_092012_11.1m | ecosystem: Environmental > Aquatic > Freshwater > Lake | place: Democratic Republic of the Congo...
AGGTTATAAATCGGGCGGCAAAAGCCATCAAGTTTCGTTTTGTGGCTATTTTCCAGCTGACGACCCGCTTTATACCTGTATTGTGGTTATACGCGAGCCCAAAAACGGTTATCCTTCAGGTGGTTTGATGGCCGGTTCGATTTTCAAAAGCATAGCCGAAGAAATAATGGCTTTGAAATCGAACCTGAAACCCGAAAATCTAAAATTAGACTCAACAAAGATTTTCCCCTATATGCCTGAGATTAAAGCAGGTTATGCAAAAGCTGTCAATTCAGTTACATCGAGTATTCAGCTGGGAGTGCCTTCAGCAAAATACAATTGGATTAAACCCGAAGCAAAAGACAGCGCGTTGCATTATGAACCATTGAAAGTATACAGCAACCGCCTGCCCGACTTGCATGGCATGGGTGCAAAAGATGCTTTGTTTTTGCTGGGACAAATGGGATTACGGGTTCAGGTTTCGGGCAGAGGTAAAGTTATTTCGCAGAATATTTCGCCAGGCTGTTCGGTATATAAAGGTCAGGTGATACAGATAAAGCTTGACTGATGTGGTGATGTGATGATGTGATGATGTGGCGATGTGGTGATTATTAAAATAGTAAATGAACAAATAGTAAATCATAAAAAGATGGTTTTAAGCGATTTAATTCAAAACATAAAAACAATTTCAATTTTGGGAAATACCGAAATTGAAGTTTCGGGTATGCAATTCGATTCGCGAAAAGTAGAAGCAAACTCCGTATTTGTTGCAACTCGCGGTTCGGCTGTTGATGGACACGAATTTATTGGTATGGCTATCGAAAAAGGAGCTACCGCCATAGTTTGCGAAAGCCTGCCTGCCGAAATCAACAGTAAGGTTTGCTATTTACAAGTAGAAAACAGTGCAGACGCCTTGGGAAAAATGGCTTCGGCATGGTACGATTTCCCTTCGTCGAAACTCATATTGGTTGGTGTAACAGGCACAAACGGCAAAACAACTATTGCTACTTTACTTTTTAAATTATTTCGTGCACTTGGCTACAATGCCGGATTGCTTTCTACCGTTTGTAATTACATAAACGACGAAGCAATTGAAGCCACACACACTACGCCCGATTCGTTGACGCTAAACGAATTATTAGCCCGCATGGTAAATGCCGGTTGCGAATATGCTTTTATGGAAGTAAGTTCCCATTCGGTTGACCAACGTCGTATTGCCGGATTGGAATTTGATGGTGGCATTTTCACCAATATTACCCGCGATCATATTGATTATCACCTGACTTTTGAGAATTACCTGAAAGCCAAAAAGGGATTTTTTGATGCTTTATCGTCCGAAGCATTTGCACTAACCAATGCTGATGACAAAAACGGATTAGTAATGCTTCAAAACTCCAAAGCTCAGAAACATACCTACTCATTGCGTGGTATGGCTGATTTTAAAACCAAAATTTTAGAACACGGATTTGATGGTATGTTATTGGATATGAACGACCGCGAAGTAAATGTGTCGTTTATCGGAAAATTCAATGCCAGCAATCTCACGGCAGTTTACGGCGCAGCAGTGCTGCTTGGTCAGGACGAATTAGAAGTGCTGCGCATAATCAGCTCACTCACATCTGTTTCCGGACGATTTGAAACATTTAGGGCACCGCAGGGCTATACTGCTATTGTGGATTATGCGCACACACCCGATGCTTTAAACAACGTAATTTCTACGATTAATCAGATTTTGCAGGGCAATGGCCGGTTGATAACCGTAGTTGGTTGCGGTGGTAATCGCGACAAAGGTAAACGCCCCATGATGGCGCGCGAAGCGGTGGATGGTAGCTGGAAAGCGATATTAACTTCCGACAATCCACGAAACGAAGAGCCTCAGGATATTTTGAACGATATGGTTGCCGGACTTGATGTTACTCAAAAAGCAAAAAGTCTGACGATTGTTGACCGCCGCGAAGCCATAAAAACTGCCTGTGCATTGGCTCAAGCAGGCGATGTAGTGCTTGTAGCCGGCAAAGGTCACGAGGATTATCAGATTATTAAAGGCGTAAAACATCATTTCGATGACCGCGAAGAAGTGAGGAATTGCTTTTAAGTCAATTATAAATTATTAATTATCAATTATTAATTAAATTATGCTGTACCACTTATTTACTTACTTAGACAAGTATTTTGATATTCCGGGAGCGGGTATGTTCAACTATATATCGTTCCGAACAGGAGTAGCATTTATTTTAGCTTTGTTACTTTCCACCTTATTCGGGCGCAGGATTATCGACTATTTGCAAAAAAAACAAATTGGCGAAACCATTCGTGAGCTTGGATTAGAAGGTCAAATGAGCAAAAAAGGTACGCCAACAATGGGCGGTGTAATTATTATCATAGCGATATTAATCCCTACTATTTTATTAGCTGCGCTAAATAATATTTATGTTTTGCTGATGATAATTACAACCGTATGGATGGGGCTGATTGGATTTTTGGATGATTATATAAAAGTTTTCCGCAAAAACAAAGAAGGACTGAAGGGGAAATTCAAAATTGTAGGTCAGGTAGGATTGGGATTGATAGTGGGACTCAGCATGTATTTGAGCCCCGATATTGTAATTCGTGAAAATACCGAGATTAAAGGTATAAACACACGCGTTGAGGGAGTTACTTATGCAAAACACGACATAAAATCGACAAATACTACGATTCCGTTTTTCAAAAACAACAACCTCGACTATGCCGACGCATTTACTTGGGCAGGCGAAAAAGCGCAGCAATATGGTTGGATTTTGTTTGTATTAGTAGTAATATTTATTGTAACAGCCGTTTCAAACGGTGCCAACATGACCGATGGATTAGATGGATTGGCAACCGGCTCGTCGGCAATTATCGGAGTAATTCTTGGTATTCTGGCTTATGTTTCGGGTAACGTAAACTACGCTGGTTATCTGAATATTATGTATTTGCCAGGTACCGGCGAATTGCTGATTTATGCCGGTTCGTTTATCGGGGCAACGATTGGTTTTTTGTGGTACAATGCTTTTCCGGCTCAGGTATTTATGGGCGATACCGGCAGCTTAACATTAGGTGGAATAATTGCCGTTTTTGCCATTGTTATTCATAAAGAATTATTAATACCAATACTTTGCGGGATATTTCTAGTTGAAAATCTGTCGGTTATGATGCAGGTAAGTTATTTTAAATATACTAAAAAACGTTACGGCGAAGGTCGGAGAATTTTTAAAATGGCACCGCTGCATCATCATTTTCAGAAACCCGGTAATGCAGGTATTCAGGCGTATTTTCAGAGTCCGCTGCAAGCAATGCCCGAGTCGAAAATTGTGATTCGCTTTTGGATTGTTGGAATTATTTTGGCAGCAATAACTATTATTACTTTGAAGATTAGATAGCCCCCTAAATCCCCCATGGGGACTTAAAGAAAGAAACAAATGGAAAATACGAATAATAATAATAACGATACTAGCTCAAAAAGCCTCCCTGTAAGGGAAGTTGGAGGGGCTCGTATAGTAATTTTAGGTGGTGGCGAAAGTGGTGCGGGTGCAGCCATTTTAGCAAAAAAAAGGGGTTTTGATGTGTTTTTATCCGACTTATCGGAAATAAAACCCAAGTACAAAGCCCTGTTGAATGAGTATGGCATTGAATGGGAAGAAAAACAACATACAGAAGAAAAAATACTTAACGCTAACGAAATAATAAAAAGCCCGGGGATTCCAGATAAAGCACCGTTAATCAAAAAATTACAAGCACAGGGAACGCCTGTTATTTCGGAAATCGAATTTGCCGGACGTTATACCGACGCTAAAATGATATGCATTACCGGTAGCAATGGAAAAACGACTACTACCATGCTTACCTACCATATTCTGAAAAATGCAGGTTTTAATGTGGGTTTAGCCGGAAATGTAGGAAATAGTCTGGCACTTCAGGTGGCTAACGAAAATTTCGATTATTACGTTGTGGAACTAAGTAGTTTTCAATTAGATGGCATGACTGAGTTTAAAGCAGATATAGCCATTTTGCTGAATATAACCCCCGATCATTTAGACCGTTACGATTATAATTTTCAGAATTATGTCGATGCAAAATTTCGTATTACACAAAATCAGACCAAAGACGATGCGTTTATTTTTTGGGAAAACGACCCTGTAATAAAAGCCGAATTAGCCAAGCGAAACATACAATCTACTTTATATCCGTTTGCCATTGAGCGCAACGAAAAAACAAAAGCATTTATCGAAAAGGACGAATTAATTATTAAAACTTTAAAATCAATATTTACCATGCCACATTCAGCACTTGCCATTCAGGGACAACACAATACCTATAATTCTATGGCGGCCGGACTCACTGCCACCGTTTTGAATGTTAAAAAGGAAAACATTCGCGCATCATTGATGGACTTTCAAGGTGTGGAGCACCGTCTCGAATATGTAGCTACTGTTCGCAATGTACGTTATATCAACGACTCAAAAGCTACGAATGTAAACTCGTGCTGGTATGCGTTGCAAAGCATGAAAACCCCGGTTGTATTGATTTTGGGGGGCACCGACAAAGGAAACGATTATAGTGAAATTGAAGAATTGGTACTTGAGAAAGCAACCGGATTGATTTTTATGGGAGTTGATAATACAGCTTTACATAATTTTTTCGATGGGAAAATCACCAATATTGTAGATGTAAAATCAATGGAGGACGCTGTAAAAGCTGCCTACGAAATGGCAAATGCGGGCGAAAGTGTTTTATTGTCACCTTGTTGTGCCAGTTTCGATTTATTTCAAAACTACGAAGATCGTGGACGGCAGTTTAAAGCTTGCGTTAGAAACTTATAATATTTCGTGTTCCGTGTTTCATGTTCCGTGTTGAAAACATTAACACGAAACTCGAAACCTAAAACGCGAAACAATAATTATAATATGGATAGTTTATTAAAAAAATACCTGCGTGGCGATGCTACACTCTGGATAGCATTTATCATGTTATGCGTCGTGTCGACTATCGAAATGTACAGCGCTTCGAGCACGCTTGCCTACAAAGCTTCGAGCCACACTGCGCCCATGTTGCGCCATGTAAGTTTTTTAGCAGGAGGAGCGCTCATAGCCATTATTGTACATCTTATTCCTTACCGATTTATCCGTTTGGCGTCCTATCTGGGATTGTTAATGTCGGTATTTCTGCTTATCCTGGTTCAGTTTATGGGACAAAGCGAAAACGATGCCACCCGTTGGTTAGTAATTGGAGGTGTGCAGTTTCAACCTTCGGAATTAGCCAAATTGTCGGTGATTATCGTTGCAGCCGACTTTATTTCGCGTATAAAAAATCCGGAAACGGATGAAAATCGCTATTTTTACAGCATAATGATTATGCTTGCACTGATTTGTCCGCTGATATTAATCGAAAACTTTTCGACAGCTGGCATTCTGTTTGGCGTAGTATTTCTGATGATGTTTATCGGAAAAATATCCTTAAAAAAGCTTGGAATAATTGCAGGTGGTATGCTGCTGTTGGGAATTTTGGGTTATGGGGCTGTTAAAGCAATTCCGAGTGACAGCATGCCAAAACCGCTAAAACGCGCTTATACCTGGACAAGTCGTATTGATAAATTTTTTGTAAAAGATACCGAAGGTGAAAAAGACAAATATGTAATTACCGACGAAAATCTGCAGGTGCAACATGGAAAAATTGCGATTGCGCGTGGTGGATTTTTTGGCGTATTTCCGGGAAACAGTGTTGAACGGGATTTTTTACCACAAGCCTATTCCGATTTTATTTATGCCATTATTATTGAAGAAACAGGGATGCTTGGAGGCATTGTTGTAATGCTTTTGTACCTGATTTTGCTGTACAGAGCCGGACGAATAGCCATGGAAAGTCCAACAGTTTTTCCGGCTGTGGTAGTAATCGGGCTTTCGTTAATGATTGTGATACAGGCATTTGTAAATATGGCAGTAGCCACAAGTCTCGGTCCGGTAACAGGTCAGCCACTTCCGTTGGTTAGTCGTGGTGGTACTTCTATTTTGATAACCTGTATTTATTTTGGTGTAATTCTGGGTGTTACCCGTCAGATAAAGGAAGAAGGTCAACCACGTGATAAAGAAATGGATACGACACCCGAATCAGCCATACCGGTTGTAAATTTGGAGGAGATTTAGCCCCCAGCCCCTAAAGGGGAGTTAAATCCAAAGATTTTTAACGAAATAGTATATAAAAATATGGATACTGAAAAGAAATATCAAAACAATACTAACTCAATACCCCTTCAGGGGTTAGGGGCTTTTCGTTTTATTGTAAGCGGAGGTGGTACAGGGGGACATATTTTCCCTGCCATAAGTATTGCAAACGAATTGAAAAAACGTTTTGCTGAGTCCGAAATTCTGTTTGTAGGCGCTAAAGGCCGCATGGAAATGGAGCGTGTGCCGGCAGCAGGTTACCGCATCGAAGGTTTGCCGGTAAGCGGCTTCGATCGAAAAAACATGCTACGCAACATTAAAGTATTGATTAACTTAGCTATAAGCATACTGAAAGCCCGTAAGATTATTCGTATGTTTAAACCCGATATTGCCATTGGAGTTGGCGGATATGCAAGCGGACCATTGTTGAAAGCCGCATCGGGTTTTGGTGTACCAACTTTGCTTCAGGAGCAAAATTCGTACGCCGGCGTTACCAACAAATTACTGGCACAAAAAGCTTCGAAAATTTGTGTGGCTTACGATGGGATGGAAAAGTTTTTCCCGAAAGATAAAATTGTAAAAACCGGCAACCCGGTTCGCCAGGATTTATTTAATGTAGCACCAAAAGCAGTAGAGGCTTTTGAGTTTTTTGGTTTTAAACCCGACAAAAAAACGTTGCTGATTGTAGGAGGAAGTTTGGGTGCACGCACTATCAACCAAAGTATTATCGCTCAATTAGATGCACTGAGCAAAGCCGACATTCAGATTATTTGGCAAACCGGCAAATTTTATATCGACAATGCCCGTAAAGCTGCCGAAAACTATGCGTCGAAAACATTTTTGGTAACCGATTTTGTTTCACGCATGGATTATGCTTATTCCATTGCCGATTTAGTAATTTCGCGCGCCGGAGCAAGTTCTATTTCAGAACTTTGCCTATTAGCAAAACCAACCATTTTGGTACCTTCGCCAAACGTGGCTGAGGACCATCAAACACAAAATGCACTGGCTTTGGTCAGAAAAAATGCGTCCATTATGGTTAAAGATATTGAAGCCAACGGGTTGTTGATAAAAACGGCATTGGAGTTGATACAAAACGATGCGGAATTGGAAAAATTAGCCGCTAATATTTTAAAATTAGCCGAACAAAACTCAGCAAAACGCATTGTGGATGAAATAGAGAAGATAGTTACGAGATAATAGTTACGAGTTACAAGTTACGAGTTACAAGTTACGAGATTTGAAATATTAATAAACGAATTAACTGATAAACCAATCAACTAAATTACTAAAAATGAACAAATACAACCGATATTATTTTCTGGGTATAGGTGGCATAGGTATGAGTGCATTGGCACGCTATTTCAAAACAAAAGGTTTTGATGTAGCGGGCTACGACCGTACCGAAACCAAACTTACAGCTGATTTAACTGCCGAAGGAATAGAAATAAATTACAACGAAGAAGTCGATTTTATCCCTTCCAGTTATCAAAATGCCAAAAGTACGCTTGTAATTGTTACACCTGCTATCCCCGATAATCATCCGCAGTTGCAATATTTCAAAGATAAAAACTTTACTATCCAAAAACGCGCGCAGGTATTGGGCGACATTACCCGCGCAAGTAAAGGAATTTGCGTAGCAGGAACGCACGGTAAAACAACCACTTCGACTATTACAGCACATTTACTTTATCAATCCCAAGTTACCTGTAGCGCCTTTTTAGGTGGTATAGCAAACAATTACAATACAAACCTGCTGCTTTCGAAAGACAGCAATTTTGTGGTGATTGAAGCTGACGAATACGACCGTTCGTTTCATCAACTTTCGCCCTACATGGCGGTCATCACCTCTGCCGATGCCGACCATTTGGACATTTACGATACGCCCGAAGCTTTTCGCGAAAGTTTCGAACATTTCACTTCGCTAATTCGTCCCGGAGGTGCTCTGATTATGCGCAATGGGATAAATATTAAGCCAAAACTTCAAAAAGGTGTCAAATTATTTACCTACTCCATGAACGATGGTGGCGATTTCAAAGCTGAGAATATCCGCGTTACAAAGGGTGAAATACATTTCGATTTTGTAACACCAACCGACCGGATTGCTGATGTTCGACTTGGTGTACCGGTTATGATAAATGTGGAAAACAGCGTTGCTGCAATGGCTTTGGCTTGGCTGAATGGCGTTACTGCCGAAGAACTTCGCGTAGGTATTTCTTCATTTTCAGGTATTTACCGTCGCTTTAATATTGTTTATAAATCCGACAAAGTGGTATACATGGACGATTATGCCCATCACCCAAGTGAGCTGAATGCAAGCATTTCGTCGATAAAAGCGTTGTACCCCGACCGTAAAATAACCGGCATTTTTCAACCGCATCTTTACAGTCGCACGCGCGACTTTGCTCCCGAGTTTGCAGCGGCATTATCACAGTTAGACGAACTTATACTTTTAGATATTTATCCGGCTCGCGAACTGCCTATCGAAGGTGTTAGTTCTGAACTGATTTTACGTGATGTTAAACTCGAAGCTAAATCGTTGTGCAGCAAAGAAAATCTGCTTCAACTACTTAAAGACAGAGAGTTGGATGTATTGGTAACTTTTGGAGCCGGCGATATTGATAAAATGGTGCCACTGATTAAGAAACAATTGAAAGAAGGTACGAAATAGTTTTTTCCGATTGGCAAAACGCTATTTTTTATTGCGCTGCCGCCAGATTTGCCAGGAGTTTACTGAGTTTTGCCAGAGCACATAAGTGCCGGGGCCGATGGAGGCAAGTGGATTGAGATACATTTGTGCCATCCAGATTGCTAAAACGGTATTTTTCTGTCCAAGTCCCTGACCACCAGCGACGGTATCGTCCAATTTGCGACCAATTTTTCGGCCGAGCCAAAACTGAAACACACAAACCAATAATGCTCCCACAGCAATTGCCAGCTCCACTATCCATTGCGATTTGCCCTGCGCCAGAATAAATTCAACGGTTCTACCCGTTACAACAGTTAATGCAATGCTCCACAGGTAAAACGAAATGCCCGATTTCGATTGCAAATACTGTCCCGTCTTTGGTAAAAATTTATTGATAAGCAAAGCCAACACAAACGGAATGATCAACAAGAATGCTACCCGCTTGGATATTTCGAAGACCGACTCCACAAATGGCAAATCGTTGTAACCTATATACGAAAAAAACAGCGGTGCAAACAGTGCAACTGTAAAGTTACTAATGAGGCTGTAAGCTGTGAGGCTTGCAACATTGCCCTTGAGCATTCCGGCTATAACAGGTGCAGCTGTGGCTGTAGGCGCTAATATACAAATCATTACGCCCTGTGCCAATACCGCATTGATGGGTAATAATACAAAATACGCAGCCATACTTCCAACAAGTTGCACGGCTATTAACCACAAATGCATACGGGTGAAACGTATCGTCGACAATGACAACTTGGTATAAGTAAAAAGCAACATGGTGAAAATCAGATACGGAATGACGAACGCCAGCTGACTAACGTAACTGTGTAGCAGAATGCCTGTTATCATGGCAACAGGCATCATATAACTCTTTAATTTTTTAAGCAATGTACTGTGGATTGAGTGCTTGTGAAAATGAACTGCAAAATTAATTATTATTTTTAAATTCTCAACAACGGAAAAGCAGATCAAAAGAAGTATATTTGTAAAATGACATTCACTAAAAACTACGATTAGTTATGATTTGACTGCTGCTTTCGGCTCTGTTTTATGCTGTAGTCGGTAGCAGTTTGAGCTGCTACTTGCATAATAAATAATGATAAAATCAGGTGTATGATTGTTTTCATTATGTGTTTGTTTCATTTATTGAATTATTCGAGGTGCAAATATACAGGCGAATTAAAATCAACAGATCGTAAAAATGTACGAATAAGGTTAGAAATTGTACTCAGAGGTCAGATTTAACAAATAAAAAAAGTCACCCGCATTGGGTGACATTTAAGCTTTGGGTTCTACATTCCGTAACAGTCATATTTTTGCTACTTTACAGCTAATTTTGTGTTGAAAACCTGTCCGGTAGTTGGAGAAATAATTTTTAGGATATAAAGTCCCGAAACTAAATTATCACGATTAAAAATTGTTCGCTGACCGCTAAGCGCTGCATTTCGAACTCCTTTTCCATTCAAATCTGTTAGTACAATCCTACATGTTTCCGGCTCAGCAATGTTGGGTATTTCAACCACAAAGCGATTGGTTACAGGTTGTGGATAAGCAATAACACGGAATGCAGACACAGGATTTTGAATTGCTGTAGGAGCACAATCAACAGGCGAAACTGTCAGTTTATTTCCGCTAAAACCCGAACTTTGAAAGCAAGTACTTTGAGCAACATCATTAATATCAACAGTTTGCGGATTGCCATTTTTACTAAAAATTACATTTACCTTCCACACCGATGCATCGAAGTTGTAAGCATACCAGCCATTTCCTACCTCAGTCATAGCTTGTCCGGGCCAGCTGTTAAATAAATTGCCATTGTCATTCCACGCCCAGATATTTACAGCGCTTGTTCCCCAATCGGCTGGTTTTTTGAACTTTACCATAATGGGATTCGGATTTGGACCCTGATTTTCATTCACACTACCGACACCAATATACACATGCTGAATTTGCGAACGGGTGGTATTTCCTTTTGCGTCGACAGCTTCCACATAATAATCAATGAGTTTATCTTTCAATCCGGCAATTTCGGAATATGCCAAATCGGCTTTTGCCTGCGGCTTGATAAAGAAATTCAACTCCGGATCGCTCGTAGGGTCGGGCAATAACGGACGAATAGTCATGGGAAGCGAAATCCATTCGCCCACATCCGCTCCTCCGGCATAAGTACTGTTATGTACCGAACCTGCCGGCAACAATCCATCAGTATCGATTCGGTATTTTAAAGTAACTGTATTTACGCCACTCACATCGTACACAAAAGTCCACACATGAAAATCGGAAGCATAATTCACTTTTTTGTAACCCGTAACAGGTCCAAATCCCGTAGCGCCCGGGTTGTACGGAAATCGCTGCGGAACAAAAACTGACGGAGGAGTTTTATCAGTTCCCGGATTGGCACTAATAACTTTCTGAGCATAATCTATGGCAATATTTCCGGTAAGCGAAGGTTTCACCTCCATATCTTCGGCTTTGCCGTAGTACATAAAACCGGAATTTAAGCCACCAAAATAGAAATGCCAGGCCTTTTCAGCATTTGTAGCGTTGATACCACCTTCGGCAATATATTGCATTCGCAAATTACCACCTTCGAGGTCTTCGGCCATGGTTACAAAATTTTCGGTAGCTGTAATCACTGCCCAGTTCCGGGCATCTTCAGTCCAGCCATCAGGGTCGAACCGATAGTTTGTTTTACTGTAAAGCGGCCACAGCCAGTTGATAAACTGTGGATGTCCCCAATCGCTTTCGGCATTTACCCACGCACCATCTTCCACTTTTACAATATCATCGGCAGGAGTTGGGTGGTCTTTCAAAAATTGCTGAATAGTTGTTGGCCGATAGCCCGACTGTGCTGCTGAGTTGGTAAAACCCTGAACAGCTTCGTTGTAATAACTGCTTCCTCCACCCCAGGCATTGTCGCCATCGTGAGCCAGCAGCAATATGGAAGGGCGGTTGGTCGTGGAAAAAGGTTCAATTTTCGATTGCACATCACTCACATTGGCACCACTGTAACCGTCGACATAACTGATGTAATTACACATGGGCACAATATCAATTTTGTATGGCGTTGCAGTAACAGGATCGATGTATTGCGCTTTGTGCGTTTGATAGCAATAGGGTGCGGCCAGTCGACTACCACGTCCATCAATCACACCATCATACCAGTTTACACCCTTCGTCGGTACCTGATCGGCGCGGTTAGGTGCTTCGATGTTGCCATTAATATTGTAGGGATGTACATAATCCGACAGCGTACGAGCCAAATGACTGTTGGGCACAACCGACCATTCAATGCCACATGTTACCAGCGATTTTATAATACGTTCGGAAAACGCACCTTCGGCAGGCCAATAACCTTTGGAAGTATAGCCGTAATATTTTGTTGCCACATACTGATAACCTTTTATCTGTTTAACCAATGTACGTTCGCTAACCAAAGGCGACAATGCATGATCGTAGGTGAAATTTACCACATCCAAGCGTGGAAAATTTCCGGATGTTTTCAAGCCGATAGCTTCTTTGTATGCATTCATCCAACCAGAGGAATATCCCCACTGATTTTTAGCTCCCAGCGATTGTATATTTTCCATCAGTCCGGCCGAAATACTAAGTTGAGCACCGGCATCGGGCTGTGATTTAATACTGTTTATAGCATTTCGAGGCGAAGATTGGTAAGCCTGCACCCGATCGGCTTTCGAAAAAATTTCCTGCAAATCGTTGGTAGGATGCGATACTGAACTGCCTGTATACTTGTTTTGGCCAGACATTTTAAGGCGATGCGATTCTTCGGCAAATTGCTTTGACTCGGGTTTGTCGTTGCTTTTTTCAGCCCAATATACCGGCTGATCCATGTGCCAAAGGTAAGTGGTATACACTTTTTGAGCATAAATATCAAGTCGTATAAGTGCCGTAAATATTAAAATCGGAATTAATTTTTTCATAAAATCATTATTAGCTTTAAAAAGATACAATTAGCATACAAAAAAATAAAACTTTTTGAAGAATATCAAGAAAAACAATTGACAGGAGAAATAATTTAACTGCAATCGTTTGTTTTACAAACAGCACATTAAGTAATACTATTTATTTAAAAAATCTCAAAAATATAAGCAATGTGTGTTTTATATAAAAAAATATATACCTTTGCAATATGTAAAAAATGTGTCATTAAAACGCCAAATAATTATGGTACCAGCAAGTAAACCCCGTAAACCCCGCAGAACAAAAGTTGCTATTGAGCAAGCCGTAATGAACGCCGTACACTCACTTATCGAAGAGGTAGGTTTTAATAAAATTACACTTACGGGTATAGCTGCCCGCGCTCAAATTGAGCCAACGGTTTTTTATCGCCGGTACAGTAATTTAGATGAATTATTTGAAATTTATACCCATAAATATGATTACTGGCTTGCTGGCATATCCGAATTAATGCCAACGGACTTGAGTGATGAGGAAAGTATGAAATGGATTTTGCTAAACCTGATTCGGGCTTTACACAAAAACCGCGGTATGCAGCAATTGTTAATATGGGAACTTTCGGACGACAACCCTGTAACGCGACGAACAGCCACACTTCGCGAAAAAATTAACGAAACATTGATTAATGAATTAGAGAAAAAATTCCATGCTACCGGTGTAGACCTGAGTGTGTTGGCAGCATTGATAATTTCTGGCATTTATTATCTGATTTTGCATCGCAACATGTCCACTTTTTGCAATGTGGATTTCTCCTCAAAATCAGGTCGCGACCGGTTAGAAAAGAGTGTCGATCAGCTTGTTTCGTTATTATTTATGGCAGTAAATATGCAAAAAGCTTCTACTTCTCAGTCGGAGAACTAACTCAAATAACCGTAACCCAGCCATGCGTATCGGGTTCGTCGCCATACTGGATGGCTTGTAGTTTGTGGTAAAGCTTATCGCTGATGGGGCCCGGTTTTCCATCCTTGGCAAAAACGTAAGAGACTCCGGTATCGTAGTCGTCGATACGTTCGATGGGACTGATAACAGCGGCAGTACCGCAGGCTCCGGCTTCCTCAAATGTTGCAAGTTCTTCAACCGGCACTTTGC
>Ga0172375_10008374_pt1 | contig 13916 bp, 11 predicted proteins | sample LakKiv1m_FD_114537 | JGI IMG/M metagenome (GOLD analysis project Ga0172375, IMG submission 114537) | Freshwater microbial communities from Kabuno Bay, South-Kivu, Congo - kab_092012_11.1m | ecosystem: Environmental > Aquatic > Freshwater > Lake | place: Democratic Republic of the Congo...
ACGAGGCCGGCGCCCGGATTAAGGATGCGCTCGACAAGCAGTCAGGCGCCGCTGACAGCCTTGCGCAGAATGACCCGGCCGGGGCCGCGCCGGCGCAGGATCAGGCGGCATCCGATCTCAAAGCTGCGCTGGATGCCATGTCGGACAAGAAGCAGCAGCAAGGATCCCGGCAACAGCAGAAACAGGACGACAAGAACGCGGCACAACAACAGCAGCAGCAACAGGAGCAGCAGGCCGCGGAGCAGAAGGACGACGCTGCCCAGCCCCAGCAGAATCAACAACAGGTTGAACTGGACGAAGATGCCAGGCAATTGATAGATGAAGAATCTGCGGACCGGAAAGACAGGAACACTGTTATGCAGGGCGCCTATCAGGACGTTGATAAGGATTGGTGAGAAGAATGCGCAAGGACAGCACAGTATCCGGGTTGAAAGGCTGGATCGTTATTGCCGCGATCGCGATCCTCGCTGCCTGTCCCGGCATTGTCCGGGCCGCCGTGCAGATAACCGCATCTGCGGGGGTTGATAACCGGGAAATATACCTTGGCGAGACACTGACTCTCCAGATAGCGGTGAATGGTTCCGGCAAGCCGGATCAGCCTGACTTTTCAGGGTTGAAGGATTTCGAGGTTGGAAACCTTGGCGGCAGGCAGAACAGCTCGTCCAGCATTACGATGATCAACGGAAGAGTCACGCAGAATGTCAGTCATGGTTATATTTTTGTCTGCGGGTTGACCCCGAAACGCGCGGGGATTCTGACCATACCGCCGATAAAGGTCAGCGCCGAAGGCGCTGTGGCGGAGACTCCTCCCATCGAAGTGCGTGTGAACAAGCCGGGCGAGACTGACGAATTCAAACTGCGAATCGTGCTTGCGACGAACAGGTGTTATGTCGGGGAAGCTGTTCCTGTGTCATTCACCTTTTATTTCACCAGGGATCTCAGAGGGTTGGCATTCCAGTGGCCGGGGCTGGACCCGAACCTGCTGGACATGGACAACGCAATGATTCGACAGGAACCCGGGGCCAGTTATTACACGCTGGGGTTTGCGGGCGCTGAAGCGATTGGCATTGGCGGGAAGGCATCGCTGGACGGCCGGGATTATTCCACGGTCACGGTCAATAAGACGCTGATCTTCAAAAAGGCCGGCGCATGGGAAAGTCCGCCTGTTGGCGCTATTTGCGAAGTTGTAACAGGACGCAGGCAGGCCCGGTCGCCGTTTGGCGATATGATGGGTGAAGACTTTTTCAATCCGTTCGGCGGTTCGCGGGATATTACCGAGCGCAAGGTTGTTCAGTCCCCTGCCGGCATTGCGTTGGAGGTGATGCCGTTGCCTGCGGAGGGCAAGCCCGCCGGCTTCAAGGGGCATATCGGGCAGTTCAGGATTGAAACCCGCGCCGCACCGCTGGATGTGAATGTGGGCGATCCCATAACACTTTTTGTGAAAGTCGGCGGATATTCGTCTCCTGCGCGAATTTCGCTTCCGCCGTTATACGAACAGGAGGCGCTTGCCCGGGATTTCAAGATGCCGAAAGAGGACCCCCAGTCAACAGTCGAAGACCATGGAAAGACATTCACACAGACGATTCGCGTTAAACGGTCGGAAGTTAAGGAGATACCTCCGATTGAACTGCCGTATTTCGATCCTGCTTCGGGCGAGTACAGGATTGCGCGGTCGCAGCCCATTCCGCTTCGGGTGCGCGAGACCAGGATTGTGGACGTTGCAGAGGGCCACAATGCAGCCGGCAGCAAGCCTGAGGAGTCTGCAAAGGGAATTGCATACAATTACGAGGACAAGTCCGTGTTGCACGATCAGGGCGACGGTTTGCCGGATTTGATCCGGTCGCCTGTTTGGATTGCGATAATCGGGGTTCCGCCGTTCGCATGGGTTGTGATATTCGGCGTGGCGGTTTTTGTGCGGCGTCGGCGGGCGGATCCGCAGGGCGTGCGCGCCGGCCGGGCCTACCGGGAATTCCGGCGGCGTTGCCGGGCGTCGGGCGTCGGTGCGGGTTCTTGCAATGCACTGCTTGATGCCGTGAGGGTATATCTTGGCGACAGGCTCGGCGTTTCCGGGGCGGCCCTGACCTTTTCCGACGCAGCGCCGCTCCTGGTTGCGCGCGGGCTTGAGAAGCCGGTTCTCGATAAGCTCCAGGATGTTTTTGCGAAGTGCGAGGCCATGACATACGCGGGCAACGGCGCAAGTGACGCGCAGGCAGGGCTGGGCGGGTTGGTCGTGGAAGTTATATCGGAAATAGAGGAGCAACTAGGATGAGGCGGGTGTTTCCAATAATCGCGCTGTGGGTCGCAATGGTGTTTGCCGCGATTGCGCCGGCATTCGGCGCCATGGATCGCGCGGAGAAAGAACAGTTGCTTTCCGAGGGCAATGAATTATTCCGCAAAGCCAACGCCGCCGAACCGGCTGAAGCCGCGTATCTTTACCGCCAGGCGGTCATGCGTTTTGAGCGGCTGGCCAGGGAAGGGGAAATCAGGAACGGCCGGCTGTACTACAACATCGGGAACGCCTATTTCCGCCTGAATGACATTGGTCGCGCGATTTTATATTACCGTATGGCGGAGCGGCTCATTCCCAACGACGCCAACCTGGCGCAGAATCTCAAGGAGGCCCGCGCCCGGAGAGCGGATCGCGTGGATTCCACCCAGGCCCGGCGGGTGCTGGAGATATTGTTCTTCTGGCATTACGACCTGACATCCGCCGCCAGGAGCGTGTTGTTCGCCGTATTTTTTGTCCTGCTATGGGTTTGCGCCATTGCCAGGATATTCATACGCAGGGCTTTCATGGGTTGGATTACAGGGTTATCCGCGGCGGTTGCGGCCGTTCTGTTCGTTTCCCTTCTGATAGGGACCATTTCTTCCGCAAGAGACCGCTACGGTGTGATAATTGCGCCGGAAATCATGGCCAGGAAAGGGGACGGCGAAGCGTTTGCTCCGAGTTTCAATGAGCCGCTGCATGCCGGGACGGAGTTTACGCTGAAGGAAATACGCGGGGAATGGATGCATATCAGGCTGGCCGACGGCAGGGAGTGCTGGCTGCAGTCTTCAAATGCCGAGCTGATCAGGTGATTGCGCCTTGAAGCATTGCTGGCATTTGCCGTTCAGCGACTGGGCTGCGGTCTTGATCATGTCCATGATCTTCTTGATTTCAGGCTCGGCGGCGTTTTCCTGCTTCCACAGTTCGGCGAGAACCGTTTCGACGGGGCGCGGATCTTCCTGAGCGAGCGCCCAAGCTGCGGCCGCTGCTCCGGTGGCGAAGTTCCTGGGAACAACCTGTTCTTCCAGCGCGAGCCGAATAGTGCCGATAAGCCTGTCGTTCCAGCCGAGTTTTCTCTTCGGATCGCGGGTTACCCGCTCCACGGAATCGCGCAAATGCGGATTCATCATGCGCATCAGCAGGCTATCTGCGTAAGTGACAAAGCCGGATTGGGTGAACATCGGATCGACGCCGGGATAACGCCTGCACAGAGCCTCGCCCGCTTCGTTAACGAGCGCGTCGCGCGCGTATTTGAGCAGCCCCTTTTCCATTATGGCATCGGATATGAAGCCGGCCTTCTTGAGTTTAAGCAGGTAGCCGATCAGTGCATGCGTGGAATTGTGTCCGTACAGTTTGGCTTCCTCGAACGGATACAGGTCGCCTTTTTCCTCGAACACGGCAATGCCGCGCTCGAAACCGGGCAAGTCGATGTGCGTGACAAGAATCCGGTTGAATTCCTCCACCAGGAATGCGCGGTCCAGTCCCGGTGCCAGCGGCTCCAGTCCCGCGGCGGCAATCTTATCCGCGCCGCTAACTATCCCGCTCATTTTTCCTATGACCGTGTTGAGACACTGGTAACGGGTTCCAGCCGGGCCGGCGCGCAGCGCGAGACGTTCCTGGAGGACCTCCGCGGCATGATTGTTGTTTTCCGCGGTGTAGATCACGGCCGAAGGCGCGGATGGATTATCCGCTTTTGCCGCGAGACCGGCAGCCAGGATTCCGGAAACATCCCCGGGTGCGCCATTGCCGTAAAATGCCACGCTCGGCAGCGCGGTCGATATCTCCGACGCCGCTTCAATGGCTTTTACCAGTTCGTTGCGGTCAACAGGATCGGCCGGATTGAATATTTCCACGCCTGTAACATCGTGCTTCTCGACTCCGCGCATTGTCGCGACATTAAGGCTGTATCCGCCTTTCTGCCTGACCGCGGCAACGGTTTCAGGAACGACTTCAGCCGCCACAAGCCGGGAGAAATTCCCGGAGCGTTGCGCTTCGTAAAGAAAAAGTCCGGCTTGTATTGCCCCGAAGCCGAATCCCACAAAAGTTTTACCCGGCATGTTTATCTCTGGAAAATTGCCCGACTTTCCGGTTAATCGCTGACCAGTTTCACAACGGGAGGTTCGTCTTCGATAATGCGGCTGAACCTTCCGACCCGCCTGTCATTGAAAAAGTTGTCGCACACATCGTTGTTTGCCGTTGAAACTTCACCGATCACCGCGTATGTGGAATCGGCCCAGAATGTGTGGTCGACTTTCCTGGAAAGGGTAATGCGGTCGCCGGCATTGAGTAGCAGCTTCTTCCCGGAGGGCAGTTCGCGCCATTCGCCGTTCACCTGGAGCCGGACTTTCTTTGTGCGGGCGAAGAGCTTCATGGCAAGCCGGCCCCATCGGCAGATGATGTCTTCTTTTTTTGCCTTGTGGTAATGGCGAGGCGTGACCTGGTTCCTGCGGGTGAACATCAGTTTTTCGCAGTATTCGGGTTGTTCTGCGAGGTTGACCAGGACAAGTCCGTATTTACTGAAATTGCCGAGACCGAAATCCGTTACATCCCATTTTGCATTCGGCGGCAGCGTCCAGCCATGTTTTTTCCAGGCCCGCGCAGCCTCGCGAACGGCGGCATTGATTTCAGACCTCTTCATAAATCCTCCAGCCAGATCATGAAAAATAATCGCGCAAGATAGTCCTTTTGCCGCAACCAAGTCAAGAACAAGGGGGCGGTGTGCATACTGCGCCCAGGGCTGCGCGTATTTCTGCGCTTGATGACTGATTGCCGGGGTGGTAAAACTTCTTTTTTACTGGGCTGGATTCGCGGCCGTGTTGTGTACGAAGCGATGGAGAATAGCCATGAAGAAGTTTGCTCTCAGAACCGGAACTATTGCGGCGGCGTTGTTACTGGCAACGGCACCCGCGAATACGGGTGAAATTCACGAGGCCGCCAAAGCCGGCGTTTTGAGTGTTGTGCAGGATATCGTGGAAAATTCCCCTGACCAGTTGAATGCCAGGGCCAAGGGCGGGGCCACCCCGCTGCATATGGCGGCGGTGTTCGCGAATCGCGATGTGGCCGAGTATCTCGTGAAAAAGGGCGCGGAAATAGATGCGCGAATGGACATGGGTTTCACGCCCCTGCATTGCGCTGTGATGAAGAATGCCGCGGATGTCGCGAAGCTCCTGATATCGAAAGGAGCCGATATTAATGCCGCCAATGACCGCGGACTCACACCTTTGCACGTGGCTGTCCAGAAAAGCTTCGTGGATTGCGTGAGACTTCTGGTCAAGGCCGGCGCAGATGTGCGCGCAAAGGCAAGCGACGGTTCTACACCTCTAAGCATGGCGGCTGAAGAAAACGCGACGGATCTTGTCGAAATCATGAGTAAAAATCTTCCGAAGTCCGAGGCCGGAGTAAAATCCAAGGCTCCGGACAAACGCGATAAGCCGACTGCGGTATCCGAAATCGAGCCTGCGGTCGCGCCGGTCACTCCGGTCAAATCGGTGAAACCGGCCACTCCGCAGTCCGCTCCACCCGCGGTTGCCGCAGCGAAAAGTTCCCAAACCGCTCCCGCGCCTCCGGTTGCCGCTGTAGATGTCGGGAAGAATACCGGATCAGCGGCCAAACCTGTGATCGCCAAGGTTGTGCCGATAAAGGATGTCGAGCATTCGGACGCGAAAGAAGCGCCTCTTTCGAAAGAGAACGGCAAGGAGACGATTAATTTTTCGGACGGCGCCGTTTACACGGGCGAGGCAAAAAACGGCCGGATGAACGGGCAGGGGAAGATAACATTTTCAGACGGCGAGATATACGAGGGCGAATGGAAAGACGGGAAGAAGAACGGCGAAGGACGGGCGCTGTTGAAGAACGGCGATCAATACGTCGGGCAATGGAAGAACGGCAGGAAGAACGGGCGCGGGGCCTATATTTTCAAGGATGGCGACAAGTATGAAGGTGAATGGCAGGATGACCGTATGCACGGACAAGGGGTTTATACTTACGCCGACGGAGCGAAACTGGACGGCTACTGGCAGGACAATAGTTTCATCCAGGATGCGGCCGGGCTTTAAAAATAATGAGCCGCTTGCAAAACCTCCTTCGTCGGTTATGCAAGCTCTAATTGTTGCGTATTCCTGGAACCTGAACACTTAAACCTGCAACCGGCGCTTGCAGGGGATCTCCATGCGCCTCGGGGAAAGAACATGCGAAGGCAACGAATCGACTGGGGACGCTGGCAAACCCAGCGCGAACGATTCTGCATAGAGAGCGACATTCCGCCGGCATCTTCTGGAAACATCGTTCGCGCAGGCGATATTGCCATGGATGTGCTTCGTAGATCGGCATTCCCGGCAGAACCGCCATGGCTGCAATCGCTTCGCTCCGAATGGGAAGGCATGGTCGGAAAACAGATCGCCAGGCATGTCCGGCCGGGGCAATGGCGCAATGGTGTGCTGGTTCTTCTTGCCGACAGCGCTGTGTGGCTAAACGAGATCAAACGATATTCCCAGGCAGACATATTGTTGAAGCTCCAGGGTAAGTTCGGATCCGGAAAGGTCTGTGCGCTTGAAAGTAAACTCGATCCGGTACCGCATCGGGCGTAAATGCGGCGTCAGGGATTTGCCACGTTCCGGAGCTCTTTAAGATTTATCTTTGCGTAATCCAGCGAGAAGCGCGCCTGCCCGGCAAGCTCGTCGCAGTGCTGCAGGTAAGATTCAAGCGACTGGGCGTTTTGCCTGGCTTGGGGTTCCGTTGTGGAGTTCACCAGGGCGTCGCGGAGGTTTGCCGCCTTGGCGACCCACTCCTGGAGAGCACGGGCTTTGTTCTCGGCTGTTTCGGCCGTGGTCAGTGCCGGCCTGACCATCATGCTTCCCTTCATGTTCTTATCGGCAGTGAATTTATCATTCAACGCGAGGATATCCTGTTTTGTTTTTATGGCTTCCGCCAGCACATATGCCCCTAAATCGTAAGTTTGCTGATAATGTGCGGTGCCCTGTTTGACATATCTGCTTATCTGGTCCGACGACTGCTTCTTGTCGCTCTTCGACATGACGACAGCCAATATGACAATAAGCACTATGGCGAGTCCTCCGGCGATCAACGCGAATAACACGGCCGGATTGCCCGGTTTCTTCGGCTGCTTATCTGCTTGTGGCCTGGTGGCTGTAGTTGCCGGCTTCCTTGCCTTCAGGTTCGCGGCGGTCTTTGCGGGCAATTCAACGGCCCGTTTTTCGATGGGCGCCCGGACGGCTTCCGGTTCGGCTGCGGGTGTATTATCGGCCGGAGGCTGGACCTCATCTTTCTTTATAACTTTTGTCCGGCGGGTCATGGCGATCTTAACCTGTGTAGACGCGGCTGCGGAATTATGTTTCAGGTCCGCAAGCGTGTTTTCCATGTCCCCGAGCAGCGAGGCGTATGTCGGGTATCGCCGTGCGGGTTTGTCTTCGAGCATCCTTAGAATGATTCCGTTTGTTTTTGCGCTGATATCCTTGCGAAGCGTCAAAGGAGGATTGGGTTTTTTCGCAAGCCGTGCCGTGGCCACGTCTACCGGGGTTTCCCCGTCGAAAGGAGGACGGTTTGTGAGCACGTGGTACATGGTTGCGCCCAGGCTGTAGATGTCGCTGCGGGCATCAAGCGGCTGTTTTAAGAGTTTTTCGGGTGCTATGTAATAAGGGGTGCCCCAGATACCGCCGGATGATGAAGAGTGTTTGTCCACGAATGTCGCCAGCCCGAAATCCACCACCTTTGCAGTTCCCTTGGCGTCAAAGAGGATATTCTTCGGCTTGACATCGCCGTGCATGAGGCCGATTTCATATGCCGTACTGAGTCCTTTTGCCACGTCAATGCCCACCTGGAGCACATGCGCCTCGGCAAGTGGGCCTTCGGCCATCATTTCCTCGAGCGATTTGCCTGGTACAAGTTCCATGGCGATGTACGGCTGGCCTTTTGCTTCACCGAAGGAGTAAATGTGAACAATGTTGGGATGGTTCAATGCGGCGGCCATACGGGCTTCGCGTTTGAATGTCTCGACCAGTTCGCGATCTTTGCCTATGGACTCCAGCATTACCTTTATGGCGACTTCGCGGTCCAGCGAGTCGTCCTTCCCGCGGTAAATAGCGCCCATTCCTCCGGAAGCTATCAGTCCGGTCAGCAGGAACGGCCCGAGACTGGCTGGAACAACAAGCTGGGCTCCGCATGAGGGGCAGGCGATCTGGGAAAACGGGTCAAGTTCGGACACATCGAGTGTTGCTCCGCACCCGGAACATTTCACCTCCCGAATGCGGTCGGTCGCGACCACGGGAATATCGCCGTTTCCATTCCCAGACATATAACACGCCCCCGATAAATATTCTTACAATCGAAACATATGATGAATGAGCGCTGAATGTCTATTAATTTCTTTGCGTATAGCATAGTCTTGAATTCCACGGAAAGCCGTTACATAATTATGGTTTTCCCGGCAAGTTTCAGGATCTTGTGACGGGCTTGCAAGTCATCCGGTCTGCCGGCCGGGACGGCTGCGATATAATGCAGTATTCAGTAGCCAGAAGTTGTCAGCATTCTGACTCCTGGATTCTGACTTCTGAATTCGATCTTGCAATACCCCGAAGGGGTTTTGCAGGATCCTCAAGGACCGGTCGTGATGGGCGGGAGAAATTCGAGATGCATCCGATTGTATTCAGGATAGGCGATTACCCGATTCATGCTTATGGCGTGATGGTCGCCCTGGCTTTCCTGGTCGGCCTGACGCAGTGTCTTTACCTCGCCCGCAAGCGCGGAATGGAAGAGAACACGGTTTCCGATCTGATGCTGTGGGTGATGATTTCCGGGATCATCGGAGCAAGGCTCGGGCATGTGATCTCGGAATACGATGAATATATCCGGAATCCGGTTTCAATACTGTATATTCACCGCGGGGGACTGATATTTTATGGCGGAGTTATCGGAGGCGTGGCCGGGGTAGCCCTGTTTGCCTGGATCAGAAGACAGAGTCTTTTGCGGCTCGGCGACCTGGTGCTTGTGGCAGTGCCTGTCGGCCATGCGCTCGGCAGGATCGGATGTTTTCTCAACGGATGCTGCTTCGGGAAGTGGACCGATAGCTTTACGGGTGTGCGTTTTCCGATAGCAAGCCCAGCCGGCTGGGCCCAGTATTATGCCGATCGCATAGCCAATGACCATATACACTGGGTATTCAGGATGTCGCGCAACGATGATGAACTCAGGAATGGCTTGCAGGCGGTTGTCGACAAGGGCCTTGCGGTAAAATCCGATTTATTGACAGCCCCGGTGCACCCGGTCCAGTTGTACGAATCCGCCCTTGATATTGTCCTGTACCTGGTTCTTCTCAGGTTGTTTCTTGCGAAGAAGCGTGACGGGGTCGTATCGGCAGTTTTCATGATTGGGTACGGGGTGATTCGTCTCGGCACTGAAATGCTGCGCGGCGATGCCAGACAGTCATTCGGCTTATTCACCGTGGCGCAGGCAATCAGCATGGCAGCGATTTTGACGGGGCTGATATTCTTCCTGGTAGATCATGTCCGACAAAGACAAAAAAATCCTGGTTGCGCAAACGCCTGACATCGGGAAACGCCTGGACAAGTTTCTTGCCGTGGCATTTCCCGATATGTCCAGGGCCCGCATTCAATCGCTGATAAAGGCCGGGCAAGTGACCATGGATGGACGCTGCGTAAAACCGGGCGCTTTGCTCCCCGCCGGCGCCATAATCGAGGTGTCGATTCCCGATCCCGCGCCGGCGGATTTGAAGGCGGAAGACATACCGCTGGCGGTCGTATACGAAGACGCCGATATCGCGATTATAAACAAGCCCGCCGGCATGGTGGTGCATCCTGCTCCCGGCCATCATTCCGGAACACTGGTAAATGCCCTGCTTCATCGGTACGAGGAACTTGGCGGGACGGCAATAGGCGGAGAATTACGGCCGGGGATAGTTCACAGGCTCGACCGGGATACAAGCGGGCTGCTGGTCGTGGCGCGGAATGACGCGGCAATGGCCGGGTTGGTTGCGCAGTTCAAGGCGAAAACGATTGAAAAGGAATATGTTGTCCTGGTATGGGGCCGGCCGGTTCGCCGTTCGGGAATCATTCGCACCGGTTATGGACGAAGCGCCGGCGACAGGAAGAAAATGGCCGTGCAACGGGACGGAGAAAAACAGGCGGTCACCCGGTACGAGATCGAGCGCGGTTTGGGAAGGGTTTCAATAATCAGGGCGCGGATAGAAACAGGCCGGACTCACCAGATACGGGTTCACATGGCGCATATCGGTTGCCCGGTGCTGGGCGACAGGACATATGGCGGCGGCCGGACGCCCGATAACCTGCGGGCTGGAATCAACCGGCAGATGCTCCATGCGGCAAAACTGGCTTTTGCGCATCCATGTTCAGGAAAAAGGATGGAGTTTGCGGCGCCTTTGCCCGATGATATGGAAATTGCGATTGCACGGCTTGAGAAAGAGCAACAGTCCGTGCCCGCGCAATATCCGCGCCGGGCGACCGGCCGGGCGCAAATCCGGGTATCATAATGCTCCGGGTAAATGGAAGCGAGAATGAGCGCTAATAAAACGGCGATGATTGAAAGGGAGAGGATCGGAAAAGTACTGTCCGGCCTGGCGGGGTACCTTGCGGATGAACGCGATGCCGGCGTCTCGCATTTGGAAATATCGGCCGGGACAATGGCCGGACTCAAAGGCCGGGGTTCGTCTGATCCGGTTCGCGGGTCGCCTGTCCGTTCTTCGCCTTCACCGGTCGTTGCACCTCCGGTCCGCAAAGCGGCGGTGAAGCCTGCTCCTGTCAAGCCTGAGCCTGTAATTCAAACGGTGGACGCCGGCACTCTGGACGAGATAGCCGCAATGGCTGCGGCCTGCAAGGTGTGCAATTTGCACAAGACACGGACCAAGTCTGTGCCGGGCCAGGGTAATGCCCGGCCGGAATTGATGTTCATTGGCGAGGCGCCGGGTTACGAGGAAGATATTAATGGACTGGCATTCATCGGGGCAGCGGGCCAGTTATTGACAAAGATGATTGTGGCCATGAACATGACTCGCGATGATGTTTTTATCGCGAATATCGCAAAATGCCGTCCACCTGCGAACCGGACGCCGCTTCCCGACGAAATGGCGGCATGTCTGCCATTTTTGAAGGCGCAAATCAAACTGCTCAAGCCCAGGGTCATAGTGGTCCTTGGCGCCACGGCCACAAAGGGATTGCTCGGAGAGGCCGTGGGGATTACCAAAATCAGGGGAAAGTGGAAAACATTCGAGGGTATTGACGTAATGCCCACTTTTCATCCCGCGTACCTGTTGCGCGTTCCTTCGGCCAAGAAGGATGCGTGGGCGGACCTGAAAGAAGTACTCAGGAAGCTCGGTAAGCCAGTGCCGAACAGATAAATATCCCGGTCTTGATCAAAGCTTGCCGGGAAACACGTCTCCCATACGTGGTTTAAAACGCAATGCGTTGTTTTTGCCGACTGAGCCGGCAACCTCCTTTTGTTTTTCCTCGATCTCTTCCATGAAACCGGAGCAGGATATGCTGTCGGCTCCTGACGCTTCGACGGCATCCCTTATCTGGCGGTCGGAAGTCACCACGAGAACACCGGAAGGAGAGGGATGGGCGGCGACCATCCGCTCGATCGTAAAGTCGGCATTAAGGCCGGCAGCAGGCAGTACCAGTTCCACTGCGGTGGAATCGAATTCGTCGTGCAAAGGTTCAGAGCTGTCGAATACCACCGTCACGCGCGGTGAAAAAGCATCGGCGACAGCACACAGGGATGCAAGGAAACGCCTGCGCGCGGCCACGAACGCGTCTTTTCCCCGTCCCGGTGGCGCGGGCCAGCGGTGCAGGAGGTTGTTGCCGTCAATTATAATGCGCGCGTATCGTGTCAAGTTGCTAAACTTCTCCGGCTTTGCCTTCGAATTCGGCGGATACTTCTGTTCGGCCGCCTGCTACTCCGGTTTCGCGCCAGCGGTTGACAATCTGCACCGCGGATTCAAGTACGGTGCGCGCATTGAAACCCAGTCGTGTGACCGGTATGTCGCGGAATTCCGATACGCTCGGGAAATTGGCGTGAACGACCAGGCTGACATCAGCGCCGATTTGGACACCTGCATCCTGCAAGCCCTGCACCGCGTGAGAGCCAAAATTGTCATCAGCGATAATCAGGCCGTCCGGGCGATCGTCCGGCGGCAAGTGCATCATCAAACGCGAGGCCGAACGGGCGCAGATCGGCGTAGTAACCGACACCATTTGCCGGTGATGTTGCCGTGCTTCGACCCCGCATCGAGCTACGGTCTGTTCGAAAGCCGTCTCCTCCACGTTGAACCACATTCCCGGGTCAACCAGAATTCCGATACGCTTGCGGCCTTGCCTGGCGAGATGCTCAACCGCACGTTCCAGGAACGAAGTGTAAGACAGGTAGACATGGGCCGGCGCCCGCGTTTTTGCGCCGGTTACGGTCACAACTACAAGCGGCAGCGTGAACTTCCGCTGCCACTCCAGCATGTTGTCCGGCAACATACCCGTGATATTGATTATGCCTCCGAATTTAAGAGCCCGCATGTCGGTCTGCAGCCATTGCGACTCAGGGTTGGGCTCGCCGCTCGGTGTGCAGTGATACGTTATGAAACGAAGCGGCGGTTCCTGCTGCCACGCCGCGGCGCTTGTGACAAGGGCTTCATAAAACCGATTCCAGTGAAGAGTATCGTTGCGTGACGCATGAAATACCAGCGCCAGATTGGAAACCAAAGGCGCATTCCTGGTCACAAATGTTCCGCGACGCCCATGTGTTTCAATAATTCCGTCGGCAATGAGCCGGTCCATCGCGCTTTGGATCGTTGTCGGACTGGAATCATAAATACGCTGCATTTCCAGACGCCGCGGAAGTTTCATTCCAGGTGTCAAACGGCCGGTCGCAAGCTGATGCCGCAAATCGTCGGCAATGGCCAGTGCCACCACCGGTTCCCGCCCTCGTTTTGCGCCAGTAATCTCATTCATGGAATTACCTTGCCCCCTATCGCGATCGATATGCTTAAACAACAAAACCATACAAACAAAATATCACCAGAAAAACCTGCATGTTTGAAAGTCTTCACTGAAATGTAATACACATCTGCGCACGTTATCAAGTTTATAAAACTATTAAAATACACATCAGCGTCAAACAGAACAGGAGAGCATAATATTTGCAGGTAGTAACTCAGGTAGCTGTCATGGCGCAGAAGATATGGCAACCGACCCAACCGAGTTAAGCGCAAGAAAACGGACTTTTTCGGTTGAGTTTCGGGCGGGGGGGGGACTATGCTTTGTTTTGTGTTGAGAGGATTTGCTAGGGCCAATTCTCTCAGGTGCCCGCGCGCTGTGGGCGGGTAGCTGCAGTTACGTTTCATGAACGCCAGAATGGAGGATGCAGATGAGAAGTTCCAGTCATCGCAATCGTCAGGAGTTGTCGGACAGGCCGTCGAATGTCGGGATGTTACCGGATACTTTTTTCAGGCGCGTGATTTTCGGTGTAGCGACGATTGTTGGCGTTGGAGCCATGGTAATTCTGGGTTCTTCGTGCGGCAAGAAACCGGCAGATCAGTCCGGGCAGAATGCGGCTGTCTACCCAGCGCCGACAGCGCAACAAAGCGCTATGCCCTCTGCAGCCGATCCGGCGG
>Ga0172375_10008376_pt1 | contig 13915 bp, 12 predicted proteins | sample LakKiv1m_FD_114537 | JGI IMG/M metagenome (GOLD analysis project Ga0172375, IMG submission 114537) | Freshwater microbial communities from Kabuno Bay, South-Kivu, Congo - kab_092012_11.1m | ecosystem: Environmental > Aquatic > Freshwater > Lake | place: Democratic Republic of the Congo...
AGCACCTTTCTCCCATATTTCTACAGCAGCAAGTGCCATTGTTCCTGCAATTGGCCCAAGTAATCCACCGTTCCCCTGGCGATGGCTGAATGATCCGGCACAGCCGAAATTAAAAACGGAGCTTCTGGGCGGCCATTGAGCCGCCTTGTTTTTTCCGTTTGAGATGGGTACAATGCAGTGTTGGATAGGGAAATTCCCGCACCGGATTTTTCAACATCCGCTGGCAGCCGCGCCCTTTACGGGTGCGCGAGAGGGAAGTAGCCGCGCCCTTTATGGGTGCGCGAGTGAGATGAAGGAGAGCTATAGTGTTAGTGCCGATGGTTGTCGAGCAAACCCCGCGCGGCGAGCGGGCGTATGACATATTTTCACGCCTGTTGAAGGAGCGCATCATCTTTCTGGGCGGTCAGGTGGAAGATCACATGGCCAGCCTGATCGTGGCGCAGATGCTCTTTCTGGAGAGTGAAGACCCGGAGAAGCCCATCACTCTGTATATCAACAGTCCCGGTGGCTCGGTGACAGCGGGAATGGCGGTATATGATACCATGCAGCTCATCAAGCCGGACGTGAAAACCTTCTGCGTGGGTCTGGCTGCCAGCATGGGCGCCGTGCTGCTCGCGGCCGGCGCCAAGGGCAAGCGATATGCTTTGCCGAACTGCCGTGTATTGATCCACCAGCCCATGAGCTATGGCATCGGCGGGCAGGCGACGGATATCGACATCCACGCGCGGGAAATACTGCGCACCCGCGCCCGATTGAACGAAATCCTGGCGAACCATACCGGACAACCCCTCGAACAGGTTGAGAAGGATACCGACCGCGATTTCTGGATGGCGCCGGAAGAGGCCCGTTCCTACGGCATCGTGGACGAAGTCATCCAACAGCGACCCGAGGCCGCCTGATTATCGCCGCGCTCCCCCGCGCGTCAACACTGCCCGCCTGCCGCTTCCCAAACGGCGGGCGGCCCACAAACTTCAACTTCGAACCGGGAACTCTGACTCGGAACCTGGAACTCCGAACTTCGAACTTGGTACTTGGAACTTCGCGAACCTGGATATCGTAACTCTTTAGCACTTGGTCTGTTGACACAAAGTATGCCTGCCGTCTAATGTATAACTGGGTACGGATACCATGCCCGTTTTACCGGTCAGGCCGGGAACGTACATCCTGACAAAGGAACTATCGCATATGTCACGATCGCGAGAACATAACAATGATTTACGATGCGCATTCTGCGGCCGGCGTGAATCCGCCGATACGCGGCTGATCATGGGAAAAGACAAGGTGGCAATCTGCACGAAATGCATCCACGAGTGTACGGTGTTGCTGGAAAACGATCTGCTCGACGAGGAAATGAACGATCTTCAGGAGGCGGAAGAATTATTCGAGCTGCCGAAGCCGCGGGAAATCAATGGCATCCTCGACAGTTATGTGATAGGACAGGATTATGCGAAACGAATCCTTTCCGTCGCCGTCTATAATCACTACAAGCGCATCTTCCTGGGCCGCCGGAACGAAGACCTGGAGATCAACAAGAGCAACATCCTGCTGATCGGCCCCACCGGCTCCGGCAAGACGCTGCTCGCGCAAACGCTGGCGAAAATCCTCGATGTGCCTTTTGCCATCGCCGACGCCACCGCCCTCACCGAAGCCGGCTATGTCGGCGAAGACGTCGAGAATATCCTGCTCAAGCTGTTGCAGGCCGCGGATATGGATACCGAGCGGGCGGAACGCGGCATCATCTACATCGACGAGATCGATAAGATCGCGCGGAAGTCCGAAAATCCCTCTATCACCCGCGACGTAAGTGGCGAAGGCGTCCAGCAGGCGCTGTTGAAAATTCTGGAAGGAACCGTCGCCAATGTCCCGCCCCAGGGTGGGCGCAAGCATCCGCAACAGGAATACCTGCAGATAGACTCGACCAACATCCTCTTCATCTGCGGCGGCGCTTTCGATGGGCTGGAAAAGGTTATCGAACGGCGCAGCGCGGAATACGCGGTCGGCTTCGGCGCGGATATCAAGCCGAAACAGGATAAGAACATCGGCGAGCTGCTCTGCCAGGTGATGCCGGAGGACCTGCTGAAGTATGGTTTCATCCCCGAATTTATCGGCCGCCTGCCCGTCGTCGCCACGCTGGAGGCGCTGGACGAGAAGGCGTTGGTGCGTATCCTCAACGAGCCGCGCAACGCCCTCGTCAAGCAGTATCAGCGCATACTGCAATGGGATGGCGTCGAGCTGGAAGTGACCCAGGAAGCGATGACCTCCATCGCCCGCGAAGCAATGACGCGGAAAACCGGCGCCCGCGCTTTGCGCACCATCATGGAACGCATCATGCTCGACGTAATGTACGACATTCCCTCGATGAAAGATGCGGCCAGGGTGGTCATCGATCGCGAGTGCGTGAACAATCGCACCGCGCCCGCCATCATTACCGCGCAGGAGCTCGACACTGTGCGCTCCGCATAATAGCGTCAGCATCTTAGCGGCATACCATATACTCCCCTCACTGTACCGGGAAGGGGAGTATGGTTTTTCATTAACCAACTATGACGCAACCGTTCGTGACCATCCTCGTTCCCATGCGCAATGAGGAGGACTTCATCGCCGCGTGCCTGGAATCGCTCCGGCGCCAGTGCTATCCGGCGGATCGGCTGGAAATCCTCGTGCTCGATGGGGAATCGACCGACCGATCGGTGGAGATCGTGAAGACGATTTCCGCCGATGATCCCCGCGTTCGCCTCCTTCCCAATCCACAACGCCTGCAGGCCGCCGGCATGAATCTCGGCATCCGGGAAGCTCGCGGCGAGTATATCCTCCGCGCCGACGCCCATGCGGAATATGGTCCCGAATATGTGGCGAAATGCGTCATGCGCCTGGCGGCGGGAAAGGCGGAGAACGTGGGCGGCCCGCAGCGCCCGGTGGGCGCCGGCAACTTCGGCCGGGCAGTGGCGGCCGCCCTGCGGACGCCGCTCGGAGTGGGCAATGCCCCCTACCGGCTGGCGCGGGAAGCGCGTTATGTCGATACCGTGTGGTTGGGCGCATGGCGGGCGGATACGCTGCGCGAGCTGGGCGGATTCCGCGAAGACATGGCCGCTAACGAGGATTACGAGCTTAACTGCCGCCTGCGCGAGCGCGGGGGCCGTATCCTTTTCGACCCCTCGCTGCCCAGCACTTATTACCCCCGCGCCTCGCCCCGGCGTCTCTGGCGGCAGTATTTTAATTACGGGCAGGGAAAGATCCAGTGCCTGCGCGCCCATCCCGACAGCCTGGTGCTGCGCCAACTGGTGGTTCCGCTGGCCATCACCGTGCTGCTGATTAGCCTGCTGCTTCTTCCGCTCACTCCCTTCCCGGCCATCGGCGCGGGCGGACTGTATCTGTTGTTGATCATGCTCGGTAGTCTGGCGGCGGCGATGAAGCTCGGCTGGCGTCGTCTTCCGCTGCTGCCGCTGGTCTACCCGATCATCCACTTCGCCTGGGGCCTGGGTTTCTGGTGGGGAATGATTCGCTTCGGCGCCTTCCCCCTGCGCCCGCGCGGCCTGCTGCAATCCGAGCGGCTCGTGCAAAAAGGCGAAACGCCGAAGAGGACGCCGAGATAATTCTAGGGAAGGTAATATCCGATAGGATTGAAATAATTTGTTCTAATTGGCACAGCCTTCACTTCGGCGCTGTTGAGCCATGTCGGCGACGAGGAAACAATACCGGATGAGTGCATAGAGCCAATAGGCCAGCAAGGCAGCCCGTATCGGGCCATCGCCGGCCCAGCATTGTGGTTCTTGCGCGCCCAGTAGTTGTTTGACATTGAAAACAGTTATGTTTCCTTCTTTTGTCCGAAAATATATTTCGTTCGTTCGACTTAAAAGTGCAATAGTCTACTAACAGTGTAACCATTTACTTGAAGATGACGAACTGAACAAGCCTTGCTTGTAGTGAAAAAGACGACAATTGTATTGAAATCATGACAGCGAACAGGAGTAATCCTCTTTATAATATTGCCGTCATGACAGGCAGAGCGATATTACTCGTCGAAGATGATTGGGAGCAGCAGCAGCTTTACCGCCTGGTACTGGCGTCATGTTATCAACTGACCGTAGTCGTTGATAGCGAGTCCGCCCTGGCGCTGCTCGAACGGCATCAGTTCGATCTGGTGCTGACCGATTGGCAGTTGCCCGGCATTAACGGCGACCGCCTGATCGCGGAAATCCACCGAAGCCGCCCGCAGATAAAGACAATCCTCATGAGCACCGATGCCCAGGTTCGCGAAATTGCCGACTTGACGGGTGCGGACGGATGGTACCGAAAGGGGAACGCCATCTCCCAGTTGCGCGCGGTTATCGCCGGATTATTGCCGGAGTCTCCGCCAGGCACATCCGCGAATGGCGCATTAACGGCAATGAAGCGCGATTGAGCGTCGATCCGCGTTACTGTCGAAAGGACAGGTGAAGTGTTGACATTTTGCGCTCCGGCGGAACGGGCGGAACGCGAAGCCTTGCTGGCGGCGCGAGAAGCCTACCTGGCAAACAGCCTGGCGGTGACGCTGATGAACGCGATCCCGGATTATGCCGTCGTTATCAACGCCCAGCGTCAGATCGTTGCCGCCAACGCCCTCTTTCTGGAGGCGCTGGGCCTGGCAAGCATCGACGAGCTGATGGGATTGCGGCCCGGCGAGGCGGTGGGCTGTGTTTACGCCGCCGGCGCCCCGGGCGGGTGCGGCACCGGAAAATATTGCCTCGACTGCGGCGGTGTCGATGCGATGGTCGAGTGCCTGCGCACGCGCCAACCCGTAACCCGCGAATGCCGCGTGGTTACCGCGGGAGAAGCGGGTGGCGGAGCGTTGACCTTATCCGTGCATGCTACCTTTTTAACCGCCGGCGACCAGGATCTGGTAGTGCTGGTATTGCGCGATATCGGCGATGAGAAGCGTCGCCGGGTGCTGGAGCGCGTGTTCTTTCACGAGGTGCTGAACACCGTCAGCAGTTTGCACGTGGCGGCGGAGTTAATGACCGAAGCGGATGATGACCCGATGCGGATGAAGTTGCTGGAAAAATCATGCCTGCGGCTGTCTCGCCGCGCCTTGGAGGAAATTACCCGGCAACAACAGTTGCTGGCAGCCGAGCAAGACAACCTGCAAGTGCGTCTATGCGAGATAACGGTGGCGGAGATGCTCCGGCAGGTCTGCGAAGGGCATCTTCATCCGGAGCGGGGAAAGCAATGCGCGCTGCGCCTCGGAGCATATCCCTCCGCCAGCCTGGTCACGGATATCGAGCTGCTGCGTCATGCGCTTGGCAATCTGTTACAAAATGCGCTGGAGGCCACCGGTCCCGCCGGCACGGTCACCCTTGCCGTCCAGGAAAACGAGACGACCCTCGCCTTCTCCATACACAATCCGGGGGTCATGCCGGAGGCGGTCCAACGGCAGATCTTTCAGCGTGCCTTCAGTACAAAAGGCGAAGAAGGACGCGGCATCGGCGCCTACAGCGCAAAGCTTCTCACCGAACGCTATCTCGGCGGACAGATCAGCTTCTGCAGCCGCGAGCCGGACGGCACGCTGTTTACCATCGAGCTGCCCCGCCGGCTCCCGCCCCATTCCCGAATCCTATAATTCGGGGCATCGCCCCTGGAGCCGGTCGGCCTGTAAATCCCCGTTTGGTTATGCCTTTGTTACACGATGGTCGTTTATACCGATTTTGTTTGAATCTGGATTTCAAGGTCATCGCCGGCTATGGTAGGCTCTAACGGAAGCGAGGTATTTCCGACATGGCCGCGCGCATCCTGCTGGTCGAAGATGATCCGGAACAGGCGGACTTGTTTGCCCGGGCGCTGGTAATAAGCGGCTACGATGTCGAGACCGCCCTCGACGCCGGGGCGGCGCTCGCGCTGCTCCGCGAAGGCGCCTTCGATCTGATGCTGCTGGACTGGGACTTGCCCGGTATCAAAGGAGACGCCCTTATTTACCTCCTCAAAGTCGAATTCCCCGCTCTGAAAACCATGCTCTTCAGCAACCATACCGACATCGTGGAAATAGGCCGGATCAGCGGCGCCGATGCCTGGATGATGAAGAGCGACGGCATCCATCGCCTCCGTGAAATCATTGCCGGCCTGCTGCAGCCGGAAGTGGCTGGGGACTAGTGACTAGTATCATATTTCTGTACGCTAAACCGGACTAACCTTGCCTGGTTTAGCATAATTGGATCTAATAACTTGTTTTTCTTGTGGTTTTTTTAACCCCAAAGGTACTTACCAACCCCTTCCCCGCATACTTGGCACCTGGTTGGCACACGGTTGTCGCGACCACGGCTTTAATTCTCCCGTCTTTGTAGCGCTGTAGGCGCATCGGTGCTGATGAATGCCTTTATTGTATGAGGAGCAGACATATCTCGCCATCGCGGAAAGGACATAATCGAATCGGCGGACGACAATCAAGCGACAGAGCCCTCTGTATCTTAATGCTGAATTTCTCGCCAACAGGCGAAGTTTAGCATTTGGTTGCGGCGCAGCCGCCCTGTCGAATAGTCAGCGCCAGGGGCAGCATTATTACATGAACGGCGAGAAAAACCTGATCATCAACGCGGACGGCTATGGCTTCACCCATGGGATTAACCGGGGCATCGAAGAGACGGTCGAGCGCGGTGTGGTCACCAGCATCAGCGTGAACGCCAACTTCGCGGCGGCGTCCGAACTGGCGGCCTTCGCGCGCCGTTATCCCCGGATATCCGTGGGCATCCACCTGAATCCGGTGGTTGGCCGCCCGTTGAGCGATCCGAAGCGCATTCCCACGCTGGTCAATGCCGAAGGCGAGTTCCATTACCGCGACTTCATCCGCCGGTTGCTGCGCGGCATGATCGACCCCGACGAGATGTTCATCGAGCTGTCCGCGCAGATTCGCCGTGTGCGCGAAATGGGGGTGGAGATCAGCCACCTGGACAGCCACCGCGGCCAGCACCTGTTCCCGCCGTATTTCCGCGTTTTCTTGCGCGTTCTCGAAGCGTCCGGGGTGGGGCGCATGCGCACGCACGCCCATTACATGCTGGCCGACGCGCCGCATCCCTGGCTCGCCTCCTTCGGGTTTTACCTTGGACATCCCTACCGGCTGGCAACCCATACCTGGGCGCGCTACGAGATGCGGGTGGCGCGGCGGCGGGGCGCGAAGATGGCAGACCGGCTGCTCAGCACCGAGCGGAACGACGACAAGGCCAATCTCATGCGATGGCTGCGGCTGCTGCGCAACGTTCCGCCGGGATGGAACGAGGTGTTCTGCCACCCCGCCTATCCCGACGACGAGCTGCGTCGCTGGGCGACCTACGTGGACGAGCGCCTGGAAGAAGTGCGCGTGATGACGTGCGACGAGACAAAGGAAGAGATTGAAAGAAACGGGATCAAGCTGCGGAGCTTTCATGAGATGTAGAGAGTTCGATGTTCAGAGTTCGTGTGTCGAGAAGTGCGATATGCCCAAACAGGCAAGCTTAGTCCGGTGGTTGAGTAGGTGGTTCTTGAGCCTGTCGAAAGGCAGGAAAGCTGATCGATTCTTTCCATAGCTAATTTGCCGTATCGAAACCACCGCATGGTAAGCCTGATGGAAAGCCTGATTGTTGGGTCGTGGGCTTCGCCCAAGTTAGATGAGATCGGATGTGTCGGGTGTGTCGGACAAATAGTATGGATAAGACCAGCAGCAGGCGAGCAATAGTATGGTAGCAGGACAACGATATGATCGATAAACAACAACCATACGTGTCGGTAATTATTCCGGCATACAATGAAGAGCGCTACATAGGAAGGTGCCTGCGCTCGCTGCTGCGCGGCAAGTACCCGCGCGGGCGCTGGGAGATCATCGTGGCTGATGGGATGAGCACGGATCGCACGCGGGAAGAAATACGGCGGGTGGCGGCCGAATCCTCCGTGCCGATCGCCGTAATCGATAATCCGCGGCGGGTGACGCCGGTGGCGCTGAACCTGGCTATCGAGCGGGCGCGCGGCGAGGTGATCATCCGCGTGGACGCCCATACGGAATATGGCGAAGATTATGTGGCGCGGTGCGTCGAGGTGCTGCGGGAAAGCGGGGCGGACAACGTGGGCGGGCCGGTTGAGACGCGGCCCGGCGCGGAGACGGCGACGGCGCGCGCGATAGCGCTGGCGATGGGACATCCCTTCGGCGTCGGCAATTCCGCCTTTCGCACCCAATCGGAAGCGCGCGAAGCGGATACCGTGCCCTTCGGCTGCTTTCCCCGCCAGGTGTTTGAAAAGGTCGGCCTGTTCGACGAGCGTTTATGGCGGAACCAGGATTTCGAGTTCAACCAGCGTATCCGGCAGGCGGGCGGGCGGCTGTGGCTCGACCCGCGCCTGCGCAGCGCCTATTACAGCCGCCCGACGCTGACCGCGCTGATGCGGCATGCCTGGGTCAACGGCTTCTGGAACTCGTTGTCGCACTCGCTGCATCCGTATAGCTTCTGCCTGCGCCATGCGCTGCCGGTAGGTTTCGTGCTCGGGCTGGCGTCGGCGGTGGCGGCAACCGCGCTGGCAATCGGTACCGAGGGGTCGGTATGGCGAGTGCTGGCGCCGCTGCTCTGGCTGCCTTATTTGTTGTACCTGGCGATCGACTTTGGAGTGGCGGCCGGACTGGCCGCTGCGTTCGAGGGTCTCGGATCGGCGGGCGAAGACGGTGGCTGGAACGCGCGGTGGCGGCTCTGGCTGGCGCTGCTGCTGGTTTTTCCGGTCTTTCACCTCTGGTACGGGGCCGGCATCGCCTGGGGGTGGAGCAAGGCCTGGCTTCATCTCCTGCCGTGGAGGCCGGAGGATGGCATCCCGCAATTGGCAGAGCGCGAGGAAAAACTGGCTGCCTGATTGCATGGCAACATTAATCACTAATCACTAATCACTAATCACTAATTGGGGGGGGGAACCGATGGCATTTACACTGGAAGCGAGAATACGAGATGAAGCCTTGCCGTTTTTCGTGCCGGATATCGATGATGAAGCCATTGCCGAGGTGGTGGATACGCTGAAATCGTCCTGGCTCACGACCGGGCCGAAGGTGCAGCAGTTCCAGGCCCGGTTGGCGGAATACGTGGGGGCGCCGCACGGGGTGGCGGTCAATTCCGCCACCGCCGGGCTGCACCTGGTGCTGGCGGCGCTGGGCATCGGCCCGGAGGACGAGGTGATCACCACGCCGATGACCTTCTGCGCCACCACCGAGGTGATTGAGTATCAGCGCGCCACGCCGGTTTTCGTGGACATTACTCGCGACACGCACAATCTCGATCCCGCGCTGGTCGAACGGGCCATCACCCCGCGGACGAAGGTGCTGCTGCCGGTGCATTTCGCCGGCCACCCCTGCGCGATGGATGAGCTGATGGAGATCGCCCGCCGGCACAATCTGTTCGTGCTGGAGGACGCCGCTCACGCCATCGGCGCGCTGTACAACGGCAAGCCGGTGGGCGGCATCGGCGACGCCACGGTCTTCAGCTTTTACGCAACGAAAAACCTGACTACCGGCGAGGGTGGGATGATCACCTGCCATAACGAAGCGCTGGCCCAGCGGATGCAGAGCCTGTCGCTGCACGGCATCAACCGCGACGCCTGGAAGCGCTACAGCACGGAGGGCAACTGGTATTACGAGGTGCAATCGCTCGGTTACAAATACAACATGACCGACATCGCCGCGGCGCTGGGGCTGCGCCAGTTGCAGACGCTGTGGCGGAGCAACATCCGGCGCCGGCGCATCGCCGCCCGCTACGACGCCGCCTTCGCCGGACTGCCGGAGGTGACCCCGCTGGTGGTGCGGCCGGAAGTGCAGACCGCGGCGCACCTGTATGTCATCAAGCTCGATCTCGAGCTGTTGTCGATAGACCGCGCGGCCTTCATCGAGGCGCTGCGCGAGGAGGGGATCTGCACCAGCGTGCACTTCATTCCCGTTCACCTGCACCCTTATTACCGCGACAAATACGGCTACCGGCCGGGTGCTTTCCCGGTGGCCGAGGAGGTATACACGCAAAGCATATCGCTGCCGCTCTACCCGCGCATGAGCGAACATGACGTGGACGACGTGATCGCCGCGGTGTGCCGCCTGGTCGGGCGCTACCGGATCAAAGGAAATAGCCGGCATCAGGCGGCTTGAGAAACGATCCTTTGCGTCCTTTGCGTCCTTTGCGTGAAAGGATTATTTCGCGCAAAGGACGCAAAGCAAAGAAACTAATAGTGGGAGGTAGTATGCGCGCGATCGACATCCTGGCCAGCCTGTTCGGCCTCATCTTGTTGAGTCCGGTGCTGCTGCTGGTGGCGCTCCTGGTGCGGCTCTCCTCGCCGGGGCCGGTGCTTTACCGCGCGCGGCGGGTGGGGCGGAGCGGGCGGCTCTTCACCATGTATAAATTCCGCACCATGCGCGTGGGCGCCGACGCCGGCTCGCATATCACCGCCGGCGAGATCGACGACCGCATCACCCCGATAGGCCGCCGCCTGCGCGCCACGAAGCTGGACGAGCTGCCGCAGTTATTGAATGTGCTGGCCGGCCAGATGGCGCTGGTCGGCCCGCGTCCGGAGGACCCCTCTTTCCTGCCGCATTACACCAAGGACGAGCGGGGCGTCCTCGCCGTCCGCCCCGGCCTGACCGGCCCGGTGCAGCTCAACTACCGCGAGCTGGCCGACACCCGCTGGCAGCCGGGGGAAGATCCGACGAATATCTACCTGGCGCACGTCCTCCACCAGCGCCTCGCGCAAGATTTGCATTATGCAAAGAGCCGCAATACAATTAACGATTTGCGCCTGATCGGGCAGACGGTGAAGATGCTTTTTTCCTCGGAGAAAGCTTGATCAGGAACTCTTCTTAAGCGCTTGATCACATTATTTTGCAGTCAGAAAGGAAAATAACTTTAACAGCGAATTGATAAAGAGAGGAAATGCCTGATGAGCCTGTCTTTCGAGTGGGATGAGGCAAAATCGCAAGCTAATCTCCTGAATCATGGCGTGAGCTTTGAAGAGGCGAAAACTGTATTTGGCGATCCGTTGTCAATTACCATCTCCGACCGTGAGCACTCGGTAGGTGAATTCCGTTTCATCGATATCGGCATCTCCAGTTATCAACGGTTGCTGATAGTGGTATATACTGAGAGAAGGTCTAACATCCGTATCATCAGTAGCCGTGAAGCGACGGCGACGGAACGAAAGGTATATGAAGAATATGGCTCATAATCAGCAACCTAAGAATGGTATGCAATCAGAATACGATTTCAGCGGTGGAGAACGTGGGAAGCATACCCGCGCGTATCATGAGGGGCATTCCGTAGCCATTCACCAGGAGGATGGCAAGACACGGATACAGCATTTTACGCTGCAAGAGGGGGCTGTAGTGCTCGACCCCGACGTACGCGAATATTTCCCGGATACTGAATCCGTTAACACCGCGTTGCGCTCCCTCATCGCGCTGATCCCGAAAAAGCGCAAAGCCGGATAAACCTCGAATCCCGACCTTTTTATCAACTCAAAACTCAAAACTCAAAACTCAAACTACCATCCCGGCAGGTAACCACCTTCCCGTATAGAACAGTGGCAGTAATAAACTATGCGGAGGTGAACCGTGCGTATCCTCATCGTTTTCCTTATCCTCTCTGCCTGGACGAGTTATGCCCTGGCGGGGACCCTGATTGTCAAGGACGGCCAACCGCGGGCGGTGATCGTCACCGCGGAGCAGCCCAGCGCTACCGCGCAACATGCGGCGGAAGAACTTCAGCACTTTATTGAGCTGATGTCCGGGGCGAAACTGCCGATCCGGACCGACGCCGCCGCCTTGCCCGCCGGGCAGGCCGCGCTGCTGGTCGGCAAGTCGAAATTCACCGCCGGGATGAATCTTCCCGCCGGCGAAAGCCTCGACCGCGACCGGGAAGGCTTCGTCCTCAAAACGCTGGGCGACCGGATCGTGCTGGCCGGCAACGAGGACGGCAACTACCACGGCACGGAATATGCCGTCTACGACTTCCTCGAGCGCCTGGGCTGCCGCTGGTTCTACCCCGGCGACTACGGCCAGGTGGCGCCGCGAAAGATGACTATTGAAGTGCCGAAGCTCGGTGTCTCCCAGCGGCCTTCCTTCATCGTGCGCAACGTGTGGACCTCCGGCTGGGCCGCCGGCACCGAGGACTATATCCCCTGGCTGCTCCGCAATAAGGGCACTTTGCAAAATCAGTTCGCCTTCCCCGGCGACGGCTCCATCGGCAATCTGGCGCCGATGGCCAAATACTACGCGGACTTTCCCGATATTTACGCCATGGGCAGGGACGGCAAGCGCCAGCCGGCGGATACCCAGCCTCAACTGGTGATGCTCTGCACCACCAATCCCAAGGCGGTGGAGATCGCCGCCGGCACTATTTGCGACTTCTTCCGCGAGCACCCCGAAGCGAACAGCTTCGCCTTTTCGCCGCCGGACAACAGCGCGCTCTGCTACTGCCCGGACTGCCAGGCGCGCATGCACGAGCTGCAGACTTACGGCGGGGGCGAATCGATCTCCGATCCCTTCTTCAACTTTACCAATAACGTGGCGTGGGCGGTGACGAAGGAATTCCCCGACAAATATATCGTGGCGATGTCCTACGCCTCCCGCGTTACGCCGCCGGAAGGGTTGGAAAAGCCGTGGAACAAGCAGATCATCATCGAGCTGGCCCAGCTCGGGCTGAGCGCGGTGCGCCCCATCGGCGAGCCGACCGACGTGATGGCGCTGCGCCAGCAGCGCACCCTCGACGCCTGGCAGCGGAAGGCGAAGAAGATGCTGATCTACGATTACGATCCTCACGCCGATCTCTCCCGCATGCCGTACTGGCGGCCCCGCGCCATCGCGAAGGACATGAAGTTTTACCTGGATCACGGCGTCATCGGCTTCACCACCGAAGGCAATCCGACCTATTTCCGCACCGGACTGAACTATTACGTGCGCATGCGCTGCATGTGGGACGTGAACGCGGATATCGATAAGCTGCTCGACGACTACTACAAGTCCTTCTTCGGTCCCGCCGCCGCGCCCATGCGGCGCTTCGGCACGGAAATCGAGGCCATGCTGCAGGCCACGCCGGATCATCACCCCTGGCGGCCTAATTATTCCGATTGGACGCCCACCTACCCAACGGCGCGCGTGGCGCAACTGGGGACATTGCTCGACCAGGCGGAAGCGAAGGCGAATACGCCGGAAATCAGCCGGCGTATCGCGCTTTACCGGCTGCTGCACGATTACATGACCGCCTATCTGAACGCCTTCACCCTCGACGGGCAGGGCCGCTACGCGGAGGCGCAGAGCGAGTCGGAAAAACTGCCCAAACTGATCGCGCAGGCGGAAGCGATGCAGCGCGGCCTGCTGCCCGTCGATCCGGGCTGGGTGCTGGACGGGGGAAACGGACTCAACTCGCTGAAGAACTACCTGGCGCTGCAGGTATCCTATACCGGCGGCGAGCAAGGCACATTAATCGCGCTGGCGCCGGAGACGGCGCAGTTCCGCAAGGACCCCCAGGATATCGGCATCTACGAGCAATGGCAGCGCGAAGAGGTAGCCGCCGCGCTGAAGTGGGAGCCGATCAGCCTGCTCAAGGGGTGGGGATTGAACGGCTTCCAGGACGCGCAGAAATACTCGTATGCCGGCCTGGGCTGGTACCGCATCGTCATGCCCCCCGCCCGCCCGGCCGCGGGGCGCGCGCAGCTCGTGCTGCCGCAGCTCAGCGCGCAGAAATACTGGCTGTGGGTGAACGGCAGCCTGGTCGTCGCCCCCACCACCCCCCGCGCGCGCCCGCCGGACATCCCCGCCGCCGGCAGCGTGCTCTCCATCAGCCGCGGCGGCTTCAACTGGCAGAGCGTGGACGTGCAGGATTACCTCCAGCCCGGCGCGGAAAACGTCATCACCCTCCGCGTGCTCCACGCCTCGGTAGGCTCGATGACCCGCGGCCTCACCGCCAGG
>Ga0172375_10008379_pt1 | contig 13914 bp, 15 predicted proteins | sample LakKiv1m_FD_114537 | JGI IMG/M metagenome (GOLD analysis project Ga0172375, IMG submission 114537) | Freshwater microbial communities from Kabuno Bay, South-Kivu, Congo - kab_092012_11.1m | ecosystem: Environmental > Aquatic > Freshwater > Lake | place: Democratic Republic of the Congo...
AAAAGTTCCTGCCTGATGCCCATTTTATTTCCTCCTTAATGAAAATCCGCTAAAGAAAAAGCGTCCACTCCTGAGCCTCATGTCCGACTGCAGTGAACGCCAATGTTCTCCTTCCCTGACTGCATAATATAGCACCACAATGTGCGAAATTACTATATACCAAGCTGTCTTTATTTACAAGTAAAAAATTCTGTGGAACCCTATCAGACTAAAGACCGGGGTTCCCTCCCGGGGCAGCAAGAGTATACGCATAATTTCTGCCGAGGGATTAAAGCGCAACTATGGAAATGCCTTTTTTCTCCGCCAGCCTGATACTTTCCTCTTCATCTATAAAAAGGGTTTTGCCCGCCTCAAAGGCAAGACAAGCAGCCCTGGCCTTAACCAGGTTCTTTACGGTATTTAAGCCCACAACGGGAATATCAAAACGCATATCCTGCTTTGGCTTGCTTACTTTGACGATCACAACCTTGCCCCGGGATATTTTTCCTGCCCGGCGGATCAGGTTATCCGTCCCCTCCAGGGCTTCAACCGCGACAATGGCTTTGGACTTGACCGCGACTGTCTGTCCGATATCCAGGCTGGCTACTGCCTTAGCCAGGCCTAAACCGAAATAAACATCCTCCCAGGTATCAAAGTCAGGCTCGCCTTTAGTAAGCGTGCCTTTCTTAGGCAGATGCTCGTCAATAAATGTGGTGGAATCCAAAAGGTTTAACCCCGCTTCCTCCAGGCGCTGGGCTACCGCGCCGAAGAGGGTATCGGCCTTCTTATCCCCCAAACTGGCTAATATTTGTTTTAACTCTTCGCTTTTATTGATCTCTCCGCTGAATAACCTGCAGGGTGAGACCTGGCCGGCCATAACCACATCATTGACCCCTTCAGCCCTGAATATATCGAACATTTTAGCGAAATCAGCCAACTTCAACCAATATATTTTATCAACGAGATTATTTAATTTCGGGGATGTGTCCCCTTTGATAGCAACAGCGATGACGTAGCAGCCTTTTTTCCTGGCGCTTGCGGCAAAAAGCAGAGGGAATTTTCTGTTCCCGGCGATCAAACCGATCTTTTCCATAATCTTTTAGTCAGGGGACAGTTCTCAACTCAAAGCAGAAGTGTCCCCTCTTTAGAGGAGCAGAAGGGGACAGTTTTCCTTTATTTTGAGAACCGTCCCTAGGTTATCTGCAGGAGCGGGACATGCCGCGTTCTGAACTCTTGGCAAAATTTACCAGGTACAATATCTCTTCGGTCTTCTCCAGTTCCTTCTGCGCCCTCTCCAGGGCATGTTTCAGGGATAGGCCGGAGTTAAAGAATATCTTAAAGGCCTGGTTGATCTTTCTGATGGAATCATTGGAGATCCCACTGCGCCTTAAGCCGATAAGGTTCAAGCCATATACGCGCGCGGGATGGCCGTCACAGGTGGAGAACGGAGGGATATCCTGGACCACCTTAGAGCATCCGCCGATGATCGAAAGCTTGCCTATCCTGACAAACTGGTGTATGGCGACGATGCCGCCGACCACTGCCTTATCCTCAATAGTCACATGGCCTGCCAGAGTGCAATTGTTAGCCAAAACGCAACCATTCCCTACCACGCAGTCATGCGCAATATGCGAATAGGCCATAAGCAGGTTATTATTTCCCACGACCGTCTTGCCTCCATCCTGCGTACCGGGATTAAGGGTGCAATATTCGCGGATAATATTATTATCGCCGATCTCTAAGAAAACTTTTTCCCCTTTGAACTTAAGGTCCTGGGGACGGCTGCCGACAACAGCGCCGGTGAATATTTCACAGCCTTTGCCTATGGTAGTATTACCCTCGATCACGCAGTGGCTGCCGATCCTGGTATCGGCGCCGATAACGGTGTTATCGGAGACTATGCTGAAAGCCCCGACGCTCACCCCTTCGGCTAATTTTGCTTTAGGTGAAACTATTGAGCTAGGGTGTATATTCATGTTTAATTCTCAATCAGCGCAAACATCAGGTCAGCCTCCGCTACTACTTTGCCGTCAACTAAGGCCTTGCCGTGCACAGAGCCGAACTTAGAGCGCATCTTGCCTGCCTGGACCTCAAAAACCAGCTGGTCCCCGGGCACGACTGTCTTCCTGAATTTAGCATTGTCAATGGCCATAAAAAAAGCCAGCTTCCCGCGGTTCGCCGCGCTGGCCAGCATCATCACCCCGCCGACCTGGGCCATGGCCTCAAGGATAAGCACTCCCGGCATGACCGGTCGTCCCGGAAAATGGCCCTTGAAGAAATAGTCGTTTATGGAGACATTCTTATACCCCACCGCGCGCTTGCCTTTTTCCAGGTGAGTTATGCGGTCAACGAACAGAAAAGGCTGGCGGTGCGGCAGGATCTTCATGATCTCATTGATATCCAAAGCTCCATCCATAGAATCGGCTCCTTTGTCTTTCATTCTCTCCTCGTAAAGTTTGGCGGCGACCTTTAAATTCAGGGAATGCCCGCTTTTTAGGGCGATCACATGGCCTTTGATAGGACAGCCGGCCAGATAAAGATCTCCGATCAGGTCAAGTATTTTGTGCCTGACAAACTCATCCTTAAAACGCAAAGTATTCCTGATCACGCCCTCTTTGCCCACAACCAGGGTATTCTCGTAATTGGCTCCCAGGCCTAAACCCTGGCTTTGCAATTCTGCTGCTTCACTCTCAAGGCAAAAGGTGCGCGCCGGGGCGATCTCATTCTTAAAAGAATCAGGGCTAACGGTTATTTCCAGGAATTGCGCTTCAAGCAGGGGATGGTCATAGTTTAAGGTATAGGAAACCTTGAAATCTTGCGAAGGGACAATGGCGATGGAAGAACCGGCCTCCTCCACGCAAATGGACCCTTTGACCGCGTAAACATACCTATGTTTATCCTGCTCTTTAATCCCGGATTTTTCAACTGCCTCCACAAAATTTACCGCGCTTCCGTCTAATCCCGGAAGCTCATTGCCGTCTATTTCCACGTCAATATTATCTATTCCGAGACTGGAAAGGGTTGCCATAAGATGCTCTACGGTCTGCACCTCAGCACCTTCCCCGCCGATGGATGAACGGCGGCTGAATTTAGGAGAGGAGAACAATGACCGCACATCGGCTTTTATCCTGGGAGAGCCCTTAATATCCGTGCGGATAAAGGTCACCCCGGAATCTGCCGGAGCCGGCTTCAGGGTAATCCCGACTTTATTCCCTGTATGGATGCCCGCGCCGAACAGCGCAACCTCCTTAAGAATAGTCCTCTGCTTTTCCATTTATTTCTTTTCTAGTCTTTTTTCCAGCTCTTCGATCTTTTTCTTCAACTCCTTGACTAGATCGAAAAGTTTAGGCAGGTTTTGGAGGCTCGCGTTCACTCTTTGCGAGGTCATAAAAGGCCGGGCCGGATAGCCCGAAACTATGGTATCCGGCGGGACAGATTTGCTCACCCCTGACTGCGCGGTCACTACGGCATTATCCCCGACGGTAATGTGGCCTACGAGGCCGGCCTGACCGGCTAAAGTTACGTTATTGCCGATGATGGTAGAGCCGGATATACCCACCTGGGCAACGATCAGGGAGTTCTCTCCGATGATCACATTATGGGCGATCTGCACAAGGTTGTCGATCTTGGTGCCGCGGCCTACAACTGTCTTATCAAAACGCGCCCGGTCGATAGTGACATTGGCCCCGATCTCCACATCATCACAGATCTCTACCGTCCCCACCTGGGGGATCTTATGATGCAGGCCTTTGATGGTGGCAAAACCAAAACCATCGGAACCGATCACCGTGCCGGAATGGATGATCACGCGGTTGCCGATAGAGACGCGCTCCCTTATGGACACATGCGGATAGATCAATGTGTTGGCGCCTATCCTGGTATGGTGGCCGACGAAACAACCGGCATAAATTATGGTGTTATCCCCTATGGTTACATTGTCCCCGATAACCGCATAAGGCCCGACAGCCACGTCCTTGCCCAGAGTGACATTCTTACCCATGACCACGGTATAATCCAGGCCTTTGGGATGGCCGGCTTCATCGGGAATGATCAGGGAAATGACTTTGGCAAACGCCAGGGAAGGATTGGCGGTCAGGATGATCGGCTTGGTGGTCTTCTGTGCACCTTCCGAGGTGATGATCGCTGCGGCGCGCGTTTTTTGCATAAGCGGCATATATTTGGGATTGGCTAAAAAAGTAATATCGCCTTCAGTAGCCTCCTTGATACCCGAAGCGCCCGTAATAATGATACTGCCGTCGCCGACGACCTTGCCGTCAATAAGCTGGGCTAACTCTTTAAGTGTTTTCTGCATTGAGCACCTTAAGCTTTTATCTAGCGAAATCCTGTCGAGTGCAACGAGACAGGATATTGGTAAACATTTCGCCCTTATTTCCCTTTATTCAATATATCGATGACCTGGCTGGTAATATCCATGCCCTTGGTCTGATAAACCAGGACCCGGTCATTAAAAACCATGGTATACCCTTCCTTCTCGGAATACTTCTTCACCGCCTCTTCAATATCCTTAAGGATCTCCTTCATTTTTTCTTCCTGCTCTTTGGTCAGTTCAATCTTCTTCTGCTGGTCATAATCCTGCAGGCTTTTCACCTTGGCCTGCAACTCTCCCTGTTTTTCTTCTCTCTGCTTATCATTGAGCAGGTTTATCTTATCCTGAAATGACTTTAACTCTTCAACCTTCTTACCCCGCTCATCGGTAAAAACCTTTTCCTTGTCGCTTAAAATTTTATCGTATGTCTTGGTCTTTTTGTATTCGCTGAAGGTGCGGCTCAGGTCAATATAGGCGAATTTATCCGCTGCCTGGGCAGTCCCCAGTAATAAAACCAAAGAAAAGATCGCTCCCCCCAGAACTACCGCTGCCTTTTTCATCTTGTCTCCTCCTTATGTGTTTATTTTGAATATTTTTATCTCTGAAAACCTACATTCTAACTACCACCTACTATTTACTGGTTTAGAACCCATGGCTGGCGCTGAAGTGGAACCTGCCGCTCTTTTTGCTGCTTTCCCCGGGTTCTTTATCCATAGGTATACCGTAATCCAGCATTATCGGGCCGATCGGGGTCTTGATGCGCAGCCCTAATCCTATGCCGGATTTAAGCCTTCCGGTATTAAGCGGGCTGGTTGTATCCTTGGATGAAAAGATATCCCCTAATTTTTCCCACACATTACCTACGTCATAGAAAGCCGCTACTTTCAGGAAACTGAAGAGAGGATAGGTATATTCTATGTTGCCGATCACCATGGCGTTGCCACCCAGGGGATCCTTTGAACCGGGGTCAACCGGGCCGACCTTTCTTTCTTCATATCCCCTGATGGTGTAAGCGCCGCCGGCAAAGAACCTTTCGTAAATGGGTATTTTCTTGGTGCTGCTGTAGGGATCAGCCAGGCCGAGCCTTCCTCGAACCTCAAGCACTGCTCCCCGGGGCATGGGGAAATAATGCGAGGCGCGACCGGTGAATTTCCAGTAATCCTTATCCCCTCCTACCGGACCGCCGGCAAAATCAAAACCCCCGGTCACCAGGTTACCTTTCCTAGGCTCAAAAACATTGTCCCTTGAATCATAGGTTAAGCTTGGGGAAACAACACTGACCACATTCTTCCCCACCTCATCCCTAAGATCACTGGTGGCATCGTCTGAAGGGTTGCTTATATCTATTTCATCCAGGCGGTACATGATATCGGTCCGCAGGTACTCCGACAGCTCTTTGCCTAAGCGCAGGTCCCCTCCGGTGACTTTTTCATCATAACCGTATCCTACGTCGGAATCACGTTTGTGCGTGCGGCGGTAGAGGTCAAAACCGAAAGAAACAGGATAGTCAAATATCCATGGCTCGGTAAAACTCAATTCATAACCGTTGCTCAAATTTCCGACGGAGGCGCGCACCTTTAAATCCTGGCCTGCCCCGGTAAAATACGGCCAGTTCTTCCAGTCAAAATTCTTCTGCTCTACCTCCACAAAGCCCACGAACTGGTCGACCGTAGAGTAACCGCCGCCGAAGCTGAATGACCCGGTCTTGGTCTCCTTCACATCCACGACCAAATTCTTCTTATCCGGCTCCTTGGTCTCCTCGGTATCATAACTCACTTCGTCGAAATAACCCAGATTCTGCAGCCTCTTCTTGCTGCGGCGCAATTTCTCCCCGTCAAATTTATCGCCCGGATGGATCCTCATCTCCCTGCGGACAACCACATCCTTGGTCTTGATATTCCCGCGTATCTTGATCTTATCCACGTAAGCGACCTGGTTTTCAGTGATCGCGTAGGTTATGTCCACGCGGCTGGTCTCCGGATTTACGATAGTCGTCTCCTGGACCTGAGCGGAGATATAACCGCGGTCAAAATACAGGCCCTGGATATTGATAATATCGCTCTTCATTGCCTCCTGGCTGTAAACCTTCCCTGGGACGCAGTTGGTCAGGCGGCTTAAGATATCTTTTTCGCTGATATCCTTATTCCCTTGCAGGATTACCGAACCTACGAGATATTTCCTGCCCTCCGTGATCTTGATCGTGACATATAAGAGGTAGCTCCTGGCGGGATCGGCTTTGACTTCATTGGCCACCGTAACATCCGTGAAGCCTTCGCGCTGATAGAATGATTTTACGCGCTCCATATCCTCTTTGAGCACTTCATCCTTTAAAACCCCAGCATTAAAAAACCAGGCGCGCTTGGTCTTCAGCAGCTTCAGGATGCGGCCCGCAGAGAAGGCCTTATTGCCCTGGATAATGATATCCTTGATGCGCACCTTCCTGCCCTCTACGACATTAAAATAGACCTTGGCCTTGTTCGTCTGGGTATCGACATCTGCCTTATAGGTAATATCCGCCTGGCTGAAACCCATTTTTTCGTACATCTTCTTCAAGGTGCGCACATCTTCGGCCAGAGAAGGGTAATCCAGATACTGCGTCTCGCGGGATTTCAGCTGCTGCTTTAATTTCTCATCCTTCAAGGTGATGCGGGTGATCCCTGAAAAACTGATCTTCTCAATGATCGGCCTTTCGCTGACCGTGACAATTACCTTTAAACCGTCCTTATAATCCTGCGTATCAATTTTTATATCGCTGAAGAACCCCAGCAGATACAGCCTCTTTAAGTCGTCGCTGATAATATTCTCCTGGTAGGGTGAGCCGATGCGCGTCTTCATCTTGGAGACGATGACATTGGTAGAGATGGCCTTGTTGCCCTTGACTTCTATTGCGGTAACATTTTTTAAGGCTGCCGGGGCAGAAGATGTATCTTCTGCGGCAAAAGCGGGAAAACCTGCACCCACGAGGAAAAAAACGGTTAAAAGTATTGAGATTGCTCTACGCATGTATATTTATTATTATATAGAAGCGGCGCCTTTAAATCAAATAAATTATTCTACCCGGGCCAGGTTATCAAACCTGGTAAATTCCTTGATAAAAGCCAGCTTCATGGAACCTACCGGGCCGTTACGCTGCTTGGCAATGATTACCTCGGCTACCCCCTGGTTATCGGGTGAAGGATTATAATACTCCTCCCTTAAAATAAGTACGACTACATCGGCATCCTGCTCGATGGCCCCGGATTCCCTCAGGTCTGAAAGCTGCGGCCGGTGGTCGGTGCGCGATTCTACCGCGCGTGAGAGCTGGCTGATGGCAATGACCGGGACATTCAACTCGCGCGCCAACGCCTTAAGTGAGCGCGATATCTCGGAGATCTCCTGCTGCCTGCTCTCCATATTCATGGCTGAACCGCGCATCAACTGCATGTAATCCAGGATGATCAATTTTATGCCGTGGTGCGATTTTAAACGCCGGGCCTTTGCCCGCAGCTCCATCACGGAGATCGCCGGCGTATCGTCAATAAAGATTGGCGCCTCGGAGAGTTTGCCCGCGGCGGCGGTCAGCCGCGGCCAATCGCTGGTAGCCAGGTAACCGGTCCTTACTTTATGCGCGTCCACCCGCGCGTGGGAGCAAAGCATCCTCTGCACCAGCTGCTCCTTAGACATCTCTAAACTAAAAATCGCAGTAGGCACCTTCTCGATTACTCCGGCATATTCGGCAATGCCGATGGCAAAGGCGCTCTTACCCATTGAAGGCCTGCCGGCGATGATGATCAGGTCCGAAGACTGTAACCCGGCGGTCTTAATATCAAAGTCCACATAACCTGTGGGGATACCGGTGACATGCGCCTTGTTCTGATAAAGCCTGTCGATCGTCTCAATTGAATCCTTGACGATCTCCTTTAAATGCAGGTAAGTGCCTTGGTTTTTCCTATCGCTTACCTCAAAGATAAGCCGCTCGGCGCTATCTACGACCTCGGCGATATTACCCTGGCTTTCATGGCACAGGGAGATCACCTTGGTTGAATTATTGATCAATGTCCTTAAAATATACTTCTCGCGGACGATATTGGCATAATGGTTGATATTGGCTGAAGTAGGCACCGCATTGGCCAGGGAGGTAAGGAAGCTGGCCCCGCCGACAGCATCAAGGGAGGCGTCCTGTTTTAAGACGTCAATAAGGGTGATCAGGTCCACCGCTTTATTGGCGTTAAAAAGGTCGCTTATCGCCTGGAATATCTTCTTGTGCGTATCCTTGTAAAAACATCCGGCATCCAGCTTTTCAACGGCCACTGATACCGCCTCCTCATCCAGGAGCATGGAGCCAAGGACAGCCATCTCGGCCTCAAGGTTCTGGGGAGGGAGCTTATCCAGTATTACATCCTGCGGGGACATTATTTTTTGACTACCCATAATTTGAGTTTAGCGGTTACTTCCGGATGCAGCTTTATCGGGATCTCGTATATCCCTAAAGATTTTATCGGTTCAGCCAGGTCAATAAGATTTTTATCTACGGGAAAACCCTCCTCTTTAAGCGCAGAGGAAATATCACTGGCATTTATGCCGCCGTATAGTTTTTCCTCTCCCTGGGTAAGCGCGGAGATAGTCAGGGTAAAGCTGCTTAAGCGCTGCTGCACGCCTATAGCCTCATCCCTGGCTTTGGCGTTTTGCGCGGACTTTAAGCCGGCCTCATGCTCCAGCTTCTTTAAGGCCTCTCCTGTTGCCGGCACAGCCAGGGAGCGGGGAAAAAGGAAATTCCTGGCAAAGCCTTCTTTGACCCTTACCACCGTGCCTGCCTTGCCTATTTTTTCCACATCCTTTTTCAGGATCACTTCCATGGCTTTTATCAGCGGGTATAAGGAATAAGCGATAGAAATCTGGCTTTGTTGATCAACTCCCTGATCCTTCTCTGATGCCTGGCGCAATTGCCGGAGAAACGGCTGGATACGATCTTGCCTCTCTCGGTAATAAAGACCTCCAGCCTCTTGATGTCCTTATAGTCTATGCTGCCTAATTTATCCGCGCAGAACCTGCAGAACCTCTTCCTCACCGGGCCGCGCAGGTCCTTCTTTTTCTTGATGATCTTCTTGTCTTTTCCAAAACCCCTGGACTTAACTTTCATTCGCTTCTTCCTCGCTTTCTGCCAACCATGTTAATTCACTGCTGGGTTCAGCAGCAGCCGGCTGCCCTGACTCTGGCTGCGCCTGAACCGGCTGCTGGCTGCTTTGCGCTTTACCGGAAGGCGCCCCGCCCATGAACTGCACCCGCTCTGCCCTGACCTCGATCACCGAGCGCTTGGCGCCGGTATTATCCTCCCATGAGCGGGACTGCAGCCTTCCTTCGACGAAAACGGCGCTTCCTTTATGCAGATACTGATTGCAGGTCTCTGCCTGCTTACTCCAGACCACCGCCGTAATAAAACAAACCTCTTCTTTTAATTCCTGTTCCTTGGTGCGGTATTTGCGGTTCACCGCCAGGCGTAGGTTAACCACCGCCGTACCCTGCGGTGTATAGCGTAACTCCGGGTCCTTGGTGAGATTTCCCATTAACAATACTTTATTATAGCTGGCCATATAAATTCTCCTTGCCCGCCACGAGGCGGCACTGGCCCAATTCCTATAAGGGCCAGGTGCCTAATGCGAGCCTTAAGCATCCATTCGTGTAAAAAGCACCCTTAATATATTCTCATTAAGCTTGTATGAGTGGCGGATATCTTTGATCGCCTCAGACGGCGCGGTAAAAGCCGCCAGGTAATAAACCCCTTCCCCGAACTTATTGATCGGAAAACAGAGTTTACGCCTCTCGGCCCAGACCCCTGATTGGGAGATCTGTCCCTTATGTTTGATTATAGCGTCATCGATCTGCTTGAATAACGCCTTTTTATCTTCGTCGGATAAATCCGGCCTGACAATCACCATCACTTCATACTTATTCATTTTCTAAAGCTCCCTTTTGCGTTAAATATATTCATGGCTTCATCTATCCCTTTTCCTGACCAGCTTAAGGCACATTCAACGGCTCTTTCTCTTGCCTCCTCAATCAGCGGTTTTTCTCTCTTTGAAAAAGCCGTAAGCACGTATCCGACGGCATCCGTTGATCTTGGCGGCCGGCCTATGCCTATACGCAGCCGGCTGAATTCCCGCGTGCCGATTTGTTCAATGATCGACTCCATGCCCCTGTGGCCTGCGCTTGTCCCGGAAGGCCTGATCTTTATCCTGCCCGGCTCAAGATCCAGGTCATCACAGACTACTAGAAGGTTTTCTGATCCAACCTTGTATTTTTTAAGCAGGGCTTTGACTGCTATGCCGCTTAAATTCATAAAGGCCTGCGGCATGGCCAATATTATACTATGCCTGCCGAGGGAGCCGGCTCCTGTTATGGAAAAAACCGAACGGTCTCTTTTAAGGGCAACTTTTAAAGAACGGGCTAAAGATTTGATCACCGAGAATCCGATATTATGCCGTGAACCCGCGTAGATCAAACCCGGATTACCCAATCCTACGATCAACTTCACTTCTTTTCTTTCTCTTTTTCTTTTGGTTCTTCAGCAGCTTCGCCTTCGCCAGGAACTTCTTTCTTCTCCTTGATCACTTCGGGTTCCTGCTTATCCTGGCCCTCAACAGCTTCTACCGGCACCTCTTCTTTCATCGGAGCGGCCACGTGCAGGACGATTGCCGCCGGATCATTCAAGACCTTGACCCCGGCCGGCAAAACTATATCCTTTACGTGAATAGCATCCCCCATCTTTAAGGCGCTGACATCCACCTCTATATTCTTGGGGATATTCGTAGGAAGACACTCCACCTCGATCTCCCAGAGTATATGCTCTAAGGAACCGCCCTCCTGTTTGACGCCGACAGCTTCACCTTTGGCCTCAACAGGAACATTAACCTTGATCGCTTCGGTAAGCGAAACCTCATTCAAATCCACGTGGATGATATCCTCATGCACCGGGTCATACTGGATCTCCTTGATCAGGCAGGGACGGACTTTAGCCTTCTTGTCATCCTTGATCTTTAAATTGATGATCCTGCTCTCCAGGCGGTGCTGATGCACTAATTTTATAAGCGCGCTTTTGGATAATTTTATAGGCAGGGAAGGCTTGCCGCGGGAATAAACCACTGCCGGCAGGGAGCCTGCTGCTTTTAAATCCTTGACCTTAGCTCTTCCTTTTTCCTCTCTTAATTCCGCTTCTAAAAGTATCTCTTCCATTTGTTTTGATTCTCCTTATTATTAATAACTCAATTTCCCGGCTTATAACCTTGCTTCGGGATTATCCTTGCTCGCTTATGCTCGCAAGGACTTCGCTAGATAAAAGATTCGGGTGCTTGATTCGCACATTGACTTATGTTCACTGTCGTTCCATAAGTCAAGTGCTCATTTAATCAAATAGGCAGCTGACCGATTCTTCATTATGTATTCTTTTTATCGCTTCTGCCAGAAGCCCTGCTACTGAAAGCACCTGGATCTTCAGATGCCTCTTCTCTTCGGGCAAGGGGATGCTGTTGGTAATCAGCAGCTTCTCTAAACCCTTGCACTGGCCTATACGCTGGATCGCCGGCCCTGATAGAACGCCGTGGGTGATCGCCGCGAAAATGGTTTTTGCGCCGGCCTTCTTTAACGCCTCCACCGCTTCAATCAGCGAGCTGCCGGTGGCGATCATATCGTCAACAATGATCACGTTCTTATTTTCAACCTCGCCCATGATATGCATGGCCTCGGCCTTCTCCGGGGAAACGCGGCGTTTATCAATTATGGCTAGCCCCGCGGAAACCCTTTTGGCATATGCCCTGGCCATTTTGATGGAGCCTACGTCCGGCGATACGGCTACTAAGTCCTTAAGATTCATCTTTGAGAAATAATCCACGAATACCCCTACGGAGAAAAGATGGTCCACGGGGATATCAAAAAACCCCTGGATCTGGCCGGCATGCAGGTCCATGGTCAATACCCTGCTGGCGCCGGAAACAGTCAGAAGATTAGCCACTAATTTGGCGGTTATAGGCACGCGCGGCTGGTCCTTTCTATCCTGGCGGGCATAGCCGAAATACGGTATGACCGCGGTGATCCTTTGGGCCGATGCGCGGCGTAAGGCGTCGATCATGATCAATAGTTCCATAAGGTTGTCATTGGCCGGAGGGCAGGTCGGCTGGATTATAAAGACATCTTTACCGCGCACATTCTCGTTGATCTTTACGCGTATCTCCCCTTCGCTGAACCTGCCGACTAAGGCATCCTGAAGCCCAACCTTCAGTTCTTTGCAGATATTGTTGGCCAGATCAAGGTTGGCGTTACCGCTGAATATAGCTAACTTATCCATGTCTACCTCTTTTTCCTTAAGATTCTCGCCGGCACTCCGGCCACAACCGCTTTATCCGGGACATTTTTAGTGACTACCGACCCTGCGCCGGTAGTGGCGGACCTTCCGATCCTTGCCGGAGCCACAATAATGGTATCTGAACCGATATTGACCTTGTCTTTAATGATCGTGTAGTTCTTCTTCAGGCCATCGAAGTTAGCGGTTACCGTGCCTGCGCCGATATTAACCGAGGCACCCAGAGAGCTATCCCCGATGTAAGAGAAGTGCTTGACGAATGTTTTGGCGCCGATCCTGGCGCGCACCATCTCAATGAAGTTTCCGGCTGTAACGTCATTGCCCAGCCTGACCGATTCACGCAGGTGCGCGAAAGGCCCTACTGAACAACGTTTTCCAATTTTAACATCCCTTTCAATTACTGTAAAGGGATAAATCACCGAGCCTTGGCCTATTTTAGTGCCGAAGCTGATAAAGGTGGTAGCCGGATCTATTATAGTAACCCCCTCTTGCATAAATTTATCATTGATCCTTTTCTGCATGATATAGTTTGCCCCGCCTAATTCAGCCCCTGTATTTATTCCCAGGGCTTCCTGGACATCCTCCGCCCTTACTGCATCAACCAAACAGCCCTTCTTTGCCAGGATACCGATGATATCGGTCAGATAGTATTCTTTTTTGCGGTTATTAGGACGGATATGTTTTAAGTTATTTTCCAGGATTTCTTTTTTAAAAGCCATGATCCCGGTATTTATCTCCCGGATATCCTTCTCTACCTCATCGGCGTCCTTCTCTTCCACTATTCCGCAGATACTGAAATATTTGTCGCGGATGACCCTGCCGTAACCGGCGGGCTTCTTCAATTGCGCCGTCAATAGCGTTGCGTCAACATCATTCTTGATATGATAATCCAGGAGCTTCTTAAGCGTGTCCTTCTTTAAAAGAGGATTGTCACCGTAAAGGACCAGCACCGTGCCCTTGAAGCCTTTTAAAGCGGATAAGCCGGCCTTTACCGCGTCGGCGGTGCCGATAAGCTTTTTTTGGATGGCGATCTTGACCCCTTTGGGTATTATCTTGCGCACCAGCTCCTGCTTAAACCCTAAGACCGCGACCATCTGCTTAGGCTTAAGGCTTGTGACCAGGTCCAGAACATAGCCCAGCATGGGTCTTGCGCAAAGTTTGTGCATTACCTTGGGTACATCGGATTTCATGCGCGTGCTTTTCCCCGCAGCCAGGATTATTACCGCTATATCTTTCTTCATATTTAGTTATTCTTCTATCTCTCTCTATTTGGTTG
>Ga0172375_10008380_pt1 | contig 13911 bp, 16 predicted proteins | sample LakKiv1m_FD_114537 | JGI IMG/M metagenome (GOLD analysis project Ga0172375, IMG submission 114537) | Freshwater microbial communities from Kabuno Bay, South-Kivu, Congo - kab_092012_11.1m | ecosystem: Environmental > Aquatic > Freshwater > Lake | place: Democratic Republic of the Congo...
CTAGAAAAATTTATCCACGCTGACACGCAAATTCCTCCCCTTGCTCGTGCTGGGATGATCCATTATCAATTCGAAGCCATCCACCCTTTTCTGGATGGAAACGGCAGGGTTGGGCGGTTACTGAGTGTGTTATTACTCTGTGAGTGGGGGTTGCTACCGCAACCATTACTCAACTTGAGTGCGTACATTGAACACTACCGCCAGGAATATTACGATCATCTTCTGGCTGTTTCTCAACAAGGAACATGGGAAACCTGGCTGCGTTTCTTCTTACGAGGAGTCAGTGAGCAGGCACGTGATGGCCTGGTTCGTATGGAACGATTGCAAGCTATCCGGATCAAGTACCAGTCCATGGTGAACGCAGATCGCAACCCAGAGCGAATGTCCGCTGTGGTGGATTTCCTGTTCACTCGGCCAATCTTATCCGTTCGACAAGCTTCTGATGGGTTGGGAATTCCCTTCAAAACAGCTCGCGATTATATTGAGAAACTCGTACAGAGCGGCCACCTTCGAGAAATTACCGGCTATGCCCGGAATCGTATTTATCAGGCAGATGAGATATTCAAAGTAGTCCAGGGAATTGATGTTGAATGAAATTTTCTTGTTTTAAGGTCTTGAATTCAGTTGGCTTTAGAGACATTTATTAACCGATTAATTTCCCCCTGGGATAACACAATCAAATTGCTACAATAAAATTGTAGACACAGTTTAGATTCAAATCGTTGGCCGGACATTTACCTGCTGGATACGCAGTGTGTGTCCGGCTTTTTTTTATTCTAGAGCACTCTTTTTGAGATGAGGGCAATGGAGCTAAACCTGATCGCCAATTCTGTACTGCTTGTCCTGCTATTCGTTTGCATGATTTACGATCTGAAGGACCGTGAAGTGCCCATGCCATTAACCCTGGGATGCCTGATTGGAGCAGGGGTATTTGGCCTGTTTCATGGGCTTTGGTCTCCAGTTTTATTGACCATTGCTTTAACTCATGTAGCAGACTTCAACCCCAGGGAAAAACGCCTGGCTTTTGCCTTTACGCTATCGGCTTTTGCCGGAATATTTCAACCTGCAACTGCCATAATCTGCGTGGTGATTCTAGGTGTTTGGATGTTATGGGAGTTCGGCATCATGGGTGGTGCAGACGTAAAGCTTCTGATCGCCATAACGTTAATAACGGGGAACCCTGCAATTCTGATCCCTGTTTCAGTAGTGGGTGGTATCCAGGGTGTGATTGCCAGTCTGCGAAAACAAAGGGAAATCCCATTTGTGGTTTCGATTTTCTGCGGATCGTTGTTATTTGTTCTATACCCGCTAATCTAACAAAGAGAGGAGGTGATTGGCTTTGCGTTTTCTGAAAGATAACCGAGGAATTGAGTCGACTGAGGTCGCCTTGATTATTGCAGTGGTTGTCCTGGTCAGCTATGGCGCTTATCGGCTGCTGGGCGAGAATATCGCCGCCAAAGTGAATGATATCGCCGGAAAAATCTAATAAGTCTTATAGTTCTGCCGGCCCAGGAGAATCCGGCAGAACCTCATTTTTAGCTGGAGGTTTATGAAATTTTTAAAAGATAAACGAGGAATGGAAATGCTTGAAGCGGCCATAACAACCCCGATTGCCATTTTAGTCATGCTGGCCATTGTCAACCTGGGGATGGTTGTCTATGCTCAACAAGCTGTCCAGGCCGCAGCCAGACATGGCGCACGGATGGGAAGTGTTGCGCAACAGTGCCCTGCTTGTTATGCAATGAGTGGGGCAAAATCTGCCATTGCCCAAGCAGGTATTTTGGAAAACACTTCTGTTAGCGTCCTAGCTCCGGGTGGCAGCGCCGGAAGTATTCTTAAAATTCAAGTAAGTGGAAGCGTACCTAATTTTCTTGCTCCTTTGACCAGTCTGTTTCCTGGGCTGCCTGGGCAAACATTCAATGTCCGCGCCGATTCCACATTCCGGCAGGAGGGGTGGTAATGGGTAACTTGCGAGACAAATTGCTTCACGATCGCCGCGGTTATTCCATGACATTTTGGGCAGTGTTCATCGGGCTGGTATTGATCCCCGCCCTGGCTTTTGCCATCGAACTGGGGCGGTATTTCTATGCTATATCTGAGGTTCAAAAAGCAGCGGACGCGGCGGCTGTGGCCGCTGCTGCCGAGATTAACCAGCGTGTTTTCCAGGATACCGGTAGTCTGATTTCCACCTCAAAAACCTGGGCGAACGCTCAATCCTATGTAAGCTCAAATACAATCGGCTTATCAGCCAAAGGTGTTCATGCCTTCGTAACCGGCATTCAAGTTAGCGGTGGAGATAACACGGTACAAGTCAACGTATCGGCCAATTTATCCATCTTGTTTCCATCAGTGGTACCAAATGTTACTGTAACTCAGACTGGTATTGCAAAACTGCGAGCGTTTACCCATTGAAGATGGTCCCACACCCTCTTGTTTTAGCAATCGGATTTTTTATTATGGTTGGTGTCACTCAAGGTGGGGTTCACGCTGAACCGCAGTTGCTGATTCAGAACAATAGTGAAATAACGCAACACACAGAAATCGTTGACATCACAAAAATGGCGTCAGCGGCCTCTGAACCAATGCCAGATATAGAAATCTCACCTACCATCGTCCCAACAGAAACGCCAACTCCCTGGATTCCCAATTCTCTTTCTGAGTACCAGAATTTGGTTGAATTTTGCAAACGCAGTCAGGTGGATAGTGATCAGTGGCGGCACGCATTAAATCAAGTGACTTTTCCAAGCGATATTAGTGATGAAGCACAGAAACGATTGCCAGATCGAGTCGATATCCGTCCTTCCTGTAATTTTGATTTTCAAAATCAACCCAGAGCAATTATCCTCCACTATACTGAAGGTTCATTAGAAGCGACCATTGCAACCTTCCAACAACCACACAACAGTAGCGCTCATTATGTCATTGATCGAGATGGCAAGGTATATCAAGTTATCCCCGAGCAGTTTTCAGCTTATCATGTCAATTGCTACGGAAATCGGAACCTTTGTATTCCATCCTGCCCGGTTTGTACAAACCCGGATGGTAGTTTTGTTGAACCGCGATCTCAAACGATAGGCATTGAATTGGTGAACTTGGGACACGTTGACCCTCGTTATTACATTAGTCCGACTTCATCGGCGAATGGTGGCCTATTCGAGGACTATAACAATTCCTTTGGTTATCGCTTTTGGGAAGAATACCCTCAGGTGCAGATCCATTCTCTTCAAATAATGGTTGAGGATATTTGCTCCCGCTGGAATATCCCTTTAGATATGGTGATGGGGCATTCGAGGATTAACAATAACGTTGATCCAGGTCCAGCCCTTAACCTGTTCTGGCCGCGATATGGGAACCCCATGCGTCCAAGCATTTTTCAGTAGGTGACAATTATCCCCCTGGGATAAAGACCTGGCTGTTGCTATACTGAAATTAACAAAACGAATATATTTTTATTCTATCGTTGGCCGGACTATACCCACAGGGTGATGTGTCCGGCATTTTGTTTTAAAGATTCCTCTATCGTGAGGATGATGACACAAGGAGGCTCGATTGATCAATGAAGTTGTTGTCGAAGGGATAGTTGTGCGCGATCCATGGAAATTCATGGAAGATTTGTTCTTCCGTCTGGTGGTCTATCGTGACAGCGATCAGCCATCCAAAAAGTTAGACCTAGAACGGGATGCCGGCGATTACATCAATGTTCGAGTAAGTGGCGGCGCAAATGGTCTAATCCATATCCACCGGGGTATGCGATTACGAGTGCATGGTTTTCTCCAATCAAGAGATTACCGTGAAAGTCTGGAGGAATTTGTCAGCAAAGCCCGGAGATCTAAAAGCTTTGGAGAACTGGCCATCGATATCAAAGGTGGTGACTTCAAACCCGGTCAGGTACTGATCGACCGCAACGTCGTTGAAGTTGTAGCTAGACGCATCATCGTACTGGAAAAACCGGCTTTGCCCGCTTCCAGTGCCCCGAGCATACCTAAGGGTGGGATAGATGCTGCGATACGAAGCGAGAAAAAACCGAAATCTGCGAACAAAAAAGGCCAAACCGGTAATGCTGAAGTTGAGAGTGGCTTCGGAGAGGCATCGTCCATTTCTGATAGCAAGGATTTAACTACAGACTGACTCGTCCCGATCAATACTTTATGCCTGTGCGCTCGAAAATTCCCGGTGTGCTTCCGGGGAATGGCATCTAATATAGCCTGTACCATGCGCAAAGAGGCTCAATAACACCTTATGGGATATGAGTTCAAGTGATTGGTTAATCTTCTACCAGAAACTAAGCCAGGTCATTACCTGCGGATAAAAGGTTTTTCCTAACCTGAAGCGAAAGGTTTTTCTGCTTCGGGCTCACATGGAGGATCACAAGATGGCGCTTTACCCTCTTGCTAAAAGTGCAAGAAGGTTACAGAGAGTTGCCATCTCAAAACTCCCGATGATTTTCGGGGGTGAGTGATCCTCCTTTTTGTTTTAACCCCTTGGATTTGGGGCTGCACTTTAACAAATAACCTTTTCCTATTTTGGGGCGCTTTTGGCGTGCTGAGAAGCAGAGAGGTTCATATTACATGGAGAAAAAATAGCCCCTTTGAAGGGGGTTCATGGATGGGTAGACGGGGATTTGTCCTGCTTACCCATCCATACTGTAACGATACAGGGCGATAAATGCCAGCGAAGAAGGGGTTAACTTCTCCCCTGGCGTTTGCTGCCCTGTAATTTCACATGGGTGGTTTTTTAACGCTGGAACGTCCTTGAAGCTCTTTTTCAAGGATCGGTATTTCACATTAATTGGACTCTATTCAACGTTGGATATTTTCACAAGGAGGAACATGCAAGAAACCAAAGAATTGATACAAGCACAAGCTGAGCGCACCGACCGTGCGCGATCTGCCATCCTGGCTGGTAAGTTTCTAGTCACCCGCATAGCTCCCCAACAATGGACGGTCAAAAATGGCGACAAGTTGCCATACGCCGTTGCTTTAAAAGGAGACACCTGGGTATGTACCTGTATGGACTACCAACAGCGAGGACCACAGATTCTCTGCAAACATATTGAAGGCGTCCGGCTCTCAGAGGCGGCGCAAAATCGATCAAATTCAGATAGAGACAAGGAGATTCACATGAATGAGCAACCCTCAATAGATGGGAGCCTGGGGGATCGGCTAAACCGTATTCTCTGGGAATTGCGCCAACCGCTGGATATGGCCAGGGTAAAACGCCGGCAAGCTCCAGGAATGGGTTCTGTCCCTTACCTGGAAGGCTACGATGTCATTGATCGAGCAAATACTGTGTTCGGTTTTGCCTGGTCGTTTGACTTGATTGGCGAGCCAGTTATTGTACGCTGGCAGAAAAAGGTGTTGGTCTGGAACCAGCAGGAAAAACGCAAGGTTCCGCTGATCGATGCCAATGGCAATGTTCAGACAGAGGAAGTCGGGCTGGTGTATATCACCGGTAAGGTATCAGTAGACCTGGACGGCAAGCCCTATAGCCATGCTGATTTGGGACGCTGCGTTTTCACCGGCGATACTCCGGAAGCATTGGACATGGCATTGGCTGGTTCTGCGACAGACTGCTTGAAACGCTGTTTCCGCCAAATGGGTGAACAATTTGGCAATTCACTATATGACAAGGAGATTGCCCAGAACGCCGGGTTAGATCAAGGTCGTGAAAGTGGCCAATCAAATAGTTCGGCTACATCAACGACTTCACAAACCTCTCGTTCATCGGCACCATCGTCTTCACCATCTGCACCGATAGTACGCAAATATGGTGACGGCGTCCTGGTTAATGGGAATGTGCCCGAGCAGGAAGCCTACGACCAGTTCAAGACAAAAATGGGCAAATCGCCTGCATCGAAAGATGAACTTCGTAACTGGTTGGCAAGTCAACGTAATCAACCTGCACCGGCCTCTGTTGTCGCCTGATCCACCTAACCATCACATAACTCAGAAAGGAAAATCACAATGTACCAAACTATCATCCTCATCGGAAATCTGGGGAAAGACCCTGAAATGCGCTTCACACCCTCTGGTCAGCCGGTCACTACTTTGTCTGTTGCCACGAACCGTCGTTATAACAACACGAATGGGCAACCTGTCAAGGAGACGACCTGGTTCCGCATCACGGTTTGGGGCAAACAAGCTGAAGCCTGCAACCAGCATCTTCACAAAGGGAGTCGTGTCCTGGTTGAAGGCCGCTTAACACCTGACCCTGAAACCGGGGGTCCGCATATTTGGGAAAACAACGGCAAATATGGCGCTTCCTTCGAGGTAACTGCTTCTGCTGTGCGCTTCGTTTCCAGTCGTGAAGATACCGATGAAAGCGAAACGCCCATGAACACTTCAAACGAAAGCGACATCCCGTTCTAATCCATTGATTTTCATCGAGAATCACAACAAAGGACATGCCAACTAAGGCGTGTCCTTTGTTGTTTTTAGAAAAAGATACAGGAGGAACACATGATCAAAGCAGAAATCACTGTTGGTACATGTTATGGAGATGTGGTTATTCCCGTTGAAGTATTGGGAAAGGGACCACGACCCGGTACGGCTTGGGTACACGCTTTGAATGGTCTGGAACCATTTACCAAAATCAGTCATGGCGGACCGTATCAAGACTCTACTTCAATTGTCCTCATACCCCATCTACGGGAAGTACACATCGAAAAAGATCCAGACGAAGATCGAGAAGAGGTTCTGCCTCAGGAAAACGACTTCGAAATACAAATCCCGATTCCTGAACAGCACATTCCCGCAACAAATCAAGACATCCTCGTAGATGATCGAAAGATCCCTGTAGAGGATCGGAACATCCCCATAGTGGACTGGTTCCTGGAAGGTGCCTATGAAGACCGAACTTTCATCGAATGATCTGGATTTATTGGAAAGGAGGAATATTCCAATCCAGAGATATCGGAAAGGACCTGGTATTCGAGAAACTGTATTGGTGGTTACACCTACCGTCACAATCCAGGGATATCAATACCTGGTGGACTTTGGCTCTGGCTACCCAACACGCTTTCACCGGGTCAACAAAAACAAAGAATGCTCGTGTGGCGCACCCTATTGTGAAGCCATTGAAGCCGTAAGACTGTATCTTCAATCTGGCGGCGCACGCGCTCCTGATCCAGAAGGAATGCCTCCCTGTCCGATCTGCGGCAGTAAGACGTTCCGCGACCGTGATTGGGATGGCAAATACACCAAAGAATTGGGATGGCGTTGCACAAAAGGTGGTTTACGCCACTTTCTGGATGTCAAAACTGAGCGGATCAAGAAACAGTTCGCAGAAAATCCCTGGCTGATCCCGCCAGCGCCTGGATACCCAGGTGTCAGGCGAGATGAACTGATGACCTGGGAAGAGTGCGAAGCGATTAACCGCAAGATCTTTCTCGAAACCGGCTACGATCCGACCGCATGAATCACACGACCCCAACGGAGGGGGCAGCATCCCTCCAGGGGTGGTCTGTCCCCTTTTTTTCAAAGGAGATAGACATGAACGACTTTCAACCGTACCTCATCCAAAACACCCACCCGCAAACCTATAATTTGCCCCGGCTCAAGCACCTGCCTGTTCGTGAGCAGCCCGCTTTCCGGGTAGCCAAAGACTCAGATGCATGCAGCCTCGCTGAACTGCTGGCCGTCATCATTGGTGGTTCGACTCAAATCGAAACCGCTGAACGATTGCTGGCTCAGTTTGGCACGATCCAGAAGATTGCTCAGGCGCATGTGAACGAAATTGCCAAGGTGCAGGGTGTCAGTAACCTGACTGCTCTGCGACTCAAAGCTGCCCTGGCGTTAGGGCGCAAACTGCTCCAACCGGAGGACGAACGCCCTGTTATTCATTCACCCGGAGACGCAGCCCAGATTCTGATGCCGATGCTGGCCCATCGCGAGCAGGAATACATGGTGGTGATGCCGTTGGACACCCGTAACCGAATGCTGGACGTGATTGAGATCTACCACGGCTCGCTCAATTCCTCGATGGTACGCGTTGGCGAGTTATTCAAACCGGCGCTGCAACGGAATGCGGCTGCGATCCTGATCGCTCACAATCACCCATCCACAGACCCAACCCCCAGTCCAGAAGATATCAGTGTTACCCGCGCCATTGTTCAGGCCGGCAAGCTATTGGATGTGTCCGTCCTGGACCACCTGGTCATCGGATTATCCCGATGGGTATCCCTCAAGGAAAAAGGGCTGGGATTTTCGTAACTCAAGAATCATCACAAGGAGAATTACATGAAACCGATTTTGTTTTTTGACATTGAAACGACGGCCAACCCGGATGCAATTGCGCTCCTACCCGAGCCAACTGCTCCGGCCAATTACAAAGACGCTGACAAAATTGCTCAGTACATCACCGAAAAGAAATCCGAACAGATTGCACAGGCACCTCTGGATGCCGATCTGGGCAAGGTCATCGCCATCTCGCTGCAAAGCGGGATTGAATGCCAGGTAGAAGTTCACCTGACCGGCGACCCTGAAACCAAAGGCGAAAGCGATTTGATCCGCTGGTTTTGGGCTGCGTTCGCGAAAGCGGATGGCCGGTCCTGCGGCTATAACATCATCGGCTTTGACCTTCCTTACCTGCTCAGGCGTTCGTTTGACCTGGGTATTCAAGTCCCGATCCAGCCACAACTGTCCAAGTTTCGCACCGATCCCACCACCGATCTAATGGCCATTCTCTACAACTGGGGACAGGCCAAAGGATTGAAGTGGGTCTGCAAGCGCTACGGGATTAATAACCCGCTGCCTGATCTGGATGGTTCACAAGTGGCCAACATGGATCCGGAAACACTGCGCAAGTACGCTATAAATGATGTTTACCTCGTTGTGGAACTGTACAAACGCATGTGTGGGGTGTACTTGCCGACATTGAATGCATACCAGCCCGCTTTCTTCAATCGTTAATTTCAAAGTAGGATCAAATGAACCAACTCACCACATTACAACACCTGGAATATCTGGAAACAGGCTTTGAGGTGTCCAAAATTCTGGCGCACGCCGGATACCAGATGGAAGCTCCCGCATTTGTCATTACCTGGGGGCAGGTAGCTGAAGTTTTGGCGCATACCCTGGCCGATCACGGCCTGACCTCTGACCGGTTGGACGAAAGCATGCTGCTCGATCTGGTGCAGGGCGCACAGAAGGCATTGGAAAACGATGATGTGCTTTCCTGGCGCGACATCCTTCGCCTGTACACCACTTCTGATCCAGAAATTATGGCGTTCCTTGAACCGCCAGATATCGAAGACGATGAAGGCCCGTTGACTGAGCTGTATGAAAACGCCACCCGCCTGGGTGACGACGAAGCATATTGGCCAGATGGTGGCGCCTCTGCCGACTTCTTTGACGACTTTTAGACCTACGGCAAGCAAGATGGAAAACCACCTTGCTTGCCTTTTCAAATGTCGATATATGGAGAACTATGGAAACACAGATGACTCAACTCAACATCCCTGTACCGCCTGCGCCTATTCTGGAGCAGGCAGTGGGATATCGAAATTACCGCAATGTTCGCTTTCTTGCCCTCTGGTGGGAGCCATGCGGGGATGAAGCCATGGTATCCGATGGTTTGGTGACCTTTACCGGACTTTGGCCAGGATATTTGGCTTATGTGCAGCATCGATCAGTTCATTTCCAACTGGCTGTTTATAACCTGGGCTCATCCGAGGATCCGGCAGAATATCGCCTGGTCATCGATCTTGAAGAGAGGCTGGCTTTTATCGCTCCCTGCAAGGAAGCTGAAAAATTCCTGACTTCCCAATGGGGAAATCCTCATGAGAAACCTGTCGCTATTTCATCGGAGGAAATGGAGAAATGGCTGGCAGATTTGTCCGAGCAGTTATCCCACTTTCCAAGCATGGATGAGCTGTTGAGCCAGATGGCTGAAGATCAAAAACATGTTGAAACCCTCCAGCATTGGCTGGATGAACAAATTCAATAACCCAAGCATCAGAAATCACAAGGAGGATCATTATGACCTGCAAAGTAACGGTACAAAAGAATACATTTGCCGAAAGCCTGGCGATTGTCGGACGGGCGGTGGGTTCTCATACTCACCTACCCATTCTATCCAATATCTTGCTCAGCAAGGATGAAGGACAACTACGGCTCTCGGCCACCGACCTGACCCTGGGGGTGACTGTCTGGATGAATGCTCATATGGATGGCGATCCGGGATTAACCTTACCAGCCAAGACGCTGACCGATGTGGTCAATTCGCTGGCAGACCCTGAGGTGGTATTTTCGGTAAATGGTAAACCGGAAGCGGCTTTAAAATGCGGCACATATAAAGGAGTTGTCAAAGGGGTTGAAGCATCCGAATTTCCGTCAATACCGGAGTTCGATGTCTCAAGTGGTATTCCTCTGGATGCAAACGCATTCAAGAAGATGATCCAGAATGTTGCTTTCGCCGCTTCGGTGGATGACAGCCGGCCAGTTCTGACCGGAGTTCTGATGAACATGGACGGAAAATCCGCTTCAATGGTAGCGACGGATGGATTTCGCCTGGCGATTTATAAGGTTGAACTGCCGGTGACACTAGGTAAGACGCAATTGATCATCCCGGCTTCTGCCTTGAAAGAAGTGGTGCGGATTTTAGGAGCCACAAAGGCAAACAAGACCACCCTGTTTCTACCTGCCACAGGCAGTCAGGTGGTGCTCCGCTGCGAGAATGTACAAATTGTTTCGCAGTTGATCGATGGGAAGTTCCCCGATTACCAGGCTATTTTGCCGAAGGGCTACAAAACCCGGGCGGTCGTCAACACCAACGATCTGCTGAAAGCCTGCAAGCAGGCAAGTATCATCGCCCGCGAAGGAAACAATGTGGTGCGCTTTCATCTCCAACCTGGACCTGATCAAACTGGGAAAGTCAAATTATTGGCTGAATCTGACGAGACCGGTACCAGTGAAATCGAGATAGGTGCCACTGTTGAAGGCCAGGAATTAGAGATCGCATTCAATGTGAAATTCTTGCAAGATGGCCTGGAAACCATTTCTACAAAGAACATGGTCATTGAAGCCAACGCCCATAACACACCGGCTGCGATACGACCTACTGGTCGTGCAGCATCCCCGTCAGGGGAAGAGGAGGATTATTTATACGTACTGATGCCAATGCATATTGACGGGAAATAATTGAATGGGGGAGCTTGTGCTCCCCCATGATCTAAACGATGCTTGCTTTGCTAAAAATAATAGAGTTTTTGATACCAGCGGACCCATTCATTCAATGCTGGATCGTTGATATCCTTCGCTTTGTTAATCAATTTATCAGATGAAAACTCGAAGAACCGGTCGTTGAAACCAATTAAATTTTTATATTCAGAAATTGTAGGCTGTAAAGAATCATTTCGGGGATGGTACACAACTGAGAAATAGACCTTTTTGTATGGCCATTTCGATGAGGTCGATGCTTCAAGACTTGTAGCGAGCAACTGGTTCCGCCATAACTGGTTCATTCCGCCCTTAAAAGGACATTCGTTGTAAGCTCTTATTTGTCCAGCATCAAAAGGTGAGGTATCCTGCAGTGTAATATCCCAATATCGGAAATTACACCTGCTGTGATAATAGCAAAGTTTTTTATTATCCAGAATTGCGGAAGCTGGCGCGCATGTATGTGAGATAGTACGTCCCAGACTCTTAAAACCACCGCAAGTTGTAAACTCCGCTTCTGTTAATTTATGCTCAATTAACCACAGGTTGAGATCGCCTTGATGATCATAGTAAGCAATTGCAATATCTGCATCTGTACCGCTTACATTCGTATGGTCATTAAGTACATTATCAGGTTCATCCCAAAACTCAATTCGATATCCCATGTCCAGATAATTTATCGCAATCTCATGGAGGTCTGTTTTTACTGAGCCAAGAACCTTGGCAGCAATCAATGGATCCTTCAATAGAGGTAAGAACAAATTAACGCATGCGGCCTGAGAGCTTGCCATATGTCCAAGAAACTTATGGGATTTAAATTGAAATTTTTGTTGATGATCCAGGAAACGTTCTTTAATGGGGTCATATAACGGATAATGTTGAGCCTTTATTTCATCGGGTAATAGAGCATCATAGGGAACATGTTTATACAACCCTGGTTCCTGGGTCAAATGAGCCCACTTCCAATTGATCAAATGTACGTACATTTGGATCTGAAATTCGGAAAGCTCATTGGGTAGTCGATACTTTTTTCCATCGATTTCATATATTTTCATAAAAACGTCCGTTTTTCGAATGAATTTGGATTGTAAGAGAAGACCTTATTCATTGTACATGGGAATGGGCAGGACAAAAAACCTGGTCGCTGAAATTCTTTCCTTATTTCAGGCACTTGGTTTGTTGTTCTGATATGCACGGCATACAGAGACATATGAACGTTGGTTTGGTTTTTCGATTTCAACGTTGGTCATTCAACCCATATAGAACCCAAAGGAGGATCACATGAACGTTTACGAAGACAAATACCTGCGCGAAAAAGTGAACCGCATTATCGCCAGGCAGAAGGAGGGCAAGATCGTTATTGCTGCCCATAAGGATGGCAGTGGCTTGCCGACCAGAGAGGATCTCGGTCAGGAACTGACCCGGGCAGCGTACCCATACGATTACGCAATTGGAAAAGCCGGCTTTCTGAAGTACGATTCGGAACTCGGTGCATACCTGTTCACTGCTAAATCGGGTGAGAAACAGCCGCAGGTGTTAGCGAACTACCAAACCCTGTCCCTGGCAGAAGCCACCCTCGATGTGCAAGACAGGAGAATCAATATCCAAAGCGGCGAAGCCTGCATCACATTCACCGGCGTGCAGCCCTGGAAGGGGTTGTACGAAGTTCTACGGGAACTCAACGAAGAACTGGAGCGGGTAAATGCTGGAATCGTCGTCTGGAAAATCATTCCAAAGGAAAATAACAAGGTCAGACCATGCGAACGCCTATTTTCTGAAGCAGTGCCAAAGCTGCGCAATGGCCAAGCCATGGCGCATGTCACTGGTTATGCTTACGATAGTGACCACAACCTGGCATACGTCGGTCTCGCCGGTTACAAGACTAGTCTGGAATCACTGCGGGTGACGCTTATGTGCGGTAAACCGCTGCAAATGACGCAGGATGGTGTGGGCGAAGTCAGCCTTATCCCCACCGACAAGTATGAGCAAGCCTGGCAAGCCATGCCCGAATACACCAGTCATCATGTCGGGTTCGTATCACGGTTGGCGTTACCCGGAAAATGGGAACCAGAGGACCTCAATGCTTATCTGCTCATTTTTCGAGGGACAACTGAACCAGGAAAAGAAATGATCCGGCTCTTCATCGAACGGATCAAAGATGCCCTGGAGGTACCGATCCTGGACGAGTGGGCGACCATCATTTGGAAACAGGCCCGTAATCGCAAGCTGGTTCATGATCTGGTCACGGGCGGTGATTGCATCCTGGGGGCCAGAATCGACCTGCAAGCGGACTGGCAAGAACTGCTAACCGAGTTGTTGGCACAAGAGGATATCTCACTGATCGCCGCCTGAGCGAACAAGTAAAATATAACCAAATTCACCCCGGAGGGGGCGCTTTTCATCCCCTCTAGGGGTGGGACGCGCCTACTCCGGGGAATTTATTTCTCAAACAAGGAGTGAACAATGCGTCCACCAGCAATTGAAAGAATGGGATACTATCCCACCGATGATCCGGTGGTCGAGATCATCCGTACTTACCTGAAACCGCCTGAAGAAAAAGGGCGGTTATTTGATCCCTGCGCAGGAGAGGGCAAAGCAGCTTCTGCTCTGGGCAAAGCACTTAACTGTGAAACCTGGGGCGTCGAACTCTCCCCGGATCGGGCTGAAAAGGCACAGAACGTGATGGATAAGGTTTACCAGGCACCCTGGCAGTCCTGTGTCCTGAGCGACGAGAGTGTTTCCTGGCTCTACCTGA
>Ga0172375_10008384_pt1 | contig 13903 bp, 18 predicted proteins | sample LakKiv1m_FD_114537 | JGI IMG/M metagenome (GOLD analysis project Ga0172375, IMG submission 114537) | Freshwater microbial communities from Kabuno Bay, South-Kivu, Congo - kab_092012_11.1m | ecosystem: Environmental > Aquatic > Freshwater > Lake | place: Democratic Republic of the Congo...
TAAAGAAGTTGTTATAAAATGGGAAGCGGCTAGAAAAATTACAGATTATTACAAATATATAATAGAAGTTAAGTGGCATATTTTGGGAATGAATGACGCTGAAGTAGAAGAAAACGGAAAAAAGATTAAAACAAATAAGGGAGAAGTTAAGCTAGAGATTGGCGCTAAATTGGCGAAAGATTATGAAGAGACGTGGGATAAAAGTCCATTTTACAAATTTTTAAGAGGAGTTTATGATAGATATATTATGAGAACAACTGAAGACGAATACGAGGATAAACTTATAGAAAAAGCTGAAAAATTTGTAGAGGAAGCTAAGGCATTTTTGAACTTAGAGGGCAGAAAGTAGTTCATTAATATATCACATTCAACTAAAGATAACTTTATAAAATAAACAACACAAAAAAAACCATGAAAAAAATTATTGTTGCATTCTTTTTATTATTCTCATTTGCATCTATGGCTTCTGCTCTTCAACTGAATCAGACTACACTTGACGTGGCAGTTATACCAGAATTTACTCAGGCAGCAAAAGTTCCTGTAATTATTGGTGGTGCTGATCCTGGAGAATACGTTATTTACACATTAACTGCTGTAAAAGTTTTACCTACAGATGCATTTGCTTTAAGCGGCGGTCAGAATAATTTAATATTTGATGTATATCCAACTGATAAAATATATGCTAACGGACCATCTGCATATTCTTTTGCGGTTGAATTAAGAAATGTAAACACTGACTATGTTTATGATGGTACAATGACTGTTAGAGTCGTAAGTATATATGACGCACTAGAAATTTCTTCTGACGTAAATAGTCCTGATTCTGAACAAATATCATTTTATATAAGAAATAAAGAAGGAATTGATTTGAAGAACGTTAGAGTAAAATTCTCTTCTGTGTTTTTCGACACTGAACAAACTTTAAATTTGAAAGCAAATAGTGTTACAAATGTTAGTATAGATGTTCCTGCTGATAAATTAAAGAAAATAGAAGCTGGTTCTTATTTAGTTAAAGCTGCTTTCCAGACAAATCGTGGAGAAAAAACTTTAGAAGGTAGAATTTATTTGGGAGAAAAAACAGATATACAAACACAAAGTAATGTTAGTGGATTTTTGATAATCACAGACAGAATTACCAAATTAAATAATGGCAATGTAAATCAAGACGTTGTTATAAATGTAAAGAGAAATATTATCAGTAGACTTTTTACATCTTTTAGCGTCGAACCAGACTCGGTTGAAAGAAGTGGACTTAGAATTACTTACACATGGAGTAAAAGACTTGGACCTGCAGAAAGTTTTATGGTTAGTGCAAAAACAAATTACTTGATCCCAATATTGATTATAATAGCTATCGCTTTGATTGTTGTCGGCATAAGAAGACTTACTCAAACAAAATTAATAGTCGAAAAGTCAGCTGTTCCGGTTAAAACTAGCTCTGGACAGTTTGCATTAAAGATAAGATTGAAAGTGAAATCTGTAGGAAGAGTTTCAAACGTTTCACTTGTTGACAGAATACCTGGAATTGTACAAATATATGAGAAAGCGCCAAGTATGATTAAGCCAACAAAGATTGATTCTAATAATAAAAGAATACAATGGGACATTGGAGATATGGCTTCTGGCGAAAAGAGAACTTTCAGTTATATTGTTTACTCAACCGTTGGAGTTGTTGGAAAATTCGCATTACCTCAAGCTTTGACTGTATTCGAAAAAGATGGACAAATACATGAAGTAGAATCGAATGTTGTGTATTTTGTGGCTGAGCAGAGAGCGCCTGAATTTTAATTACTTCTTTTTGTCTGCTGGTTCTGGCTTACCCGTAACTATTAAATATAATCTCTTAACAACGTCTTCTTCAGTTGTTTTGCTGTTTGCCCAAACTTCAACATAATTTTTTCTTAAGATAACTCTAAATTTACCGCCTTTCTGTTCTCCGTCGAAAGAAGCTATCCCATTAAATCTAGAATATGGTCCATCTGCTGCTAATTCTAGTTTTGAAGGTATTTGTCTTTGTATTTCGTCTGAAATTAGCTTGTAGTCAGCACCCTTTGGTACGTTAAATGTTCTGTAGAAATCACACGTTGAACCTAGAACTAGTGGTGGAATTTGTTCCACGTTTTTTAATCCGTAGCTTTTATCTGGTGTTGACATATTTTCTTGTAATCAAACACTCTTTTCAATGGAGAGTGAATTTTGAAGGTATTTAAATCTATTCTCTTAATTGAAAAAACACTTAGGTTTTTAAGGGTATTTTTGATAGTTATATTATGGAAAAACAAGCTATTTGGTTTAAAAGAAAGTCTTATGGATGGGGATGGTATCCTTGCTGCTGGAAGGGATGGCTATCTATTTTGGGATTTTTTGTTGCGATGATTTTATTGGCTACTATTATATCCGAAAGAACTGCGGATGATACTAATTTCGTGATGATTTTTATACCATCTGTGCTTATTTTAGTACTTATTTTGCTCATATTATGTTTGTTGAGAGGCGAAAAACCTTGCTGGTGCTGGGCTGGAAAACCGTGTAATAGTTCTAAAAAATGAAATTTAAGTGCTTGTGCTGTGGTGAATGCTGTAGACGAATTTCTGATGATTCTTCTGGATTGCCGTTGTTTGAGTGGGAAGTTGAGAAGATTAAGAAATTAGCTGATGGGATTGAAATTGAGCCGATAGATTGTGTTTTAGATAAGAAAAGTGGTTTGCATTTTTGCACGGGTTATGTTTTGAAAGGTGAGCCGTGTCCGTTTTTGAAAAATAATAAGTGCTCTATTCATAAGGATAGACCGGTTATTTGTCGAGCGTTTCCAATTGCTAGAAGTCCGGAGTTTCTTAAGGAAGTTCCCGACTTATCTTGTTTCTCTAATTGCCCTAATTTCGATTTTAAGGCGTTTCTAGCGAGGTCTTTAGGATTGGAAGAAGGAAAGCCCTTTAGTTTGACAAAAGAGAAAATGGTTGAAGAATATTCTGAAACTTTTGATAAAGAAACGATGGATTCTGCGTCGACTAGAGATAACGCTTTATCTAATATAGACGAAACAATTGCTAGTTTAATCGAGAAAGGACTGATCGACATTGAAGTAGTGAATAATAAAAACATTAAACCGATTTCGTTTTCTGAATTTTTGAAAAAAATTAATTTTTCATCTTGAGAGATTTTATGTCTCCATGAAGATATATATCTACCACATAAATGCTTAAAAAGGATGTAGCCATGTTTTTATTATGAGTAATTGGATGTTTATGTCGTTATTTCCGGACGAAGATAAAATAGCTTCTAACGTAATTAATGAAACGAGAAAAAGAGAAGGACTCGGTGCTTCTGATGGTTTATTAAGAGGGCTTGAAGCTTTTAATGCATTACAATCTGAATACCCCGGTAGAGTAGACGAGGTTCTTGGAGAATTAGTTCAAGGATATAATGGTTACGTGAATGCGTTGGCTGAAAAATTTCCGCTAACAACTGATGCTTATTGGCAAAATTTTAGAAGAAATCTTTCAATGGGCTCCTTGCCAATGTTTGAGGATCCAAGAAAAACAACTGCACAAAATGATCGTGATTTTGCTATGTTCTATAGAAAGTTTGTTACAGCAATAAGTAGAGAAGCAATGGGTGATAGTAGTGGCAAACTTGGAGTTGGACCGGAACCACAATACGAATTATTAGATAGACAACCACAATATCTTGCGGGGATTGGCCTTTATATTCTTAAGAATACAGCAACGTCTGATCCGATTAAAACTATATGGGATTTGAGACAAAAAGAAATTCCAAGAATGGTTAGAAATCCAAGTGCTTAAAGTTAATTTTTCTTAATACAGCTTTTACAAGCTTTGAAGTGCTTACTCTTGAAAGTTGATGCAGAATTACTATGTACTTTGTATTTCTTTTTAATTAGTTTGCTGAATCTGCAATTTCTTTTGTGGTAAGTTCTAGTTTCTGTTGAACCGATGAAGTCGTATTTTGGTATTTCCAACTTCCTGTGTGGAGTAGTTCTGTAAACAATTTTTGGAACTTCCTTAATGACTTCTTTCTCGATTATTACTGGTCGATCTACGAAGACTTGTTTTTCGACTGGTCTGTCAATAAATACTTGTTTTTCTACGGGAACTTCTTTGATTAATGTTCTAACCGGATTGATTGTAACTTTAGGGTCTACGATTAAGATTGCCCAAATCGCGAATAAAGTTGTAACGATCCAGCATACTACTACGATATGAACTGTAGCTAGTTTAAAGATGGCGTTAATCAAAAGTACTCCTACGATTATTAGTGCTCCGACTAAAATTACTATAAGATTCTTTATCGCTCTAGTCTCTTTTTGTGTATCTTCCATAATTTAGCTATGTAGAGGACGTATTTAAACCTTTCGTTTTTGTTATTACTTAGAAGTGACAGAAAGATTGGGAGAGAATGTTGTCAACGATAAATAATTAGTTGTGATAATTAGAAAAACCTCACAACATGAGAATGTTTAAAAACCAAAAGTTCTAATTCAAAATATCCCTTCATAGCACAAAGGTTAGTGCACGTGGCTGTAGGTAACTAGCATGGACATCGCCCAACGGCGTAGAATGAAATGCGATAAGATTGTATTCGTTAGAATATGATGTCAACAGGACCCGCGTGATCCCGGTTCGATTCCTGGTGAAGGGATAAGATTTTTTGTAATAATCACCAGTTGCAATCGAACCTCCGGTTCTACTCATAAAATGCACCTCGCAAAAAAATTATTTTACAAGAATTGTAAATTTTGCTCGGAGCGTTTTATTCGTCCTGGTACGGGATAAAGATTCCGTCCTGGTTAAGAATAGATAAGATGTCTAATCGTCGCAATCTTCGAATTTGACTTCGTGAATGGTCGCGTAAGCCGCCTTTCTCTCTTTAGAACAAGCAGGGCAGTATTTTTTCTTAAAGTGTGCCAATGTATCAAAATCGAATTCTTTCTTACAATCTGGACAAATTTTCTTTTTTATCATATTTATAGTAAATCTAGATAGTTTAAAAGTTTAATGAAAATAGAAGTATTATTCTACTGGGTCATGACCACCATTCGGAGGATGGCATCTGGCAATTCTTTTTGCGCCCATAACAATCCCTTTCAATGGACCGTATTTTCTAATGGCGTCTTCTGTGTATTGCGAACAAGATGGTGTATATCTGCATTGAAAAATATTCATATGAAGACTATCTAATGTAAAGTAAACTGGATATGAATAAAATCTATACGTCCTTATTAAAAAAAGTTCTAAATTCTCTAGCGATTGTTTCATATTAAACTACTTAGTATTTGCGCCTAACCAACTTCCGATTGCATACCCTACTTGATGAAGTAAATACATTGTGCCTGCCATACCTATCGTACTACATCCAGTGCCACACCCAGCAGCGCTTTGTCTTTGCTCTTCAGACATTTGTGGAAATTGACTCATTATTCTTGGATCTGAAGATAATTTTTTCCCCATGCCAATAGACAATGGGATGCTTAATACAGAAGGCCCAAAGGCCAAAACATTTTCCAACCCAGAATTCAAATGTGTACCGTTTGCAGCGCAAAGTCCTCTATAGATTCCCGTGCCCAATGCGGCCAATGTTGTTAATGCTCCCGCACAACCAACTGCGCTTGGTCTATAATAATCCGATGGTACTTCCATATTATTTATTTGTTTACGCCGTTTATAAAGATATATGTATTACAATTTAATATATTAAAAACAATCTAATCAGATTTAAATAACGTGATTTCTTCAATAATATATGGAATATTTTTTTATTTTAGGTAGGAATCCGACACTTTCGTATGCGGAAATCATTTCTTACTTGAAAAGCCATGGCGTTGCTTATACCGTTTCTTTGTTTAAAAAAAACTTTCTAGTTTTGTCGGTTGGTGAAGGAATAAAGTTTAATGTTCAGGACTTTGGCGGAGTTATGAAAATTGGCGTTGCTAATTCGTTTAATTCTAGGAAAAAACTAGATGAGTTCATTAAGGAGTATTTTATGAATTCTAGCAAGTTTACATTTTCAATTCTTGGCGATAATGATGAAGAGGAGAACTTCGAAATTGAAGATAAGTTGATGAAGAAGTTCAGAAGTGAAAAGATTAAGGCGCAAGTCAGACATAATCGAGACGGACTTAAATTGCAGGATGGGGAAAGAGCGATTTTGTCAAATGCGGACGTGGAGTTTTTCTATCAAATTGAGGAAGGTAAAATATATTTTGGTATGGTTGAACAGGATTATTCTTATGAAGAAGTTAAAAAGAGAGATATGGAAAAACCGGCGAGAAGAGAAGAATTAGCGATTTCTCCGCGATTGGCGAAAATTTTAATTAATTTATCTCAGGTTAGAGATGGCGAATTGTTAGTAGATCCGTTTTGTGGCATTGGAGTAATTGTTCAGGAAGCAATACTAAAAGGGATAAATTGTTTCGGAGTTGATAAAGATAGATATGCGATAACTGGTGCGAAAAAAAATATAGATTGGTTGTCTAAGAACTTTAAATTGAAAGGGCACGCTAGGTTTCACGTCGGAGATTCCGCTCAAATGCCGGACGTGAAAATAAACGGAGTTGCGACAGAACCTGCTTTGGGGGAATTAGTTAAAGGATATCTATGGGATAAAGCTGCGATGAAATACATTCAGGATTTTGAAAGACTTATTATACCAATATTGAAAAGATTGAAAGAGCTTAAAACTCCGGAAGCGAAAATCGTTTTGACTATGCCGTGCATTAGACAGTTTTCGGTCGGAGTTGAAAAAATATGTAATTTTACTGGATTGAGAGTTTCTCAGTTGGATGACGTTAGTTTTCCGATTAAAGAATTTAGAGAGAAACAGCACGTTGGAAGAGAGATAATCGTGCTAGAGTAACAACACCTTAATCCTCTTGAGAAGAGGAGATATCTTAGCATAACTTCGTTATGTTGTGGTGCTCAAAACTCGCAATTTGCATTTCGTTCGCTAGCTTAAAATATCTTGAAAAGCGAATTGCTCGCGCCGCACTGGCTAACGACTATAATCTTGCAATCTTTCCAGCATCAGTTAATTCAATGCCGTTTTCTGTAGAAACCAAGTCCATGTCTTTGAGTTCGTCTATATTTCTGTAAACCATTGCCGTTGATTGTTCGAGTTTATCTGCTAGTTCTGAAACGCTCGTGTATTTCTTTTTCTCGATTTCTAATAATACTTTTTTCTGTGTCTCGGTTAATCTAAAACTTAATCTCGGTAAATAAACAATTGAGCCCTTGTCTTCTTCAGGATTGTAAGCAATTTTCTTAACTCGTTCGTGTCTTGCATAACAAGCTAATAGCGCCCCTATTGCCTGCGTCTTTCTGCCTGAAGTAATATTTACGTATATATTGTTTTCGTCGGGCTCTAGATCAATTATTTTAACGACTTCTTTTGCAACTTCTACGATGTCGTATAATTCAATTTTTACAATTTTAACGTCAATTACTTTTCCTAAAGAATCTTGAATTATTTTCATAGAACTTTCTTGTTCTTTCGTTGGCTCTTTACTTACTAAAAGTATAATTCTTTCTGGACCAAGTCTAGTTGAAGCCAATAAAACTGGTTCTGGATTAAACAACGTTGCAATTAAAACCTTTTTTCCCATATTAAAATATGTTAATATGTATTTATATAAGTTTCTACTTTTTGATAGAAAGAAGAAATAGAAAAGTATTTTAAGATACATTGATTTTGAGAAGAGTAATTTCTCGCAAGAAATTATTGAAACTAAGCCCTGTTATAATCCCCGTTAGGGCTGAATTTTAGTGCAACGTCCCGAAGGGAAATTTCAGAGTTAAATTTTCACGATAATAAATTTCGACCATAGGGAGCCAAAATGTCCGAAGGACGAGGGGGAGTCCAGATTTTTTGTTTCTTTTTTCTAAAAAAAGAAAATAGAGGGGCTTTTACTTTTGGTTCTTTTTCTAAAAGAACAACCGGGATTTATAATAAATTTGGTAAGATATTTGTAATTAAAATAATTCCTATCAAAATACTTAAGAAACTTGTAATAATTTGAATAATTCTCTCAATTTTATCTGCCTTAGGTGTAAAAATAATGGGAGTTGCAATTAAGCCACTAACTAAAACCATTCCTAAAATTGAACCAAATCCGAAAATTAAAATAAAAATTAGGCCTTGCGTAATCGAATTAATTGATGTTATGACCAATAACATTAATGCTCCGCTTCCTGCAAGCCCATGCAATAGACCCAATAAAAATGATTTGTGGTTATGATTATGTTTTGATGAGTTTTTATGGGTGTGTTCGTGTTCTTTCCTTATAAATTGTTTATATAAAATTTCTATCCCTAGCACTATTAAAATGAATCCGACAAGTAGCTCAAAACCTAGTGAAAATTTTTCAGGAATATTTAGTTTGAACACTAAAACAAAGATGCCTAAAATAAACAAGGTTATTGTATGTCCAATCCCCCAACTAGCACCTAAAACTAATGATTTTTTAAAATTTTTTGTTTGGCTAATAATCGTAGAGACTGCAACAACATGATCTGCCTCTAAGGCATGTTTTAACCCCAATAAAAACCCAAAGCCCAATATTGTAAATATTATTAATTCCATTTTATATTTTATTTTTTAGCAATTAGATAAGCGATTTTATTTGTTTGTTTCTCTTCTTCATCATAATCTTCATATTCTTCATAATCCAATATATTCCAATTAGAATATAACTCTTTTAATTCGTTTTGTTTGAAATAGTGTCCTTCTGAATCCTCTTCTTGAGATGGATCTCCTTGTAAGAATACTTCAAAAATATTTAAGCCATCCTTTTTTGTATGTTTCATTATATCTCTTATTAATTTTAAAGAGTACTTTTCTGGAATAAATTGAAATACCCCCTTTGCAATAATAATATCATAATCTTCTTTAAATTCAAATTTTTCTAAATCTGCGTTAAATGCAATTATTTTCACATCTCTCTTTTTTGCCTCTATTTTAATATTTTTAATTGCGGTTTTTGAAATATCTATGCAAGTGACTTCAAAACCTTTTTCAGCAAGTGATAATGAAGTTCCAGCTTCCCCACAACCTAAATCAAGAACTTTCCCTGATTTCTTATTTTTTAATATTTCTTCGATTAATTCCTCATCTGCTTCAAAAGTAAATTCATAATCTTTTCTAGAGAATACATTTTCCTCAAAAAAAAATTTTTCTTCACTCATTTTTAATCATTTTCTCCTTATTTTTAATAAACCTTTTTATTTGCTCATTAATAGTAGTTATGTCTAATGTTTTATATTCTTTTTTATTATATCCTTCTTTGAATCCTTCAACTAATTTTGAACCAACTATACTCGCAAGAGAGTTTTCAAAGCAATTCATTGAATCATAAAAAGCTGTTATTGCTAAATTATAATCTGTTTTTGCTAATTCTTCAAAAACCTCTTCATCATTTATTTCTTCTTTTGAAAAACAACTTTCTAAATCACAAACACCTATATTTCCGTCCTCACAAATTAATTCATTTCCGTACCAAGAATTACTAATCCCCCTGAGATATCCTTCATTATGAAACTTTCTGTAAATACTTCCAATATTTTTTGCCAATTCAAAAAATAATGTAGAATAAGATTTTTTAAAATATTCAAAACCTTTTTTTATTGAGTATTGCGGATAATAAAAATAATTATTCTTTAATGAAAAAAAACATTTGTCTCCATAAATATCAAAAAATAAGTTAAATAAATAAATCATTGCAAGTTCATCGGCTCTAAAATCAGTATCAATCTGCTGGATTATTGCAACGGCATCATCTTTTTTAAAGTGAGTTTTAATTTTATATAATCCAACTATTCTTTGAGGAATTAAAAAACCTTTTTTACTTAATTCATTTTCAATCTTAATTTCTCTTTGTGCGTCTATATCACTCATCGCACCCCCCACCTCATTATCAGTTTCTTCTAAAAGAGTAGTATCTATTATAAACTCTCGATCTGGAATTTGTTTATCTATAAATCCTTTATTTCTGTAACCATTTCTTTTTATCTTAAAAAATAAGTTATCCATTTCAACAATTGAAGAACCTGCCCCACTACTTAGTCCTTCGGTTTCTCCCTCAATTGATTTAATCATATAGGGGATTTCTTTATTTGATTTTAAAAAAATTATTTCATAAGAGGATCGTTTAAGTTTTACAGGAATTCTTTTTGAAATAGATAGACTGGTTGTAGGAGAATTATTCTTATCATTCCAACCACTATGGGTTCCGATAGCAAAAGAAGGATATTTAAAATTTATATTCATTTTTAGTCTCCTTTGTTAATTTGTATAATTTTTATGTCTTGTATATTGTCGCCCAATTTTTTTGCTATTGCTGGACCTCCAGAACAAGTAGTTTCTAACTTATCACAAGCACCACATTCCTGAAAAACTCCCTTTGAAAAATAAGGTTTTTTAACGCCATTAATTGAATTATACGCTTCTCTAAACGAATCAAAATCGGTTAAATAAGGCGTTCTACCTGGAGCCATTGGCAAACATCTCCATATTTTTAGATTTGTTGAAATGTCAAAGAAAGGAGGACATTTATATTGAATATCATTTCTGTCTCCTTGAAATAAATCCCGATCACTATCTTCTATTGCACAATATGGAACTGTTAAATCAGCCCACGTTTTAATTCCCCTATCATTTGCTTTCCTTATAATTATTGTTGCAAGTTTTCCTATGCTTTTTAATTTATCTTGAGATCTATACCCTTCAGTTTGACCTGTTTGACAAGTTGGTTCCATTATTGCCCATCTTAAATCAAAACCGTATTTTTCAGCTATATCTAAATGTTCTTCATAAGAATCTTCTGGACTCGCAAGAATTAATCCTAAACTTACAGAATGACCTTTAAGTTGTTCTAAAGTTTCCATGATTTGGTCCCTTTTTTTAGGTGTGTATCCATTAGAACCTAAAAAAGTTACTTCAAAATCTATTGGATAATCAAGTTTCCCAAATTTTCTTCTAAATTCTTCATTCCATAATCCATTTGTGCTAAATCCAACAGGAATGCCTAATTCATATATTCTTCTTCCAAATTCTAATGCTTTTGGATGAAGAGAGGGTTCGCCTCCTAAAATATTAACTTGTGCTAATCTATCTCTTGAAAGCATGTCATAAAATCTTTCAAAGTTTTCATCAGACATATATTTTGTAGATTTTTGTTCTTTCATGTAATCATTAGCAATGCACCAAGAACATCCAGCATTACATGTAGATGTAATTAGCAAATTGGTACATAAATCATCCAAGGTATGTTTTAACTCAGTCATTTTTATTAACCTCCTTAATTGGAGTTTCTAATCTTGAAATTCTAGTGTCTTTTTGCATTATGTCTTTTACATATTTTGGCTCTACTAATGCAGATAGAAAAATATTAGAATCTAAATATTTTAAATCTGAAATATTCCTTTTTTGGAACCTCTTTTCTAAACTATTTTTATCAATCTCTTTAAAATTTATATCATTGGAGCATAATCCAAAAGATAACGATGTTCCATATATTGGAATAAAAACAGAATGGATACTAACATATTTGAATACGGATTTTAATGTGGTAATAATTCTACTAAATATCTCGGGATAGTGTATATAAGACTCTGTGTGAAGGGACAAAATACCTTTTTCATTTAATTTGCTCAAAACTAGCTCATAAAATTCTTTTGTATATAGATTTTTTGACTCTCCTGATGGATCTGTTAAATCTAATATAATAACATCAAAAGTTTCTTTATTTTTCTCTAAAAACTTCATTCCGTCATCAAATATAAGATTTACTCTTTGGTCTTCAAAGGAATTTTTATGAATTTTATTTAAGTATTTTTTAGAAAAATCTACAACTTCTTTATCTAATTCTACAAGCTTTATCGTTTCTATGGTTTGATGTTTAATTATTTCTTTTAATGAACCCCCGTCACCTCCTCCAATTATTAAAACTTTTTTTGGATTCGGATGTGCAAATAAAGGAAATTGTACTAAGGATTCGTGATAAAGGAACTCATCAAATTCAGAAGTTTGAAAGTATCCGTCTAATCTAAGAACTTTGCCATATAACTCATGTTCAAAAAGTTCCAATCTCTGAAAATTGGTCTTTTTTTCTAGGATCTTCTCTTTTGGAATAATAAAAAAACCTGAATTTGATTGGTGAAATTCTTTAATTTCTTTCATTTTATCTTCTTACCACTTTTGATTTAATTTTTGTCGGAGAGAATAAATCTTTCAAATCCTCAAATAAGCTCCTAGCTTTATCTTCATTGTTTCCTGAAACATTGCAAGTAAAAATATCTAAATTAATAGAATTATTTTTTTCTGGCCATGTATGAACAGAAACATGCGATTCTGAAATTAAGAAAATTCCAGTTACTCCTGCGTTCTTAAATTTATAAAAACATTTTCCTACAATCCCCAGTCCTGATTTTTTAATTAATGCTTGTATCTCTTTTTTTAGTAACTTTTCGCTTAAAAGAATCTCTTTATTTTTACAGCCATATAAATTCGCCAATATATGAATTCCTTCCATAAAAATGTTAAGTCATCTGTTATTTATAAAGTATGTGTTCAAAACATTTATATATGTGTAATAATTTGTAAAGTTATGATGGCAGATATACAAATTTTAGATAACTATGATAAAACACTATTAAATAAATTACTGATAAATTCTCAGGTCTCACTAAAAGATTTATCAAAGGAGATAAATAGGTCTAAATCGTTTACTCAATATAGATTAAAAAATTTAAATGATAAACTCGTTGAAAAGATTTATCCATTAATTGATGTAACAAGATTAGGTTTTATCCCATTTGATGTTTATATAAAAACAAATATGGATAAATCAGAAGAGTTGAAATTTATTGATATTCTTAAAAAGGAAAAAAAGATTTTTTATATAGAAAGATTAGTAGGAATATTCTCCATAAGAATTTCATTTTTCGAAAAAAATATTTCATCATCATCTAATTTTATAAAAGAAGTTTTAAAGGAATTTATTGAACAAATAGATGATATCAAACTAAATATTGTTTCAAGTTTAATAAAAACAAATAATGGAATTTTAAATAATTCTATTGGCAAAGCTTCAAAATTATTTGAAATTAAGGAGGATAATTTTTTAGATAAAAAAGCATTAAAAATTCTTCAAATAATAAATAAAAATCCTCGACTTTCAATTGTAGAGATGTCTCAAAAAACTAAATTTTCAAGAGAATTCATAAAGAAAACTATCAAGATGATGGAAAAAAAGAAAATCATTGTAGGATATACATTAGATATTGATTTTGAGAAAGTAGGTTTTACTTCTAAATTAGTAATTTTGAAAATTAAAATTACTGAGAATGAAAAATATAATAAATTTATTAATTATCTTTGCTCTTATTTTGCAGTTAATACAATTACAACTTATTATCCTGATCAATTGATTTCATTAGAATTGATTATAAAAGATAATCAAGAATTTAGAAATTTTCAAATAGATTTATTTAATAAATTCTCAGATTTGATTCAAAGAATAGAAAGTTTAGATTATTTTGATGAACAAAAATATAATTATATGGATTCGTTTTTAGAGGACATTCTTCCTGAAAAAAATTTTTAATTTTAGGAAGTTATATGAAAATATCGACCGAAGGGAGTGAATATATCCGAAGGACTAAAAGCCCCCTCGTTATTAAATTTCTTTTTCCGTAGAAAAAGGCAATATGTGCGCAGCACTGGACTCCCCATCTTTTGCTTCTTTTTCTAAAAGAAGAATGAGATTTAGACTAGTGAAAATTTAATTGCATATAATTATATTAGGTGACCTCGCCCTCGATTTTATCCTCAAAAAATCAGAGATTTTTTAGAGCTGAGAAAATCAGAGTGGAGAGGATTGTCTTAATTCAGA
>Ga0172375_10008385_pt1 | contig 13900 bp, 36 predicted proteins | sample LakKiv1m_FD_114537 | JGI IMG/M metagenome (GOLD analysis project Ga0172375, IMG submission 114537) | Freshwater microbial communities from Kabuno Bay, South-Kivu, Congo - kab_092012_11.1m | ecosystem: Environmental > Aquatic > Freshwater > Lake | place: Democratic Republic of the Congo...
CATTTTTTAGCACCTTTTATTTTCTTGTTCTCTGTCCCGGTAGCTATCGGGGTTGGGGTATCACTAATAATCTTTTTAAATTCAGGTAATAGCTCTTGTTCTTTAAGACGCCCTCTCTTATCATAGATATATTCTCCTGTTTTAAGACGTCTATTAAATTCTTTTGCACTTATTTCACACATAACTTAAATGGATTATTATCTATTATATACCATCTATTTCAATGGTACAGTCTTTAAAAAATTGGTCTCTAAGTTTATTCATATTAAAAAGGTAAACAATTAGGACATATATGATTACTAACAACATTTGTCGTGTAATATTCTCCGCAGCTTATACATTTTACCTTGTACATTTTATCATCATCGTTACTACTTGGTTTAGGTAATACTCCTGTACCATTAGTAATTCTCATAAAGTCAGCGTAATCTTCAATTACTTTGACAGTTCTTGTACTTAATAAGCAATCAAATATATCACTTAATTCAGGTTTTTCTTGTTTTATATAATCTAAAAATTTCATAATGTTATTTATTTTAATTAAACCATTTAAGTATTGTATCTCCTTTATATCCTTTTTCCCATATATACCAAGCATAGCACCTTGCAGAATTACTATTGTATTTATCAAAGTTTCCGTTTTTAGCACAATTCAACCTACTACTACTTACATATACGGTTTTTATAGGGCATCTTTTGATAAATTCTTTTCGTTTTTTCCCCTCTAAAAATTGAATACCCATAAACATAGCAACTTTTCTTCCTTTGGGTATTAAAGAAAGTGCTTTATTCACAAATTCCTCTGCATATTTATAAGGAGGGTTTGTAATAATATCTCCATCCCATAATTCTACATTGTCTATTGCTAAAAAGTCCATTAATTCACTTGCATAATTTCTATCAACAAGGTCTGTACTTCTCACGCTAAATCCTGCTTTTAAAAGTACTTCGGATAAATGTCCTCCACCACAAGCACACTCCCAAATGTTTTTAGAAAAAACTTCTAAATCTAAAAGTAATTCTATTGCTTTTGGCTCTGTTGCATAATAGTCGTGTGTTTCACGTTCTTCAATAGCGTGGTTACTTGCTCCAAGCGAAGTAAATACACTTTTCTTATTCCCTGTCCAATCTTTTTTCATTGTTTCAATCTAATTTTTGGGGTTAATATTTAAACTTTATATTTAAAATACAGTTCACTTGATATTTCACTTATATACTCTATATTCTTTTGATAGTCTAATAGAGTATTTCTTTGTTTGCTTTCGTGTATTTCATGGCATCCTTTGTGTTCGCCTATTGACATACAGTGGTAGGTAACATTACGTCTGTCATATATAAGGTCTGTACGCCCTATGTTATGGCAATCTTGGCGACTTATAAGATGTGAATGGGAAAGTCTTACCTCTCGATAAGACTTACCGCATCCTGTACAAACTTTTGGTAAAGATATATCATTATCCATTTCTTCGCACATCTGTTTATAAAGCGCATTAATTTCTCCTTGTTTAATAGATACTTTATTAACTGATTTAACTCTCTTTGCTTTACTACGTTCTTTTACACCTACAGCACATAAGTTTTTAGAAACGTTAATGATATATCTTTCCTTACCACAGCAAGAACAAATTCCTTTTTTATACTGCATTTTTCTTTTCTTCAAAGGTCATATAATCGGCTGCAAAGTTATAGTCAAGGTTCATCCATATACGTTGATCTCCCATAAATCCACCTTCTCTATTCTTTACACATTGAATATACATTACATTACGTAAATACTTTACAAACGGTTCTAATTCTCTATGTAAATTGTTTTTTACACCAAACCAATGTACCAATATAATTACTTTGGCAACATCTCTTAATCTACCACTACCTTTTATATCTCTTATAGTAGGAAGATATGCATTCTTAGCATTATCTTTATCTCCTGCTTCTTTATTGATATGATGTAAAGCAAATATAAGATATTTATTTCCAAATACTTTTTTAGCTTCATTACTTAATGAATATAATCCTCTTGCTATTTTATCATCTATTGCTGTTTGATTTCCGCCATCAGAATTTTCATCTAATAACATAAGATTATCAATAATAAGTATAGGAAATTCTGTGTTTAACTTTTTCTCTTTCTTTAAAAAAGTTTTCCAATTAAGTCTTATTTCATGTAAACAAGAACCTTTATCATAAAACTCAATATTAAAACTTTCAAGAAATGTACGTAATGATTTATATTTAGGATTATTTTTAAATTTAGAACTATCTTTAGAAAGTTTGTTTACAGGAACATTCATTTCTTTACTTACAAGTTTAGCAATAATAGTATCAAGATTATCTTCCATACTATACCATAATACAGATATTTTCTTTTTATTATAAGCAACAAGTAATATACGTTTTATTAATTCAGCTACTAAACTCGATTTACCTGAACCATCACATCCTGCCATAAGTACAATGCCGGATGAAAGTCCAATATTTTTATCAAAACATTCTAAGCCTGTTTCTAATATTTCTGTACCAGGAGAATTAAGATAATTATCTATAGCGTCTTCAATTGATATTAAAGAATTATTTGTTAGTTCTTGTATATCTTGTAATTTATCAACAGCAGCTTGTATTTGAGCATCTGACTTTGCTGAACGAAACAAATCTAATATATATTCTTTATGAAGGATATTATAATATTTACTTATACAAGTAGTATCAAAATGTTCCTTTTCAGCTGTAGATATTATATAATGAAAATCACCTGTTAATTGTTGTAACTGCATATCATAACTTACAGTAGCTTTATTTATTTCTTCATCTTTTTCTATCAGTTTAGCTAATACAGAATAAATTTTGTATTCTCTTGGGTTTAAAGCATTTTTTTCTTGTATTAAAAACTTTTCTCTTTCAGGATTAATAAACAAACTATAAAAATATGCAACAAAACTAGTTCTAAAATTGGTATCTTCTATCATATTATAAATTTAATAAATTCATAAATGCAGTATTACCCTTATCTAACTCTTCTAAAGTTACATTTCCAAAACAAAGTTTAAAACGAGGGTCTGCTTCGGGATTTATTTCCATTACAGCAGATAAATATTTTTCAGTATTAAGATATTCATAGAAATCAAGTAATTTATCTTTTGATGATATATATTTAGGATCCTTATCTTTATTACGCCTTTGCCATTCTAACACATATGCTTTCCATCGTTTAGAAATATAACTAAAATCAATTATATTGTCTTCAAAATCAGATAATTTTTTTCCTATAATAATATTTAATAAGGCAAAACAATTTTCTGGACTATGAGCTGTTTCTGACATAGAAGGATTAAGTTTAAACAATTTATTAAATTCATCTTTAATTACACTCATTTTCTGTTCCTTTAAGTTCTTGTAATAATTGATTTATTTGTTGAAGATAATTTATTTCAACTTTTATTTTCTCTCTTACTTCGTTATTACGTATTAAGTGAGAAGCTTTAAGAAGTATATCAATATTTTCTTCATTTTCCTGTATTCTTTCTGATACAGGTCGAAGTAATCCTTTATCAAATTTCATGTTAATTAAGATTTATATATGTTCCTTTAGTAAGTAATATACCTGTTATATCGTATGTTGTTAGTTCTAATTTTTGTAAAGCTAAATGGTCTTTCATTGTTATAACAAATACTTTATCATTAGGTATATCTTCAGATTTATTTTTAGAGTTTTTTATATCTATGGGCATAGGTAAAATTGCATAGACAGTATTAAATAGTTCCAAATCAATGGATTTAAGGTTATCTGCTGGACATATCTGTATCGGATGTATCATTATTTCTTTTTATAGTAACCCTACATATTAATTCATATTCAAAGGTATAACAATTTTCATTAAATTCAGCATCTATTCCTTTAATTTTTTCTTTAGCTTCATCAAAAGCATATTCAGTTATTGTATTAAAGGTACATCCCGGCACTAAATCTTGTACCGGAATGTCAACATGTATTCCCTTACTCATTTTTCATTATTTAAATATTCATTTTCTAATTGGTCATAAAGAGCATTAAACTCATCTTGATATTCTTCTGCAATTTCATTTATATCTGCTGATATTCTACATTTTATAATATCTTTACCAGGATATTTTTTGATTAGCATTGCATCAACCTTTTCACATAAATCTAATTTAGACTTTATACCATGGCTATTACAGTAAGAATGTAATACTTCCCAATAAGTGTCCATTATAGCATAACGTATTCTACGTGCTATTTCTTCCATAGTTTCATCAGAGACATTTTCAGATATAAAACCTTCGTATTCTAAATCTTCTCTCTGTAATGTTGTTATTTGAAATTCTTTACCTTTTGTTACCATAATTTTTATTTATTTTTAATTATTTGATAAAGGAATAACCATTTTGTAGTATTATCTTCGAAGTAATATCTAAATACTTCACCATTTTCAAATATAATATTTTTAGTAAATTGTATTCTGCCTATAATTTTACAATTAGGTTTTGAGATTTCCCATTTTTCAAGATTTCTAACAGGCGGATTATATTTTAAACGATATAATAGCATTTTATATTTTTGTTTTTGTAATGCAAGATAAGCATCACCCCAAGAAAGAGAATTATCTGTTTTCATAATTATTTTAAATTAAATCGTTTTATTAATTCTTCATTAGAAATTCTTGATGAACACCATGTACCATTACGTTCTGATAAAAATTCTTGTATTGGATATTCATCTTTAAACCATTGCCAAAATATCTTCTCTTCTTTATGAAATGACTTAAGCAATTTATCATATTCTTTATCTGCTTTACGTTCTATCATATCTTCCCACGATAATTTACGTTTATTATACCATTCAATTTTATCATCATTTTCATAAGCTATTTCTTCATATAATGATTCCCATTTAAAGTTAGGTATAAATGCTATTGGCATATGATAATTTTCGCCATCAGTAGAAGTAATAATTAAACAGTTTCTGGATTCTGCTATTATTATTCCTGATTCCCGAAAACCTGCTGAAAGTTCATCTATATACCTTGCGTTTCGTCTGGAATATTCAAATGAAAATACTTTATTTTTATAACAAAAGCTAGAAAACAGATTTATAAAATCTTCAAATTCTTCATCACTAATCCATTCCCATGCTTTTTCATCGCTTATATTGTCAACATTATTCTGTTCACAATATTCTTTTTTCCATTCTTCAAATTCTATAGATATTGAAAAATCAAAGAAATAAGTGTTAGGACTAAACTTATCTTCATCAAAACTTCTTAAAATTGGATTACCTGCTCCCATAATTAATTATGTATTGTTTTAAGTGTTATTACTCTAACATTTTCAGAACCGCCAACTCTAATATTCTTATTTTCCCCTGCAAATTTATAAGGTCTTATTTGTATAGAAGTCACATTACGACCTTTTCTATCTCTAAGATTATCTGTTACTATTATTAAAGTATTGGAAGTTTCAATTTTCCAACAGTTATTTTCGTATTTATATCCTTCCATATTATTCTATTTAAATGTTATCAGATGATACTGCTAATAAATTATGTTTACCATAAGCATTCTTAAGTATTCTTATATTTCCATTTTCTTGTATAAATATTATCATATGTGCAATATCAAGAATATGGCAATATTTAGTAGATACACTCTTTTTTGATGAATCTGATTTAGTATTTGAAAACATTTCCATGTATTCTTTATAAATTAGTACATCAAGTGGTTCATTCCACATTAAAATAAGTATTGTATTTTCTTTTAAAATCATATCAAGTTGTTTTTAGCTTTATCATACATCCATAGCATATACCACATAGTAGAGTAAGGAACAAAGTCTGTTTTAAGAGATAGTGTTGCTGTTTCTTCATCTATCACACATAAAGCAAGTAATTTTGCTCCTCCTTCTGCATGAGTTAGTCTATACTTATCAAGAGACTTTATAATTTTTTTATAATTTTCTACGTTACTTAGTGTTATTTTCATTCGTCTCTAAATTTTAATCCTAAATTATGTACTTTATTTTTTACTTCAGCTAAAGATAAAAGACCAAAATTTCTAAATTTAAGTAAGTCATTTTTATTAAAAGATATTAAATCTTGTAAAGTTTCTATTTCTGCTGATTGTAAACATGATAATGCTCTTGATGATAAGCCTAATTCTATAATACGTACATTTAAGGCATCAATATTTGGTTTGGTTATTTCTAACTTGCTTGATAGTTCATCAATAATCCTATCTTTTGTTTTATTTAATTGTTGTAGTTCATAAGTATAAAGACTATTAGATACTGCGTAGGCAATATATTTCCTTGCTCTACGTATAAATCTATAATGTTTTGTTCTTATAGTATCATAGCATACGTTCATTATTTCCGCAGCATCTAAATAAGTTCTTTTATCTTGAAATAATAATTTTGCAATAATTATTTCTTTATCATTTTTACATATTGCTTTTATTACTCTTTCATCACCAAAGATATAATAGAAGTCATTAATAACATATTGGTTTGCTCTTTCTTTTTTCATGTGAATCTTTAAGTTCTTTTATTATTAAATATGATAATATTCTTCACCGGCTAATATATCAGCTTCTTCTTGTGTGATAATACATTTATCAACGTAAAAATGTTTATGCTTTTTATACATATCCCTTTGATAATCGGTATGATAATAATCATATTCTTCCCAATTGCTATGCCTATCCCAAAAATGGTTTATACAATCAAAATCACTTGCTGATTTCCATTGCTGACAACCTGTATTTTTTCTATATCCATGATAAACTTCTGTAAGTACATGCCATGCAGCAAAAGCAGGTGCATAAATAGGAGATGGAGTCCAATATATTATTTTGTCATTAAGAGTTATTATATATATATTAGAGGATCTATTAGTAGTAATAGTGTATTCCTTATATACATTTTTACCCTTCCAAAGAGTATAAGAATGAAATAATGTTTTATTTGTAAGCCTTTTCCCTTTTATAGTAACATCATTAATGGTTTTACGCATAATAGGGTTATCTATGATACCTTCGCCACCATAACCCGAATCATTTACAAACATAATATCTCTTTGAAAGCTATTACGTATTGCTCTAAATTGATATTTGTTCATTACCTATAAGTATCATGTATTTGTACTAATCTTAAATCACCTTTCCATGCTATTACTCTTGGCTGCATATTATGAGTTTGTGTAGTATTAAACCATATAAGTTTTATTTCTTCTTCATTACCAGAATATATTACTCCTTCATAATCTATTATTTCCCACATAATTAATAGTATTTAAAGTTTAACATATATAGTATCTTTATCTGTAGTATAGTGAAATTGTTTTATGTGATTCCACCAATAATCTGAACCTTCTTTTGTATCTTTGAAAGTAAACATTTCAATAAGTCCTCTGAATTTAAACTCTGGTAATTCCTTCTTATAGTTATTTTTTATAGCATATTCTATGGTATAATTTTTAACAATTTTTCTTATTTTTTGTTTTTTAAGATATTCTCTTAGTTCTAATGGTACTAACATAATTAAATAGTTTTTAAATTAATAATCTTCTTCTTCACCCCAACCTTGATTAGGATCATGTTTGGGTTCAACATCTATCCATTCCCATTCTCGTTCTCTTGTAAGATTAGGTGTGATATGAGGTTTATCACTAAATGCTAAGTCAATACCTAATAATCTATCGTTATCAACATCACCTGTTAATCCTTCCATATTATTCATTTCGGCTAATAACTGATAATAGTCTTTACCACCGAATACGCCATAACCATCATATTCTTTTTCTTCCCACACATTACCTTTATTATCATGCATATATGCGGTAGTTAAAGAAGTATCAGAGCAACCATAACGTTCTCTAATTGCTTCATTTGTGTCTTGTGTTATCCAACTAAATTGTCCCATAATATTTAATTTATAAGTTTATAATCCATTATCAGCATCTGAAAATTCATATATCCTATCAGGATGATTATCAGGTAAATTATTGTCCATACAGAAATCACAAGCATCAGGTTCTATATCAAAGTAGCCTTCTTCATAGTCTTTCTGTTCTTCTTTTGATAGAGAGAAATATTCTCCACAATGAATACATCTAAATTCTCTTGCCATAATTAATAATTTACTTCATTACCAAATTCATTTATATACGATTTAGACTTAGCATTTTTAGCTCTACTATATTTGTCTGATAAAGCTTTATTGCGTTCATTCTCATCGTTCCATGGTTTTCTATATACAGAGTGTTTATAGAGATTACGCCCTTTAATACGCATTTTCTCCCCTGATAATAACTCTATAGTGAAGGTATGTTGAGCTTTATCTTTACCATAACTGTCCTTTCGTATAATACCGGCAAATGATTCAGTACCATCCCATTTCGCATTAGGATATGTACCAATATAAACATCTTTTTCAAATACTATTTCATCGCCTGTAACACAGTTACCTTTACAGTTTATATTATACTCATTCATAATTATAAATATTGATAAATAGTATTATTAATAAAATCATTAACATAAAATTTTCTTTCTGATTTTGATATAACTTCTGCATCGAAAATATTAATAGTTATTTTAGGTTTAATATTATAGATTACATCACAATAATAACCATAAGTATCAAGATAATAGAAATTAAGAGAACAATTATATTCTTTTTCTATCTTTTTTATTTTACTGAGATTTGTTTGTGCCATAATTAAATTATATTTTTTAATTTATTTTCCAAATATAGTATTAAATCTTTATAAGGAAGATTGTATAATATTTCTATATTATTCTTTTTCGCTTTTTCAATAAGATATGAATACCATTCATATTCAAGTTCTAAATCTTGCATATGACGTTCTTCTTGTTCGTCATAATCCCATTGTAAGTTTGGTAATAAATCTTTTATTCTTCCCATAACTAATATAATTTATTCAAATCATATTCTATTATCATAGCGAAGTCAAGGTTATTGTGTAATTCATTTAACGACATATCTGGTATATCATCAATAGTAAAACCACAGTTCTCATTAAGTTCAATTACATCATCTTCTATAAGGAATTTAATAGCTTTATTAAGTTCTTCTCTATCGGTAAATACTCCTCTTACTCTTGCACCACTCCATGATTTCCATATATCACAAGTGTATAATAATGTTATTTTATTCATAATTATTTTAGCAATAAACGTTATTAAAATTTGAAATGTTTATACAGTAACCATCTGATAATCTATTCTTGCGTTTGATTTCATCTATGTTTTTCATTTTTTCTTTATTAGAATCGAATGGATTAAGATATTCGGATTGTAAATAGTGCCATCCTTTACTATCAAAATATTTTACTGTATATAAATATAATTTTGTTGCTTTACTCATAAACTATATTTTTAATTTTTACTTGCCCATAATCTACTTTAAGTACATTAGCATAAACAGTACTATCACCTCCTGCTTTAGATATAATATTAGAAGGTTCTACATCTCCTACCTCATAAGATACTTTTTCTTCTTCTAATTCTATTTCTTTAATAATAGGGTTTATTAATGATTGTAAATATAAATGTACGCTTTCTATAGTTTTAAACTCATTTCTCCATAATAGAGATAAAAGTTTATCTATATCTTCATCTGTATATTTATACTTTTCTTTGGCTTTTTTATATCCTTCATAAAAACCATTAAAATGATTATGAAATACTTCATGTGAATTACCTTTTAGATTTTCTTTAATAGCATAATCTACAGCTAATTCGTCTATTGCATGAGCATTTGGTAATTCACAATAAGGTATATTATCACGTTTAAATCCTATTGTAGCAATAGTGTTTAGGACATATGTTGTAGTACCATCTTCGTTTTTTGTTATTATATCCAATGTATCACCTACTATAATATATCCCTTTTTAACTTGGAATAGATTTTTATTTAATATTGCTTTCATATCATTTCTAATTCAAATTCAACATTCGTAATATAGAATACATTAATCTCATTAGTTTTAAGATATTCTATTCTTCCAAAACCATATAAGGCAGGATGTTTTACTTCAAATATAAAACAAAAATCACCACCATTATCAATATCTCTTGTTTCTGGTCCTACTTTTATGTTTTCATAAAATAAAGAAGATAGTTTAGAGTTTAATTCAGATACTGATAGACGTTTATGTTCTAACTGTTCTATGTCAATATTAATTGTTATTTGCATTTTTAAGTTGTTTTAAATATTTATACACATATTCATATTTTTCAAATACAGGCATACCATATCCTTTATCAGTATAATATTTGTCTGACATATATGCTCCTTCAATAACAGTTTCCATTGGTAATACTAAATCTGGAATAATAGAAGTTACAGGTTCTTTTAATATATTATAAGGAAAGTATGTTCTTTCTATACATCTAATACCCAACATTTTTATTGAGCATATTTGTATTTCGTTACCTGCCTGCATAAAGCGGTTCTCTTGCTTATATTTGGCAAATTGACGCCATCTTTTAAACTCTTTTATTTCTTCAAGTGTAAACTTAATCATAAGACAGAATTATAGTATATATTTTCTTTTCCATTATTAAGTTCAATTAATACAGGCTGTTCTTTTTCAGCCAATATATCATATTGTGTATGAAGCATTTCTGTTTCTGGTAGATATTCACATTCTAAAAAACCTTCTTCTTCTGTAATATCATAATCATTATTATCCAGTTTTTCTTTTATTGCTTCTACATCACAATTATCTGATAGGTATATACGTTTGGTTACTATAACCTCTACATCTAAATAATATTTATTCATCGTGTTAATTTTTTACATTGTTTAAGAGCTGCAATTCTTTCATCATTATTTTTAAACCAAACTTTATCTTCCCTATCAATTTTATATTTATATAATTCCGGTAAAGATTTTAATCTATAATTTATATCTATCATATCCATTTGTAAAAAATAATATGTACCAAATAAATCACTAATTGCTTTTTTAACTAATACACATAAATAAGTATGCGTTTTATCTGGATTTATATATTTAAGCAAAAGGGAGTATATTTTATACCTTTCTTTTCTTGTAAAGGTAAATTCATTGGTTTCTGTATTGTATTTCATTTTTGAATATTTTGGCGTTTTCTAAATTCTTCAATATAACATTTATCATCGTTATTTTTTAATTTACTTACCGGTGAAAGAAGTTCAACAATTTCTTGTGGACATTTAGTAAGACAATAGGGCCCACTGAATTCATCTTGTCCTTTTATTAATACTTCATTATCTACTCTTTCCATTATAGCTACATGGCAATAGTTAAACTCTAATTTACGATTAAATATTACTGAATATATTTCAGCTTCATCATCAGTTGTATTACTTCGTAAATGAGGCGGTATTCTAACCTCTATACTTTTTTGAATATAGTTATCACTTGAAGGTAATAGCCATGCAGCATATTCTTCTTTAAACACATCCATAAAGGACTGTTTAGTTTTTATTCCTGTCCAACCCATAATAATAATTTTAAATTAATGGTAAATAAGCTTTTATATTAGAATTAATTATTTGTTTACATACTTCCTTACTATCTTCGTTTCTTCCATCAATAAGATATTTATCTGAAGCTGCAAATGCTATAAGATTAAATATAAGTCTAAAGGCAGACTGTTGATTTGTTCTATGCATACGACAAAACTCTTCAATGAAATAATTTGGATTCATTGACATATCATTTACATAGTGTTCTAAATTTTCAATAAGTTTTTTGGCATTTTCTTGCCTTTTTACTTCCCAATCCATAATTATAATAATTTAAGTAATTCTTGTTTCCACATATAATACATAGTATCTATATCATTACCTATATTGTTTAAGGTAAGATAGTTTTCGTTAAAGTCAAAGCGTAATATGTCTATTCCAAACTTCTTTATAGCCGGGAATAGTTCTTTATCATTTTCAAACATAATTAATAGTATTAAAAGAAAAGGGTAGCTATTATACTACCCTTCTCCAAACAACAAATTAAAAACAAAAAAACTACGCTGTAACTAATACTTTGTCTGCTTCTCTTTCTTCAATCCATTTCATAATTTCATTGAAAGCAATATTGTTAGTTTTATAACCTCCACCGGTCATAATATATTCTTCTCTATTTTCTGGTTTAGTAGCAACATGAGTAGTATAGTGAGTTACACCATTAAATAATGCCCATACAGTTTTACCTTGTTCGTATTGGCTTTTTTGTGTTGATATACCTAATGCTCTAATCTGATTTTGTTTTCGTGTTGATAAATCTTTGGTATCTTTATCCATATCCACATCAAATATTTTCTTCATTACCCTGGCAACAATATCATCTTCAAGTTGAACATCAGCCATTTTCTTAAAGTTAGTCATTAACCTATCATCATAATTCATAGTAACTCTTAAATCATGCATAGCAAGTTCAATTCTTCTGGCAGCACTTTCAGTATGTCTAAACTTTTGAAGCTCACCATAAGCACGATAAAAGGTATTTTGACATACTACTACAGTATTACTACTACCAAAACCAATAGATGAAGAACCATCATGTGAACTAAGGGCAGTTATAAGTCTTTTAACATTAGATTTACCAATATATTCATCGGGTAATTCAGCTTGTAAAAATACTTTTTTGCCATCATCAAGCATACCACCTCTATCCATTTTAATATCTATTCCTTCTGCTGCTTTTACTAATGTTTCGGCTAAGTCTTTATTCTGCATAATCTCATAACGATTACCAACAGTACCAAGCCAGTCTTCATTATCATTACGGAATATACCGAATGATTGAGTTTTTAATCCTGTTCCTGAGAACAAAGGAAGTTTGTTTACAGTCCAGTTAAGACCTGTTTTGTCTAAGAGGTCAAATGTTTTTTCAAATAAAAGTTGTTCTGTCATTTTTTTTTATTTAAGTGAATTTAGTATCTTCAATTATTTAATTATTTTACAATTTTCAAATATAAAAATAGTTCCTGAGTTATCACAAGAAAAGACACTTAGAAATATAGTCTTAACGTTATCATAATATACTATAGTAGAATTATTATAACTTTTAATATAATAATGTATCATTGTGCTGGATCTTTTTATAGATTCTATTTCAAGAAATATAGGATCTTTATGGGCAGTATTTATAGATATTATATCTTTTTCAATTATAATAATATTTTCACCTTTAACTCGTTCTCCATAAGAGTGAACACCATACTCATTAACGTTACATTCAATAACAGAAGATGATGAGAATGTTTGTCCAATACTGATGATAGGAACAAGCAATAATAAGGCTAATAATTTTTTCATAATTTTAATTTATTTAACTAATTTACAGTATTCAAAGATATAAATAGTTCCTGATTTATCATAAGGATAATTATTAGAAACGAAAGATAACAATATAGTATTAATGTAATCATAAGATACTATAGTAATATCTTTATCATTTATAATATAATAATTTATCAAATCGGTGGTTCTTTTTATGCGTTCTATTTCCATTACTATAGGTTCGTCAAGGAACATATTTACAGATATTGTATTTTTCCCAATTATAATAATACTTTGACCTTTAGTTGGTTCTCCATAAGATTTATTACCATACTCATCAAGGTCACATTGAATAACAGAAGATGAGGTAAATGTTTGTCCTATAGATAGTAAAGGAACAAACAATAATAAGATTAATAATTTTTTCATAGTTTTAATTTAATTTATAGTTTACGTTATTAAAACAGCTCTTATAATATTCCTTTATCAGCAAAAGAATAATAGTTTAAGCTACCTTCATCAGAAGGACATACTATTATACAATCAACAATAGCAATCTGAAATATATCAGCTATTTGTTTACATCTTTTGTATAATTC
>Ga0172375_10008387_pt1 | contig 13899 bp, 17 predicted proteins | sample LakKiv1m_FD_114537 | JGI IMG/M metagenome (GOLD analysis project Ga0172375, IMG submission 114537) | Freshwater microbial communities from Kabuno Bay, South-Kivu, Congo - kab_092012_11.1m | ecosystem: Environmental > Aquatic > Freshwater > Lake | place: Democratic Republic of the Congo...
AAGCCCCGAAGCGACCAACGAATAAAGTCTTTATGGTCTTTGGACCAACTGATCCGCCACAAGAAGGAACAAAAACAATGTGGACTGCAGCCCCAGGACGTTATATGCCGCGACATCCTGTTCCGGCTCAGTTCAACGAAGCAGAAGGTGGCTCAGAAGGTAATGCTTATAAAGAGGCGGCAGCTGCGTGGTTTGATACAGTAATGCTTGTTGGATAAACTGCTCTGAAAGAAGTGCATAATTAAAACTCCTTCTTCGGAAGGAGTTTTTTGTGAAATTTTGTTTTTTCGTACAACGTTTCAGAATATGCGATGTTTGCCAGCGGTATAATATGCCCGAAGGGCGACCGCTGGCAAATATGGGTGAAGCGACCAACGGGAGCGAAACCGCATATTCTGTGTTATATGTTGTTGCGCTTTTTTCTCTGTTTTGATATGTTGATTTCCTTAATTTGTAAACAAATTATTATGGTTATGGCAACTGAAAAACATACTGGTTTAGATTTTGATGGAACTGTTACAGATGTGGAGAGAGAAGCCCTTCCATATGGTGCTGGATATAAGGCTGACATGGCGCAGCATCTTGGTATTGGGGCAGAGGAATTGGAAGAGATATGGAATCAGGTGGTAGGTGAAATTCAATCTTCACCTGGTGAATTTGGCTGGAGAGATGGTGGAACGAATAAAATTGTAGCACCGGCAACTGCTGATCCATTGCTTTTGACTAGAGTTACTGCTGAACAACTTTTGAGCAGATTAAAAGATGATCCTGAATCTTTGAGAATTTCACCTGCCCGAGTTTTGGCTGAAAAGTTGCCTCAAGATGCTGCGACCCGTCATGAATTGCTGGAATCTTTTTTTGGTAGGAATTATGGAAAATTAGAAACTCATTTTAGAGATGGAGCGGCTGATTTCTTAATGTCTTTACTTGAGCTTGGTCGTTTAACTGTGTTTACAAATTCTAAAACCAAAGGAGTGTTAGCAAAATTGGCAACATTGCGCGAAGCCAATCCCGCTTTACCTGAAATAGACGTACGCGGTGGTGCTGAAAAATTTACTTTAGTTCCTGATTGGGTGGTTGATGGTGTAGCTACAGAATTAGATTGTAGTCCGCATTTAGTTAGACCTGTTTTTACTCAGCGTGGTAAATATCATGCAGTTTTGAAGGAAAGCGGGATTCTTGAGGCTAGTAGTCGAGTTATTGCTGGTGATGTTTGGGAATTGGATTTGATGTTGCCAATTTTGCTTGATATGAAAGGAGCATTTATTACAAGATCAATGACGCCTGCCCATGAAATTGCTATTGTTAAAGAAGAAATCAGCCGCGGAAGGGCTAGAATTGCAGGGAGTTTGGAAGGGCTTCTCTCTGGTATTAGAGAATTACATCAGGATTAAAGAAAAAAGCGCAATGACATATAACTCGTTTTTATACGAAGTAATGGTAGCAAAGGCGGGGGGAGATGTCACGAGGGTTTTGGTGTGGGGGAGGGGTTGAGGTGAGGTGAGGTGAGGTGGGTTGAGGTGAGGTGAGGTGGGTTGAGGTGAGGTGGGTTGAGGTGAGGTGAGGTGAGGTGAGGGGGGATTTAAGGAAAATTTGAGAAAAATTTAAGGAAAAATTTAGAAAAAATTAAGAATTATTTAAGAAATGAGTATTAGAGTTTTGGTATGCTTGGATTAAAAATAAATAAAAACAATTTGTTTAGGGAAAGAGGGGATTTTGATGAAAAACTTTTGGATTATCTGGATTCGACCGAGAGAGAATTGAAACTGAGAAATTACAGCATCAGGACGATTAAGTCTTACAAAATGGCCGTGAGAGATTATTTAAAGTTTGTGTTTGAAAAAATGAATTCTGGAAGTAGTTATAGTGGTTCCGGTTGCCGTTTCGGTCATTTGGATTTAATTAAAGATTTTCTTATTTACTTGCATGATCACGGCTATGCGCCGCAGACGACGAATTTGACTTTGAATGCTGTCAAATTTTTCTATAGAGAGGTGCTGGGGAGTTCGATGAAAATTAAAATTAAATGCGCGAAAAAAAATTTGAAGTTACCGGTGGTTTTGTCGAGGAGTGAAATTAAAAAAGTTATTTCTTGCATTGAAAATTTAAAACATCGACTCATGATTTCTCTTGCCTACGGAGCGGGGCTTCGGGTGAGTGAAATTGTTGGGTTAAAGGTGCGGGATTTACTGATTGAGGAGGGGGTGGTTCATGTGCGTGGAGCAAAGGGTGGAAAGGACAGAATTACGATATTTCCTGACAAATTAAAAAGTGAATTCGAATTGTTTTTAAATAAGAAAAAAGAGAGTCGTGGTGGGAATAAGGGGTTTTTGGAGAGTGCAATTATTGATGGTTCAAAAGTTAGAAGAAGGTTTGCGGATAGCTTTGTTTTTGAAAGTAACCGTGGCGGCGAATTGACTTCGCGCACTGCGCAAAAAGTTTTTGAGCATGCGTGTTCTTTGGCCGGTGTCAAAAAGCCCGCGACATTTCATTCGCTTCGGCATAGTTTCGCGACACATCTGCTTGAGGATGGGGTGAACCTTCGATATATCCAGGAATTTTTGGGGCATAAAAATATTAAAACCACTCAAATTTATACGATGGTTTCGACCGATGCGGTGCGGAAAATAAAAAGTCCGTTATGAATAATTATGCGTTTATAGATTCGCAGAATGTTAATCTCTCCATAAGAAAGCTTGGGTGAGTGTTGGATTGGAAAAAGTTTAGAATTTATTTGAAAAAGAAATGTAGTGTTGGTAAAGCGTATGTGTTTTTGGGATATGTAAGTGGGAATGAAGGGTTGTATAAATTTTTGAGAAAATCCGGATATGTATTGATTTTTAAGGAGATATTCCGGGACTGTGAAAGGGTCAAAGGGAATGTGGACGCAGAGTTGGTTTTACAAACAATGATTGATTTTAATAATTATGATAAAGCTATGATTGTTACTGGTGATGGGGATTTTTCATGTTTAATTAAATATTTATATGAGAACGAAAAACTTTACTGCGTTCTCTTTCCGAATTCTCGAAGATGTTCCGTTTTTCTTAGAAGGGCTGCCAGGGGGAAGACTTCCGGTATGGATTTTTTGAGAGAAATTCTTGAATATAAGAAATGAAGCCGTACCGCTTAAAGACAATACAGTAAGCCATACGACTTCGCTGGTGATAATTCGCTGTGAGAAACCGGCTGTACTAGCGATATGGACTGAAGCCGTCCTGCTTAAAGACAAAACATTAAGCCGTACGACTTCCTCGTGATACGTTTTCATGTTAGGGGATTAAATTCATAAAGTCAACATTTTGGTATTTGCCCAAAGTTTTCAATTATGTTAAATTTGCTCTAAGTAATAAGCATTTTAACCTCTTTCCAAATGCAAAAACCTTACCTTGGGTTTAGTCTGACAAAAAAACAACTCTATGGCGGCAAGTACATGCTTACGGTTTTTCATCTTGTGCCGGAAAAGGGGTTTGATCTCGTTGACGTCGCGAGTGAGGTTGCGGCGGAATCGTCGACAGGGTCGAATATGCGTGTCGGCACGGCTACAAAATTTTCGGATGATTTGAATGCGAAGGTTTATAAAATTGATAAGAAAAAAAATCTTATTTGGATCGCTTTTCCGATTGATATTTTTGATAGGGGAGGGAATGTGCAGAATATTTTTACTTACATTGCCGGAAATATTTATGGGATGGGGAATGTGAAGGCTTTAAAACTTTTGGATATGTGGATGCCGAAAAAAATGCTCGATAAATATGATGGGCCTTCTTATACAATTCGTGAATTGAAAAAATATTTGGGAATTGGAAATAGGCCGGTTTTGGGTACGATTATAAAGCCAAAAATTGGTTTGAAGCCAAAAGAGTTCGCGAAGGTTTGCTATGAATTTTGGGCTGGGGGAGGGGATTTTGTAAAGTTTGATGAACCGCAGGCAGATCAGGTTTTTTGCCCATTCAAGGAGGTCGTGAATGAGATTGCGGACGCGATGGAAAAGGCTCGACGCGAGACCGGCCGTAACAAAGTAATGTCGATAAATATTTCGTCGCCGGATTTTGATACGATGTTAGAGAGGGCGGCTTATGTTCGCAAAAAAATGAAGAAAGGCTCATATGCTTTTTTGGTTGATGGGCTGACTGCGGGATGGATGGCTGTGCAGACCGCAAGGAGACATTTTCCAGACGTGTTTATTCATTTTCATCGCGCCGGGCATGGGGCTTTCACAAGGCCTGAAAATTCGTTTGGGTATAGTGTTCCTGTGTTGACTGCGTTTGCTCGTCTTGCTGGGGCTTCTGGCATGCATACTGGTACTGCTGGAATTGGAAAAATGAAAGGGGACATGGAGGATGTGATGGCGGTTAATGTTGCTTTGAAAAAAGTTTCAAAGGGATTTTTCTTTGAGCAAAATTGGGGAAAAATTAAACCATGTGCAGCGATTGCTTCCGGTGGGTTGAATCCAACAAAATTAGCTCGCGTGATTGATGCTTTTGGTACGACTGATTTTATTACGACAATGGGTGCCGGATGTCATTCTCACCCAGGCGGCACGCGCAAAGGAGCGACGGCTTTGGTCCAAGCTTGCGAAGCTTGGCAGAAGAAAAAAACATTAGAGCAATATGCAAAAAATCATGTTGAGTTGAAGCAGGCTGTGGAAAAATTTGGCGGGTGAGTGTTGTATAAATCTAGACAACACAAAATGCTTGCTAATTTTTTGTTATGGAAGTAGGTTTTGCGCATGAAAAAGGAGATTATTCAATCGCTTACAAAAGATTTTGAATCTCATGCCAGAAGTTCTGACAAAGGTGTGGAGTTTTGGTTTGCGAGGGATTTGCAGGGGCTTTTGGGATACGAGCAATGGAAAAATTTTGTGCAAATAATTGATAAGGCAAAGATCGCTTGCGAGAAGGCTGGACATGTGGTGTGTGACCATTTTGCTGACGTCGGCAAAATGGTCGACTTGGGCTCTGGAAGCCAAAGAGAGGTCGATGACATAATGCTTACTCGCTACGCTTGCTACTTAATCGCCCAGAACGGCGATCCCCGAAAGGAGCAGATCGCTTTTGCTCAAAATTACTTTGCCGTTCAGACAAGAAAATTTGAAGTTATTGAGCAAAGAATAAAGGATTGGGAGAGACTTAGTGCTCGGCAAAAACTTTCTCATTCAGAAAAAGAGCTTTCGGAGTTGATATTTGAGAAAACGAGGAATAATGAGGATTTTGGAATTATAAGAAGCAAAGGCGATCAGGCTTTGTTTGGTTATACGACAAAGCAAATGAAAGCGAGGCTTAGAGTTGACCAAAGAAGGCCTTTGGCCGATTTTTTGCCGACAATTACGATTAAGGCTAAAGATTTTGCTACTGAAATTACAGTTTTTAATACTAAAGATAAAAATCTTTCTACAAAGGGGGCTATTTCAAATGAGCATGTTACGAATAATAAGGGAGTGAGAAAAGTTTTGCTTGAACGTGGGATCAAACCTGAAGAATTGCCTCCGGAGGAGGATGTTAAGAGGCTTGAGAGAAGATTCGGAACGGAAAATAAAAAGAGTTTGAAGGGGGTAGAGGGGTAGTCAGTACGTGGAAATGACTGAGAGGAGTTATGGCTTATGTCTTTCAAGTTCTTTCAGCATTTTATCTAAGATTGCGTCTCCAAAATCTATATCGGCCTGCGTTGTGAGCCTGGTGGTGAGTTCTTCTGAGAGATTGATGAGTTTTTCGAGATCACTTGAAAGTTTTCCGTGGGCTTCCTCTGAAATCAAATCTTTTTCTGCTCTCAATATCCAATCCAAATCAAGTAAAATCGATTAGAACCAGCCTCTTCTTACTTTGAATGAAGTGTTTGAGTGCACTATTTGGCTTGGGATTCCGCCGACATATGTTTGAAGCTTTCTGACTTTTTCAATTAGTTCTTGTCTTCTCTCTTCCGTGCTTTGTTTGTCTTTTCCCATGCTGTTTATTATTATTTTTCTTCCTCCACAACTTCCCCCTCCACCACATCATCTCCTTTCTTGCCTTTTTTCTTTTTTTTGTCGTCTTTTTCGTCTTTGTTGTAGACTTTGACGTCGTCATCTTCTGCGGTGGATGCAGTGTTTGGATCTTGGCTGCTTGCGCCGGCCGCTCTATACATTTCTGCGCCGACTTTTTGGATTTCATCCGATAATTCTTTGTAGCCTTTTTCTAAATCTTCGACTTTTGAGTCCTTGTTTTCTAACAATTTTCTTAATGCGTCGATTTTTTCTTGGACTGGTTTTTTGATGTCGTCTTTTACTTTGTCGCCAGCGTCTTTTAATGTTTTTTCTGATTGATGGACGAGTGAATCTGCGCGATTTTTTATCTCAATTGCGGCGTGTTTCTTTTTGTCTTCTTCTGCGAATTTTTCAGCTTCTTTTTTCATTTTTTCGATATCATCTTTGCTCAAATTTGAACTGCCGGTGATTGTGATGTGTTGTTCTTTGCCGGTCGCTTTGTCTTTTGCTTTTACATTCAAAATCCCGTTTGAATCGATGTCGAGAGACACTTCGATTTGCGGCACTCCGCGTGGAGACGGAGGGATTCCATCGAGAATAAATCTTCCCAAAGCTTTATTGTCTGCGGCCATCGGGCGTTCGCCTTGCAACACATGAACTTCGACCGAAGTTTGGTTGTCCGCGGCGGTTGAGAAGACTTGAGTTTTTGTTGTTGGAACCGCTGTGTTTCTTTCGATAAGAATCGTGTTAACTCCGCCTAAAGTTTCGATCCCGATTGAGAGGGGAGTGACGTCTACTAAGAGAATGTCTTTTACGTTGCTGTCGCCCTGCAAAATTCCACCTTGGATCGCGGCGCCCATCGCGACTACTTCGTCCGGGTTGATTCCGCGGTGAGGTTCTTTGCCGAAAATTTCTTTTACTTTTGCTTGGACTGCCGGCATACGAGTCATTCCTCCGACTAGTACGACTTCGTCAATGTCGCTTACAAAAACTTTCGCGTCGTCGATTGCTTTTTTGCATGGGTCTACGGTTTTTTCAATTAACTCCGCAACCAAGTCTTCCATTTTGCTTCTCGTCAATTTGATTTCCAAATGTTTTGGGCCGTTGCTGTCTGACGTGATGAATGGCAAGCTTACTGTTGTTTCGTGAGACGAAGAAAGTTCGCATTTTGCTTTTTCTGCGGCTTCAATTAAACGTTGGAGCGCGATTTTGTCTTTGCCCAAATCAATTCCTTGATCCTTTTTAAATTCATCGATGAAGTAATGCATTATCGCGCGGTCGAAATCATCTCCTCCCAATTGAGTGTTTCCGTTTGTTGATTTTACTTGAAAAACTCCTTCCCCAATTTCCAAAATTGAAATATCAAAAGTCCCTCCGCCGAGGTCGTATACTGCGATTGTTTTGTCAGCGCCTTTTTTGTCCAAGCCGTACGCGAGAGCGGCCGCGGTTGGTTCGTTGATGATTCTTTTTATGTCCAGTCCTGCGATTGCGCCGGCGTCTTTTGTGGCTTGTCTCTGCGAATCGTTGAAGTATGCGGGGACTGTAATTACAGCTTCTTTTACTTCGTAGCCGAGGTAGGCTTCGGCGTCTGCTTTTAATTTTTGCAAGACTATTGCGGAGATTTCCGCTGGGCGGCGTTGCTTGCCGTCCAGCATAATTTCCACTTCGCCGTTTTTGCCTTCGACGCATTTGAACGCGACGTTTTTTATGTCGGATTGTGTCTCCGAAAATTGTCGGCCAATGAAGCGTTTTGCTGAGTAAATTGTGTTGTCTGTGTTTGTGACCATCTGTCGTTTTGCCGTGACTCCGACAAGTCTGTTGCCGTCTTTGATCGCGACGACTGATGGAGTTGTGCGTGCGCCTTCTGCGTTTGGAATTACTTTTGATTCGCCTCCTTCCATGAAGGCCATGCATGAATAAGTTGTTCCAAGGTCGATACCGATTATTTTTGACATAGTTTTTATTGTTAATGGTGATTAGCGCTCGGTATTATAGAGTGCTAATTTTACGTGGTCAAGTGATATTTGTTTTATGCAGAAAGTATACATTCAGAAAGTATACCGTTTGAGTATTTTGATTTTATTCCCCTGTTCCAATTTTAACTTTTGCGGGTCTTATGACGTGTGAGCCGAGAGTGAAGCCATCTTCCAAAACTTCAATTACTGTGTCTTTTGGGCCTGTGACAATTGTGACGGCTTCGTGGAAAGCTGGATCAAAGGGTTTGCCGGCGGCTTCGATTTTTTTGACGCCTTGTTTTTCTAAGGCTCTTTCAAATTGATTTGAAATTTGAGTGATTCCGTCGGAGATTTCTTTTGGAAGATGAGAATTTGCCCTTCTTAAATTATCAATAATCGGCAAAAGTTCTTTTATTAATTCCACATTTGCAAAAAGCATCATGCGGGCGCGGTCTTCTTCCATTCGGCGGCGCATGTTTTCCATGTCGGCGATTGCGCGCTTGCCGAGTTCGGTCATTTGGGAAAGTTTTTGTTCGGCGTCTTTTAATTTTAGAGTTAAAAGTTCAACGTCTTGTGGTTGTGTTTGAGTTTGTTGTTTAACGGTTTGGTCTATCGGTTGATCTCCTTGTGGAGCGGGTGTTTTTTTCTTTTGCATTTTAAAAATTAATTATTTTCTAAAAGATCTTTTATTTGTTCGAGCATTGCGATGTTGAACGGGTAGCGCATGCGTTTTGGGCCGAGGATTCCCAGGTATCCAGTGAAGCCGTTTATTTCGTAAGTCGTGACGATTATTGAGCAGGATTGAATTTGCGGGAGGATGTTTTCTTCGCCTATGAAAGCCTTAATTTCGTTTCCGACGTTGAGTGATTTTAATGTATTGATAAAGTTGTCGCTGTGTTCAAAAACTTCCAAAACGTGGCACGCATTAAGAGGGTTTGCGATGAATTCGGGTTGTTTTAAGACGTTTGAAAGTCCCAAATAAAAAGTTCTTTTGTTGTCCGGAACGGTCGCAAAACTCGCGCAGGAAGTCGCGCGTGAAAGTAAATTTACGGCGTCGTACACGTATTCTTTTGCTTTGCGGGTTTTGTATTCTTCGGTCAGAGCGCGGAGTGCTTTTGCGGCTTCCAGACGCGCTTGTTTCATGTCTTTGATTTCGTCCACGTATGCGCGATAGCCCATGTCTGTAGGTACGCGGCCGGCCGAAGTGTGCGGTTGGTAAATGTATCCTTCGTTTTCCAGCGAGGCCATGTCGTTGCGGATTGTCGCCGGTGAAACGTGAAAATTATATCTTACGATAATTGTGTTTGAGCCCACCGGTTCAGCAGTGTCGATGAAGTGCTTTACGATGGCTTGGAGGACTTGTTGTCGGCGATCTTCTGTCATTTTTGTTCGTGAAAAATTAGCAGTTGTGATTATACAGTGCTAATTGAAAATTTTGCAAGAGGGCTCGTTGCCAAATCCGGAACTACGTTCCGATCAGGCTGCCCACCATCACCGCCAATTCCACCGTTCTCATCGAGTATCCCCATTCGTTGTCGTACCAAGACAAGACTTTGACCATGCTGCCTTCGACGACTTGGGTGGAGAGAGAGTCTACGATAGAGGAGAGGGGATTGCCTTTGAAGTCGATTGAGACCAATGGCAAATCGCTGACGCCGAGAATCCCTTTTAATTCACCGTCGGCGTATTCTTTCAAAGCTTTGTTTACTTCTTCAACTGTGACCTCTTTACCGAGTTCTGCGACTAAGTCGGTGACAGATACTGTTGGGGTTGGAACGCGTATTGAGAGTCCGTTCAATTTACCTTTTAATTCTGGGATGACTTCGCCGATTGCTTTTGCGGCGCCGGTGGAAGTTGGGATCATTGATAGTGCTGCGGCGCGTGCGCGGCGGAGGTCTTTGTGGCTTACATCCAATATATTTTGGTCGTTTGTATATGCGTGGATGGTTGTCATCAAACCTTTGACGACTCCGAATTTTTCATTCAAAACTCTTACAATTGGAGCCAAGCAATTTGTTGTGCAGGAAGCGTTTGAAATCAATACGTGTTCTTTTCTCAATTTTCCGCAATTCACTCCTCTCACTACCGTGAAGTCGAGGTCTTTGCCTGGAGCGGAAACTATTACTCTTTTTGCGCCAGCTTTGATGTGTTTGCCCGCGCCTTCGCGGTCGCGGAATACACCTGTGCACTCGAGCACAATGTCGATGCCGAGGTCTTTCCATGGGAGGTTCGACGGATCTCTATCCGCGGAGCATTTAATCGTTTTTTCGTCTATTTTAAGCCCATCTTTCGTGCAGGCTACTTCGCGATTCCATGTCCCAAAATTTGAATCGTATTTTAATAAATGCGCCAAAGTTTCTTTTGGTGAGGGGTCGTTGATCGCTACAAGTTCCAGCGCGTCGTCGAAATTATCGACAATAATTCTTAAAACAGCACGACCGATTCTTCCGAATCCGTTAATCGCGATTTTTGGTTTCATTTTTTTTAAGGTTAATTGACATTAAGAGCTCCCTAAGTATAATTGGCCTCGTCTAATAATCAAGCCTATGAAATTAACTTCAAAAAACCAGGAGGAAGTAGCTCAAAAAGCCGCTGAGGCTTTAAAAAAAGGAGAAGTTATCCTTCATCCTACCGAAACTTGCTACGGACTTGCTGTTGACCCTTTTAATAAAGAGGCGCTTAGTAAGCTTTGTGAACTTAAGGGAATGGATAAGGCTAAACCTTTGAGCATTATGGTCAGTTCGGTTGATATGGCCGACAGGTTTGGTCTGTTTAGTGACTACGCGAAGACTATTGTCGAGCAATTTTGGCCGGGGCCGGTTTCCATTATGGTGATGAAGAGGAAGGGGAGTCTGCCTGAGTTTTTTAACAAAGATGAAAAGTTTGTTTCCATCAGATATAGTAGTGATCCTTTTTGTGTAAAAATGATTGAGCTCCTTGGTGGGCCGATTGTTACCACAAGTGCGAATATTGCCGGAAAACCGCCTTGCTATAGTGCTTTGGAATTCAAAAAACAGGGAGGAGTGAGGAGATTTGGGAAATTGGGTTTTGTCGCCGATGCCGGCAAGATCCCCGTGAATCCACCTTCTACTATTGTGAAGATTGTCGGTGATACCACTGTTTTTGTGAGAGGCGATGGAAAGGATTTGGGAGGGATAATGAGATAGGGGATGGTTGTGGTTGTGGCAATTGTGGTCACGTTAGGGTTGACATGACGAGTTTTATCGTGTAATTTAATAATCCTTTTAACTTAATGATTATGGAAGGAGAAAGTTTTAGCCTTGTTCATTTTAGGGTTGAGGATCCTGATCTTGACGTTGGTTCTTTTGTGAGAAGGATAGCAGAGGTTACTGGTTGTGGAACCGATGCCAGTATGAGGAATGGAACCATTAGAATTTTTGTTCCTGCATCAAGAGCTAATGAGGCGCATATGATCGGAGATAAAGTTTCTCATGAAATTGCTGGACTTATTTTTGAAGGGGTGACTGTTTCAGATGTTTCTGCTGATGAAGAGGGGGGCATTTCTGCCTCGGTACGAAAGCTTGCGGAAAAATTATTTGGTTGGGGTGGCCATGGGAAGTAATAATTTTGATTATTATGGGAGAATCTTTTGAATCAGGTAGGGTTGTTGTGGTTAAGGTTGATAAGCCTATTGGGTTTGATGCTAGGAGGATTTTTCCATACTTGGCTGGGGTAATGAGGGCTACTGGTTTGAATTGTAGGTGCCCTGATCCTGATGAGAGGTTTGGTTTATCTGGGGAAATTGAAATCGATGTTCCTTCGGGATGGGAGGGGAATGTTGATGAACTAGCCGAGACTGCTCGTCAAGAAATTTCACGTATTTCTCAATAATGGAGACTAATAATCCTATTATCGAGGTTGAAGTTGTTGATCCTGAGTTGTCTGTTCAGGAGGTTGTTGAAGATGTTAAGGAATCCGTTAAGCTATTTTGCGGTTGTGATGTTGATGTTTTTGATGAAAACGTGACTGGAAAGAGATTCAAATTAAGATTCCCCGAATTTGTCACGTATCAGATCGAAATGATCATTAATGATTTAAATGAAATGATTATGGGGATTTCCGCTGTTATCGTTGATCCTTTTAACGGGCTTGTTGTTCCCGTTGGAGTGGAAGAGGATGAGCCGACGGTTGTTGATACCGGGGGAGACACTGAAAGAATTGAAAAAATGTTGGAAAGGGGAGTAGTGGTTGATGGTATGTATTTGGAGCCCGATGGAGAGGATTAGGTCTCGGGAGAGGACTAGGCCTCGAGCGAACACAAAAATTGTGCAATAAGGGGAGGTTTCTGCAAATGAATTTTGGCTGGGGGGTGTTTTGGGCTATTTAAAGAGAGAAAAGAGCTCTATTTTTTCTTTGAAAAAGCCTTTTTGACTACTATTTTTGTACTAAAAATCGTCAAATTATTGACGTTTTTGTTCCGTGGGCTTATTTTAACCTGTGAAGGGAAGAGTAAAAAAGTTATACACAAGTTGTGCACAAGTTTTGAACACTGATTTGGGGGATGTATGGGGATTTTGTTTAGTACAAGCCAAAAATGGAGCATATACCAGTATTAAAAGAGACGGTTTACGAATATTTGGATTTGAAAAAAGGGGATGTTGTTGTGGACGCGACAGTTGGGCTTGGCGGACATGCCGCCGGAATGATGGAAAAGATTGGGAAAAAGGGAGTTTTGATTGGGTTTGACCAAGATGAAAGGAATATTGAGGGGGCTAGAATGAGATTGGAAGCTGAAGGCTATGGCGGGAAAAATCTGATTCTTATAAACGATAATTTTAGATCTTTAAAAAATAGGGTGGAAGAAGCTGGATATAAGGAAGTTGATGCGGTTCTTTTTGATCTGGGAATCAGTTCTCCGCATGTGGACGATTCCAACCGAGGTTTTTCTTTTATGAGGGACGGACCGCTTGATATGAGATTTTCCCAAAATCAAAAACTTACCGCTTGGGATGTCGTAAATTCTTATCCTGAAAACAAGCTCGCTGATGTCATTTTTGAGTACGGAGAGGAGCGGGCGTCACGCAGGATTGCGAGAAGGATTTGTGAGCAAAGAAAGGAGAAAAAGTTTGAAAGTACGGTTGAGCTGGCGGAGTTCATAAAACGGGTTATCCCCGACAAATCGAAACATGGAAAAAGAGGGTTTCATCATCCGGCGACAAAAACTTTTCAGGCGATAAGAATAGAGGTTAATGATGAGCTTAATGCGCTTAAAGAAGGGCTTAACGGTTCGATGTCACTACTAAAAATTGGGGGGAGGATAGTGGTGATTTCGTACCATTCGTTAGAGGATCGAATTGTTAAGCATTTTTTTAAGGAGTTAGCCAGGGAGTGCATTTGTCCGAGGGAAGTTATGATCTGCCAATGCAGGGGAACGCCGGTTGTCGAAATTCTCACAAAAAAACCGATTATCCCGAGCGATGAAGAAGTTTCGGAAAATCCGAGGGCGCGTAGTGCGAAGCTCCGAGCAATAAAGAAATTAACCTCATTCACATAATGTCACAATTGGTATTAGAAAATGGTGCCGGTTATAAAAAAAGTCTTTTAAAAAGGCTTGTTCCCGCGAGGTTTTTAACTTTTGCTTACAGTCCTTATTTTTTAATCGTTTCTTTGGTTGTTTTTGTTTGTCTTATTACCCTTGTGACTTTGATTTCTTCTACAAACGAGGTGACGAAAGGATATATGCTCAATAAACTTGATGCTGAGCAGCAGGCTTTGGTAAGGGAAAGGGAAATGAAAGAAATGCAATTATCTAAGGTTCGTTCTTTGGATTCCATTAAAAAATCTTCAAAAGTCGCTTCGATGAAAAGTCCGAGTGCGTTGGTTTATGTGCATGGGGATAGTGTTTTGGTGAGTAATTGGTAGAATTTGGTTTCCGTCTCGGGACATCTCCTTCAGGCTCAATCGCCCCGCAAGGCGGGGCTCAAATTCGCCTTACGGAAATCTCACGAGCGGAAAACTATA
>Ga0172375_10008390_pt1 | contig 13897 bp, 20 predicted proteins | sample LakKiv1m_FD_114537 | JGI IMG/M metagenome (GOLD analysis project Ga0172375, IMG submission 114537) | Freshwater microbial communities from Kabuno Bay, South-Kivu, Congo - kab_092012_11.1m | ecosystem: Environmental > Aquatic > Freshwater > Lake | place: Democratic Republic of the Congo...
ACTTTCCTGGGGGATGAGAAAATAAGCAATAACAATAAGGAAAAATATAATAAGGATAGCAGTTATGATCTTTGTTCTGCCTTTTTTTGCTTTCATTTATCTAAAATCCGGTAATTGCCATTGGGATATGACACCTCCTGCCCAGCATATATGCGAAAACATGAAGGAGCGCACCCCATATGAACACGCATATCAGCATTAGAATAAAAGACATGAAAAAGTCCGAGAACGTTTCTGCAAAGCTAAGGGGCTCTGTCATCACGTTGTATTTACTTACCAATGGACTTACGATAGAATAAATAATCCCAGTTATTATCGCTGAAAGAAGGGAATAAACAGCAGCGATGAATAGGTAATACTTTACTGCCTCTTCCAGGGGTTCTTCTTTTGATGTCTCGAAGGCTTGAGTTGGTTCCGATAAAAATCCTTTCGCTTTTTCAATTAGATCCATTTAGTACCACTGCTGAATAGAGAAATGTTTCTTTATATATATTTTTGCATTAAGCAAATGAATCAGGATTTTTGAAATGCACTATCTATGAAATCTTTATGTTGCTTTGACCATACTTTATTTGGTGTGGCTTTTATCCATTCAACATATCTATCAATGAAATCCAATCGATCTTTGAAATTGATCTCTTTCTCCTTTTTCAATTCTTCTAAGTCAATTTTCATAAAAACCTCCCAGGTATCTTTTAGCATCATTATCTGAAACCTTCAGTTTATTTAAGAACATTTTGAGCAATACGATATCCAAATTTTCTCCAAAAAGCTTGAACAGAAACCGCGCATCTTCAATATCCTTTTCTGACCCCAGAAATAGCTTGTAAGGAATCTGCAGTTCAAGTGGAGATAAATATAATGACCTATCTGCAAGCTTTACATGCCTTCTATGATCAAGGGAATACCTGTCAAGGTCATTTTTTACAAATTTGAGCTCAATGTTCGGAATAAAATTTCCTTTTTTCGCTATTCGTATGGCATGGTGATTTTCCAAATAATCGTTATACGCCTCATAAGAGTTACCAGTATTGAGGCATTCGTAGTTCTTATCTATTTCTGACCAGAATTTTAAGAAATTCTCAAAGGATATGTGTTCGATCAAAATATCCACATCTTCGCTTATCCTGCTTCGCCCAAAAAGAATAGCGACATAGCCAGAAATAATTACATATTTTATATTGTTCTTTACCAGATTTTCTGTAAAATCCAAAACAAAACTATCCACTAAAGAGAGCTCCCTGTTAAATATTATTTTATCCTCTTTGAATTCAATTTCCATTTATCATTCCTGCTTTATTAGCCTGCTTTTTACTTTATTCATTATAACCATTCACATCTCTCCCTTAAATGCTTTATCCAGCCCGCAACAGCGCGTCCAGTTCAGCGCCGGTCTCTGCCTGGAGGCGCCTGAAAGAGTCCACTTTTGCCTGAAGCTCATCGAAGAAGGAGACAATGCGGGCTAGTATAAATAAATGCCATAAAATAAATTTATATATTATTATATTAAATAATCTACGAAACGTTAATATGTATTCAAGGATACATTACTATTGCTGTAGTTATCCTAGCGTTAGCAAGTAATTGCTCCTTTTTACTCGGCTGTTTGTTACTCGCTTTTTCATACCAGGTCGCAAAGAACGCAAAGTACCGTCAGCAGCCATTGTAATGAGATGGGGTTTTTTTATTTGAAAGGGGGGGGGTCGAATTTAGGATATGAAAAATCTAGGGGTACAACTGGAAAGGCAGCTGAAATAGCAAAGGTCTCTATCTGGGAGATGCAGGAAATTTTAGCCCAAAGAAAATTTCCTCTTAATTATTATACAGAGGATCTTGAAGCCGATATTAAAACTTTAAAAGTAGTCGAAAAAGGGGCAGGAAGACCGGGCTCAAAATAAATGGATCAATGAAAGATTTTGAGGCTGCCATGCAATGATCTTTACGCAGATTTGTAATAGCGTATTTGGGGTGGTTAAGATTGTGACACTAAAACATTTTACAATCCCGATAGATGAAAAACAGTATATAGGGTTAGGGGTATTATAGAAATATTGAAAGAAAGGCAGGTATGAAAAGGCTGAGGGATATCCATATATGTGTGCATCTGTTCTGACAAGTTGGGATGAATCAAGTACGGATTTGAAAGTCAAAAAGGATGATGCTTCAAAATTATTTACCATAAAAGAGGCAAGCGTCTGGGCAAGCAAATATTTGAACAAAAAAGTTACAACCTCAAATATATCTTATCTTATTCAATATGGGAGAATAAAAAAAATTGGCAGCAATGGAGATACATTGATCGCCAAAGAAGATTTAATTAAATATTATGATTCTTATCTGGGAAAAAGAGAAGTTGAATGGAAAGAGCGGTTGGGAGATGACTTAAACTGGGCTTTATCTTTTGACCACCTGAAAGAAGCGGATACCACAAAGCATGTTCACAGGTTACACCCCTACAAGGGTAAATTCATCCCGCAGTTAGTGGAATATTTCTTAGACGGTCATACAGATAATTTCAAAAAAGAAGTTTATTTCAAAAAAGGCGATGTTGTGCTTGATCCCTTCTGTGGAAGTGGAACTACTTTGGTGCAGGCAAATGAACTGGGAATGCATGCCATCGGATTAGATGTTTCAGCTTTTAATGCATTGATCAGCAATGTAAAAGTTGGCAAATATGATTTTTTAGATCTGGATTTTGAAATAAAAAAAATTACAAAAGAATTAAAACGATTTATATCAGATTCAAACACTGTCAAATTTGAAAATAAGCTTACTCAAGAACTTGCAAAGTTCAATAACAAATATTTTCCCTCACCCGATTACAAATACAGAGTAGCGCTGAACGAAGTCAATGAAGACCAATACGGAGCAGAGAAAGAAAAAGAATTTTTACCTGTTTTTTTAAATTTGGTCAAAGAATATAATATCCAATTGAAACAAAACAAATGCGATAGCTTTCTGGATAAATGGTATTTACAGCATATGAGGACTGAGATAGATTTTGTCTGCGACCTCATTAAGCAGATTAAAAATCCATCTACAAAAAAAGTTTTGAGCATCATATTAAGCCGGACAGTTCGTTCGTGCCGTGCCACAACCCATGCGGATTTAGCCACCTTGAAAGAGCCTGTAACCGCAATCTATTATTGTTCCAAACATGGAAAAGTCTGCAAGCCTTTGTTTTCTATTTTGAGCTGGTGGGAACGTTATAGTAAAGACACGCTTGATCGTTTATGCCAGTTTAATAATTTGCGGACAGATACCTATCAGATTTGTTTAACAGGCGACTCTAAAGAGATCGATATTTTTGAAGAATTGGAAAATAAAAATCCAGCCTTATCAGAACTGGTAAAAAATCAGAAAATAAAAGGTATCTTTTCAAGTCCGCCATATGTTGGTTTGATTGATTATCATGATCAACATGCTTACGCCTATGATTTGTTCGGTTTTGAAAGACATGATGACTTAGAGATTGGTCATCTTCTCAAAGGACAGGGTAAAGAAGCCAGAAATCTCTATATTGAGGGGATTTCAGATGTTTTGAGAAATTGTAAAAGATTTTTGGTAGATGATTATGACATCTTACTGGTTGCTAATGATAAATTTAACTTATATCCAACCATTGCAGAAAAGGCAGGAATGCAGATTGTTAAACAATACAAGCGCCCTGTTTTAAATAGAACGGAAAGAGATAAAGGGGCGTATTCGGAGATTATTTTTCACATGAAAGAAAAATAATTATCTGGCTCTATTAACTTTCTAATTTGTATTTTTAATTGCTCTTTTTCTTCATTGCTTATTTCTTCAGAATCTATTATTGGAATTATTTTTGATAGTCTTTCACATTCGACATTAAATTGGCAAACCTCACAATTTTTCTTTTGGTCATGCCTGGAATAACATTTCAGATTTTTTCTATTATAATTCTCTATTTCTCTTAAACCATCAAAATATGGATAGTTCGTTTTCAGACAATTTATCGTCATCCTCCGTGAGGTTCCATTTGAACCTCTACTATTTTTATGGGTATCCCACTTCCTTTTTTGTCTGATAATCTCATTTCTAGCTACAGAATCACTTGTATTTAAAATGCAAGAATAGTGATAATGATAATACGATTTAAAATTTATTCTCTGCTTAGGATTTAAATCCGAGTTAATTTTACCCCTATATTTAATGTAAGGACATTCACCTGCTAAGACTTGCTCATATGAATAGCTCTCGCAATCATGGGCACATCTTACATCATCATATTTATATAATAAAGGATTATCCAAATCTGAGAAATCTTCTATAACCTTATCACAAAACAATATCCACTTTCCACAAATAGGGCACCTGGGAGGAATATTTGAATTTTGTGCCGTTATCATTTGACATTTCATTTTTGCAGAAAAATTACTGGATTGCTCCTCTTTTCCTGAGCCCACTTCTACTCCAACAAGGCTACCATCTTCCCTGATTATTAGAAAATCCGGCGGTTTCAAAAAATCGTTTTTTGAAATTATTCGTTGATTTAATAAAAGTGGTAAAATATATCCAGCATTGATTCTAAGCAATTGAATATAAACTATAAGTTCTCTCCATAAGCCATGAGGCAATTTTGGAATTAATGAGTCTGCATATTTGTCAAATCTTTTTAAAACCTCTTCGCTACTTAACCCTAATTGGGTTCGAATTGCATCAGGTACGACATTTGTATCTGCTGTATCAAAGTGTACATTCCCATGAAATTGTTTAAGAGCTTCAAACGCTTTTTTAGAATTAATATCCAAAAAGAAATCATCATCCCCAATTTTATTCTTTAAAGAATCTAAAACTTTATTTCTTAATTCATAATTAACAGAAATTGATTCCAGAATCATAAGTTGATTTATGAAATATAATACAATCTTTACAAAATTTTTTTTCTTATGGATATCTGTATCTTTCCACATATAAAAATAACCCCGCCCATTAAAAATATACTCCATTATATCATTAAGTATCATTTGTCTTCCATCATCGCCATAATATAATTCATCTGTAAATTTTGAATTTGGCATCCTGACATTCAACTCTTTTATTTTTTCTCTATTTTTGAGATATTCGTCTTTCTCAGGGTAATCAAATGTAGAAAATACAGAATCCAATTCCTCCAAATGCTCTACAGATTTCTTAAGAGATTTTATAAGTATATCCATTTCATAATTCCATTTTTTCTCTGGCGACTTCCTTTATTTTACTTTGAATTTTATTTTTAAATTCTTTACCAATATCATCAAATATTGTTAGAAGTTCCGTGTATGTGCCTTTTCCTCCCAACAAATCCCAAAATTTTTCGGCTACATAGAGTTCTTTGTCCTCATCGAGAACTCCTTGAATGGTGAATCTGTTATATGGTTCTGGATGATAGGGATTATATGGTATGGCTAATATAGTTTTAATCGATTTTTTTCTTAAAGCAACCCACTCTAAAAGTTTCTGTTTTGATTTACTAAAAACATCAATATTAGGCTTAGCAGTTTTAATTTCAATATAATATTCGTCGTTTCCCTTTTGTAGAAATAAATCTGCACGTATTTTTATTATTCTCCCGTTATTCGATTTATATTTTAAGATTTCTTTTATTTCATTTTCCTTATTGGCTATCCTTGTTTTATTTTTAATTTCTTGCATTATTTGTGAAATAACTAAATTTTCTTCATCGGATATTTTTCCTTCTACATCATAACCTATTTCAACAATATCATAATTTGGCGATGCTATAATTTCAGCAATCTGTTCATAAACAGACATACCTAATGTGGTTGCTATCGAATGAATAAAAGAATATGCCGCAACTTTTTCAGAGTCTTGCATAATTTTGGCAAGGAAAGGCATTGAACTCGTTTCTCTTACATAATTGCCTAATTTGTCATTGATTTTTTCTCTCAATAATCTTTTGATCTTTTGAATTTGATAATCCCGCAATACCATTAGGATATTTTCATGAAGTGCAAAGGCTTTTAAAGTGTGTTGTTTAAAAAATGAATTTGTCTAAAATCTATTGAACTTATATTTAATTATGTGAACATTTATTTGTTATAGTATGGATGATAGCCAAAAAGTCCAAAAGACTGCTTTTAATTTGAAAAATCCAACAAAATTACTCATTATTAAGTACTTATCTAATAAAGAGGCGACAAATCAGGAAATATATAATGCTTTTAAGAGCACACAATCTATCAAATATAGATCTGCAATTTATCAAGCACTGAAAGATTTGAATGAAATTGGATTAATTGAAAAATATTATGACAATATAGATAACAAAATAAAATATCGTTTAATAGTGAAGAAAGTAAGTATTGATTTGGAAAAAATGAAAATTTCTTTCACCCGCTGAATTTCTTTTTCAATTATGAATTTGAATAATTTAACAAGTTAATGATTCACATGCAGAAAAGTACAATTTTCCAGAAATTTTCAATTGATTAATACATTCTATGACCCCCGAACTCCTCTCCCTCGCCCCATACCTCGCCTCCTCTCGCGCCGAGTTCAACCTCTCAGAGATTACTCCAAATCTCCGGTTTCGAAAAATGCTAAAGATTCATTCTCGCATACTGGAGCGATCTCTTAGCATCTTCAATATCGACATTTATCCTGATCTTGTACTCTTTCAGCAAGTCCATATATTCCGATATCGAAAGTCTGGCTATCTTTGCTCCAAGACCGAGACTGACTTTTCCCTGCTTATATAATTCGATGGACTTCATTTTTCTCCCCTCATCTATCAACTCTCGAAGCATTTCAGACATTTTAAGACCCATCATATCTTTCAGGAACTTGAGGTCATTTAAATGTTCATATCTTACAGATATTGTCAAGGACAATTCACCTCCTGCTTGAAGTAGTTATATATTTCTTTTGAATATCTACCATAATCATTCAGTTTTTTCAAATATTCACATGCTTCAGTTTGCGTCAATGCTCCTTTTTCAAACATTCGAACTATGATCGCCAAAGCATTGATAAACGGAACCTCGAACAATTTGCATAACTTGATCAATTCGCCATCATCCGTCAAAATCGCTTTCGCATTGCATTCTTTATACAGTATAAAGGCAGCGGCTTCGCCTTTATGTATTCTGAATTCTTTCATCACTTTTTCTGTATTTGATCTTACTGCCTTCACGATAATATGATCATCGTGAATTTCCTTTTCCAAAATTTTTGAATCGAATGTCTTTCCGTCCGTTATTTCTTTCTCCACTTCTACGGGAATAGTTATTTTTCCATATTCATTCAGGAATTTTCTGATCACCCCTGTTTTTGCCAACAGGATCAGGGTTGAGGTATTGGAAATAATCATATTACATTTGAATACATTTGTAATCATATTTAAACATATCTACAAAGCCGATGAGCATGTCATCCATGAGCTTGATAATCTATTTATTTATAAAAACCAAACTACGATATATGTCCGAAATATCCATTACTGCGCCCGAAGATATTGAGACCAAGATCAAAATGCTTGCAGCCGGGCTTCACATGAACAGGTCCGCTGTGATAAGAAGCATTATAGATGTCGGAGTGCGGCAAAAGCTGATCGAATACTCATTGAATCAGTTCATGGAGAAGAAAGTCTCCCTGGCAAAAGTAGCAGAGATCGCAGGGGTATCGATCCGCGAAATGCTGGATATCCTGAACGAGAAAGGTATACCGCTTCATATCTCTCAAAAAAGCATCATGAAAGATTTTGAGGCTGCCATGCAATGATCTTTATATTCAATTCTACCCCTCTGATATACCTTTGCAAGGCAGGTCTTGACTGGATCTTTCAGGAACTGGATGTTGATTGCATAATACCCGATGCCGTATATGAGGAGGTGATTAAAGGTAAACAGATAGGGAGTGCCGATGCCATTGCAGCCGAAAAATTGGTAAAAAAAGGAATTATTTCGGTGCAAAAAATAGAGAACAATCGCCAGTTTACACAGCTAAGCCAAGAACTCCATCGGGGGGAGATTGGAGTATTATCCCTTGCAAAGAGCATGGGTGGAGTTGCAATCGTTGATGATGATATTGCAAGAACTGCAGGTGAAATTCTGGATGGGACATAAGCAATATTTGACAGTTCTTGAACTTCTTGACAAAGTATAATAACATAAATGGAAATACAATGAAACTAATATTCCTGCAAACAAATCCCACAAATCTGCGTTCATCGGCGTTATGCCCGCCGCAATGCATAGACACGTATGCCCCTGCGGTGGCATACGTGGATGCGCCTTCCAGAGGCGCGACTCTGGGCGCCTTCATCTGCGGTTCGTTTTTTTCTATCGCCAACAATCACCCATGACCCCCGAACTCCTCTCCCTCGCCCGCTATCTCGCCTCCTCGCGCGCCGAATTTACCCTCGCCGAGATGAACCAGTATCTCAGCCGGGAATACGAAGAAAAAGACCTCTACGAGAACCTCAAACCCCATTTCTTCGACCTCGACCTCTTCTGCGATGCACACTATAATTGCACAAAGCTCACAAACCGCCCGCTCCCTGCGGACGAACTGGTCATCCATGAACTTGAAGAAATATTAAAAGCGCCGCGGCTGCCGCCTGCCATCGAGAAATTGATCGGCTCATACATCGAGCGCTCATGCGGGAATAACTGGCACACTGGAGAAACGGCGCGCATCCTGCGAGAGAACATTGTGAAGCAGAAAGAAGAATACTGGAGAGGCAACTCGAAGTACCCGAAGCTCAGGGTCATCACATACCTGTTATACCACTTCCCGGTCTATTTTTGCCAGTTCCAGTACCTCCTCCTTGACCTGCTAAAAGGCGGACTGCTCACGACAAAAATGAGCATCGTTGATGTGGGTTCAGGTCCGGGAACCATAACCCTCAGCGCGATTGATTTCCTTCATAAACTGCTCTCCATCTATTCAAAAAAAGGCATTGATGTCAGGTTGAACATAAAGATCGACTCAATCGAGAAAGCCATCGAGAACATCGACTGCTATAACGAGCTTACATCTCTTTACCTTTCACAGAATCCGAAGGAGAACGCCAGCATATTCATCAAAGAACCCATTCATGCACCGGTCGAAAAGGCTCAACCCCTGCGGGACGCAGACCTCATAATATTCTCAAACATCCTTGCAGAGATGAGTGCGCATCCTGCAGAACGCGCTGGCATTATAGAGAAGCTTGCTTCAGGAAGCAGGAACCCCACAATAATGATCATAGATCCTGCAGACCTTGTCAATTCAAAGGCACTGCGCGTAACCCAGCATGCCCTTGTTAAAAACGGAATCACCGTTTACAGCCCGTGCACTTTCATCTGGGGCACAGGATGCAAAGGCGAAGACTGCTGGAGTTTCAGGGACGAAGGGGATATCCGGGTGCCCGAGTTCATGAGAAAGATAGCAACAGAAGACGCATACAGATACCTGAACTCTGATATGAAATTCACTTATGCGATACTGAAAAAAGACGGTACGGTAGAACATAAATATCGAGCTGGTGGCAAATTTGCCAGACTTTCGACTCTTAAAAAACATGTAAAAAAGCGGATAAACGCAGTAGTTTCTGTCATGTCTGGAAACCTGGGGGATGAGAAAAACTTCGTTCTCAAGATATGCGACGGCACAACATCCGTCCCATGTTATGCCGTTCTCCCTGCATACCACAAGAACGATAATAACTTAGCGCTCCTTAGGGCTAATTATGGCAGTATCATTGAGATATTCGGAGCTCTGGTCAGGGAGAATAAAGAGTTTTCTTCATATAACCTTTTGATCAATAGAAATACCATCGTGGAACCTGTAAAGTAACCTCATTTTTTACAATGTTGCTGTTTTATATAACCTTATACAAAAGTATGATCGAGGGATTGATATTAAACCCGATGACTTGATATTATGGAAGAGTTCTGATGCTGCCAGCAGTTATAGACCCTGATATAGTGAAGCTTTTCCCGTCCATAAAAAGCGGCGTGGTCGAGCGCGGATTGTGGAGGATCCCGCTGTACTTTGATATGAGTTTCGGGAAAAACAGGGGTTGCATCCGCTTGCGCCGCTACATCATCCATATGGCAGAAATGGGCGAGACAAAGGAAGCGATGATGGACAAGACCTGTAAAATATATAATGAATTCCTGGAACTAATTGAAAGATATCCCACGGATAAGGAAATCGTAGAGAAGCGGAAAGCGCAACTGGACAAATACATGCAGGAGTTCGTAAATGAGATATCTGAACTTATTGCTAAAGGTGATTCAACTCAATTATATTGAGTTGAATTTTTATCTTCCTTCAAAGAACTGCACTTCATCAGCATCCGCTATTATGGGTTCACCCATTGCACAGCATATCGAGCGGCGCACTCTTGCATGCCCTTTCATTTCTAACTTAAGACGTGCCATCTGGACCTCAGCTTCTTCGAACAACTCGTCGGTTTGATGAATGATCCTGTGCATTGAAACCTGTTTCTCAAGTATTTTCGCAATATAACCTTTTGTTCCCACCCCTACATCCTCCATGCTGGTCGTCGTCAGAAAGATAACATCTCCCACTTGTGTCTCAATAGCAGAGAGGAAATTATGGGGGCTTCTGATCTCGATAGTCCTGATCTTGTTTTGTTCAAGGTTCCTTAGAGCCATCAGGGATATTCCACTTAAAACGATATATTTCATAGCATCACCCGTACATCGGGAACTCTTTCTTTGGGGGCATAGGCGTTTCAGTTGTTTTAACTTGCTCTGCAAGCCTTGAAAGTTCAAGTTCTATCTGCTCAGCCTGGCTCATCAACTTCTCTGTATTTATTGACAGACCAAAGATATTATTGAGAACTGTTAAAACCTCAACAGCTGCTCTCGGGTCAGGATTAGGTCCAGGCGTTTCGCCAAGTAAACTTATGCCTGGGATTTTCCGGATAAAGCACTCTGTCATTATGCTCCCTGAAATGCCTGAGATCGTCCCTACCTGGAATATCTCAGTTTTGTCCTTTATCTTCTCCAGCATTTCATTATTCGTAGCCCCTCCAAATACCCTTCTCATACCCGTGGTCGTAGCGATCCCTGCTATCGAGACAATGTTTTTAGCTTGTATGGATACCATCCACTCCACCAGGACCTTGCTAAGGTCGTATGATGCAGTGGGGTGTATGGGTATATCTGAGATTACCACGATAATATCTTTTTTTGGAGCCTCGTAGATACGAACTGGCATATAGACTATACCGTTGAAGAGCACTGCAAGAGGAGGAAAGTACTTTGAATCTATCGAGCCTACATATTTCATACCCATCTCTTCAATGATATGCTGGCATGTAATGTTCCCCACAAGACCTGTGCCGGGAAATCCTTCTATGACAATAGGGTTCTTTGATTTTAAAGGTTCACTGATAATTTTTACAAAATTTTCTGCGGGTTCTTGTACCATGCTTCCACCTTATTGTTAATTAGGTCAAGAGTAAATAAAAGCATCGATGCAGAATATCCCCGTCCAGAATTATTACGCTGCGCTACCCCGGGTTCATTCTATTACTATCCCTGCATACCCCACAACGGCGGATAGATCCCCTGTTGCATCTCCGCTCGTGCTATATTTGAGCAGTGTTGCATGCTTTGCCCCAAGGTTTTTCGAAGCTGAAAGCATTGCGGCAATAGGTCCGTATCCGCATACGCTCGCTGCCCTCTCATACAAACGGCGGTAGAATTCGGTTGTATCAAGCGCAAGTATTGGATCGATAAAATAAGCATCATCTTCCCGTGCTACTTTATCGGGTTTATAATGTGAGAAGTCACTTGATGCAATTACCACGACTTTCTTTTTCACCCTGTTCACAGCTTCACTTATCTCCGCTCCCACTTCAAGCGATGTCTCTTCATCCTGCATACCCATGCAAATATTCACGATGTTAAAATGCCGGAACCTGTACTGAAGAAAAGGGAGCTGTACTTCGATGGAATGCTCATACCTGTGAGCGCTCTCATCAGTATCGATTATTCTTTTTGGAAGCGCTTTTATGAAGTCAGTATCCGGTTTAACTTCACCAAAAGGAGTGCTCCATGTCTCAGAAGAAACAGAGATAGGTGAACCGTGACCTGTATGGTTAGGACCTATCAGGACGAACGTTTCAGCTTCAGGCAGGGCAGAATACACATGGGCTGCGGTTATCCCCGAATACATATATCCTGCATGGGGCACCACAGCGCCAAGAACGGGTCTTTCTTTTAATGGAATATTTGCGAAGCACCGGCTTATCTCTTTTCGCAGGTCGTTTTTACCGCGCGGATAAAATTGTCCCGATACTGCCGGTGTTCTCATACTCTTATAATTCTGCCTCGAAATCTGCTACTGTGTAATTGATAGTGTCACCTCGTTCCTCAAGCGTCTTCTTGGCAAGAAGCCAATATATCAGAGCAAGGGCTTTTCTTCCCTTGTTGTTTGTAGGAATAACAAGGTCCACGTTGGATGTCGCGTTATTGGTATCGCAAAGACCGATGACCGGTATACCCACATTTATCGCTTCGTTTACTGCCTGAACATCCCCGGAAGGGTCTGTTACTACGAGAACGTCTGGTTCAATGTAAATATGAAGTTTCGGGTTGGTAAGTGTGCCGGGAATGAACCTGCCGGTTATAGCCCTTCCACCTATCGCTTTTGCGAACATCTCAGAGGGATAGTGCCCGTACTGCCTGGCTGAAACTATCAATATTCTCTGCCGGTCGTATTTTGCAAGCATCTTTGCTGCAAGCCGTATCCTCTGGTCTGTTGCCTGTATATCAAGAACGTACAATCCATCGGTCCTCACGCGGTATACGAACCGCATCATTTCTTTTGTTTTTTGCTGAGTACCGATATGGATACCTGCTGTGAGATATTCGTCCTGTGGAATAATAGACTCATAACCTGTATCCTGTTTCACATCCTGTTTAAAATCGATCATTTCTTCCATTGTAATCACCTTTAATCATGCTGATTTCTGTTGTTTTTCAAGTGCTGTTCGTTTTACCGTAATCGGGATCACTCCCTTTTCCAGTTCCATATATGCTATATCTATTGGCTCTTTTTTATCGACTTCTATCAGTACAGGGGCTCCCATGGATATCTGGAGCGCCCTTGCGCCAATAATACGAGCACGCTCATATCGCGTAAACTTTGTTACTATCACCTAATCACCTCAAAAACCGACATATATCCGTTGAATAAATCCAATTTTTACTATATTCCCCGTATTTAAATACGGGGTATTTTTTTCCCGGAGTCCCTCCGGGAGTGGTTCATGTTCGTTTCCATTGCCCCAGTAAATGGGGTTGCTGAGATTTGAACTCAGGTCACAGCGTCCCGAACGCTATAGGATGGACCAGGCTACCCTACAACCCCTCCTCACTGGTACGGCGCAAGCAGGTCTACCAGCTCGACATGAGAAAGCAGCATCCGCCTGCAGCAGTATCGGTCGATTCCGAGATCCGTGAGTACTTTACCCGGGTCTTCTGTCTGGCTTCGTTTTTTATACTCATCCCAAACGCTTGAGATAGCTTTCCCGCATGTAAAGCATCGTACCGGAATCATGTTTCACCTGTATGATTTCTGTCTTCTCTTCCTGGCGCCAGTCCCTCCGAATTTCTTGGGGAGCTTATAGCGTGTGTCATTGACGAGTAGACTTCTGTCATACTGTGCCATTGCGTCTCTTAGCGCTGTATCGTTCGTCCATTCTACAAGACCTCTTGCGATAGCAGTACGGACCGCACCTGCCTGCCCGAATATACCGCCTCCATGAACGTTGACGTCAATGTCCACGTTCGGGAGCACATTAGCTACAAATTCAAGGGGCTCTGTCATCTTGAGCCTCACAAATTCAGGCTCAATGATCTCAATGGGTTTCTTGTTGACCCTGATGCGCCCTTTGCCTTCAATGATG
>Ga0172375_10008391_pt1 | contig 13896 bp, 7 predicted proteins | sample LakKiv1m_FD_114537 | JGI IMG/M metagenome (GOLD analysis project Ga0172375, IMG submission 114537) | Freshwater microbial communities from Kabuno Bay, South-Kivu, Congo - kab_092012_11.1m | ecosystem: Environmental > Aquatic > Freshwater > Lake | place: Democratic Republic of the Congo...
AATCAGAATACTCTGGGCCGCATTCGATAAGTCTTGAACAAGCCTACAAATTATATTTACAGAATATTTTATTTATTGATGCAAGAAATAAAAGCGACTATGATTATTCCCACATAAAGAATTCAGTGAGTCTTCCCGTTTTTCAGTTTGAAGATTACAAAGTGATGTTAAAAACAATAGGTGTAAATCAACCAATTGTTGTTTATTGCAATGGACCGGATTGCGATATGAGTGATATACTTGCTAACAAACTATATGCATTAGGTTATCATAAATTATTTGTGTTTACAGGCGGGTGGGAAGAGTGGGAGAATACCAAATACCCATCTGAACCAGTTAGATAGGAAATTGAATGGATAAGTTTTTATCAAATAAATATCTGCTTTTGAGTTTTAGAATAATTGTAGGTTTTGTGTTTTTATATGCCGGCTCCCAAAAGATTAATTCACCTTCAGCATTTGCAGAATCAATAAATGGTTATAAACTTTTTCCGGAAGTAGTAATTAATTTCTTTGCTATATTTATTCCCTGGTTAGAAGTTGTCATCGGGTTGATGTTGATATTCGGAATTGCAGTGAGAGAAAATTCATTTATCATTTCGAGTTTGTTAACGTTATTCATTCTACTGATTGTAATATCAATGTTACGTGGACTTGAAATAGACTGCGGGTGCTTTGGAGAATCAAATAAAAATCAAATCGGCATAAAAAAGTTGGTTGAGAACATCTTGCTGTTATCTATGTCTATAGTGACGATGCTCAAAAAGGCGGTCGTATTTAAATTTATCCTGGATTAATATTATTAAGATTCTTTTCAATCATACTCAATGTGTCCCTTAGCACGCCCAAAGATCTTTGACTTAATAAATCAATCTTTATCAAACCAAGATCTTCGATAGAATACATATCCGGCTGAGTAATTATTAATCCTAACCCCTTATTTGTCGCATACTGAACAGCGGTATAATCTGTAATAGGTGAAGAAGTTATTACAATCCCACCGGGATGAATACTTAAATGTCGCGGTAAATCAGAGAGCTTTGAGGCAATATTAACAATAGTTTTCCAGGGTTCGGTCTTAAAATTTAATTCCCGCGACTCTGGAAATAAACCGGCTGCATTCGAAAGATTATTTGCGCTTGTCCAAGGAATTTTTTTGCTGTACACAGATATTTCCCTATCCCCTAATCCAAAAGTCTTTGCTGCTTCTCTAAATGCAGAGCGGGCTTTAAATGTAATGTGAGTTGAAATCATTGCAACATTTTGATAGTCATATTTTTCAAAAACATATTTAATAATTTCATCCCTCTCCTTCCACGAGAAGTCAATATCGATATCCGGCGGAGAACTTCGCCCCTTGTTTAAAAATCTTTCAAAGTAAAGATTATATTTTATTGGGTCAACTTCTGTAAGCTGAAGACAATATGAAATGACGCTGTTTGCGGCAGAACCTCTGCCGATGGTTATCATTCCCCGCTTCTTTGCTTCGAGAACTATATCCCAAACGATTAAAAAGTAATCTGAAAAATTTAATTCTTCAATTACAGAAAGTTCTAGTTCAAATCTATCTACAGCAGGTTTCGGCAAGGTGGGGTATCTTTTCTTTAATCCTGAAAACGATATTTCTCTCAACATGGAATAGGAGGTCTGGTTGCCAGAAGTTTTGAACTTAGGAAATTTGTATTGATTAAATTTCAAATCAACATTACACTCTGAAGCAATCCTTTCAGTATTGGCAACCGCCTCAGACAAGTTTTTCCAACGTGCATCAATCGCCGATGGTGATTTGAAGTAAAATTCACTCTCCATGTAATCTGTAATTAAAAGATCATCAACATTTTTATTTAAACGAATTGCACATAACGATTTGTGTAAATAGTAATCATCCTTACTAAGGAAATACACCGGATTGGTTACAACAAACGGAATCCGATGTTTAGTAGAAAAGTCAAATAACTCGCGGTTATCTCTTTTACGATTTTTGGAATCTATTAATTCACTGTAAACATTTTTAAAGTCTTCGACCTGTTTTAATAAAAAAATTGAATTAGAAATTACAAATAGATTCTCGCTTCGATGATTTAATGCATCAGCTAAATTAAAATTCTCATTCAATTGTCTGGCAGTTATCATTCTGCATAATTCTTTATAGCCTTCAATGGATTTTGCCAGCAGCAATGCATAGATGTGCTGAGTATCTGACTGCGTGAGCTGTGCACCAAGAATGGGTTTTATATTTCTTTCAAGAGCTTTCTTAGCAAATTGAATAAGTCCATACATAGCGTCAGTATCGGTCAAAGCTATCGAACTGAGATTAAACTCATTGGCTTTATTGAGCAGTTCATCAATGCGAACAGGTGCTTGCAGCAACGAGTAACACGAATGAACGTGTAAAGGAATCATACAAACAGATTATAATTATTTGGAAAAATTATACGAATAAATAATTAAAAATAGGGATGAAAGTCAGATTTTGTTTAGAGCCTTATCGGCAATATCTTTTCTGAAATAGATGTCTTTAAAGTTGATATGGTCTAGCGCTTTATAAGCCTTTTCTTTAGCGGAAGTAATATTTAGTGATTCTGAAAAAGCAGTAACTCCAAGAACTCTTCCACCATTAGTGAGGACTTTACCATCAAGTTCTCTTGTCCCTGAATGAAATATTATCACCCCCTCTTCTTTATAATCAAGTCCTTTTATTTCAAAACCCTTTTCATATTGATCAGGATATCCGTTGGAAGCTGCTACAACACAAACAGCAGAACCTCCATTGTAACTACAACACTCCATATCTAAGCAGCCGCTGGCGGCACTGAATAATAGCTGCAAGAAATCACCGCTTAGTGTTAGCACAACTGCTTGTGTCTCCGGGTCGCCAAAACGGCAATTGAATTCGACTACTTTGGGGCCTGATTCATTAATCATCAAACCAGCGTAAAGACATCCGATAAATTTTCTGCCTTCAAGATTAAGCGCCTTTAACACAGGTGAAATTATTGTTCGCTTGATATCTTCTAATAATAGATTTGTGATAATTGGAGCAGGAGAATACGCACCCATACCGCCTGTATTTTTACCTGTATCGTTATCCCCTATCCTTTTATGATCCTGAGCAGAAGGCAGGCAGAGAAAACTTTCACCATCGGTAACGGCAAAAACAGAAGCTTCTTCGCCAAGCATAAATTTTTCAATGATTATTTTTGAACCAGATACTCCAAAAATATTATTTACAAATATCTCATCGACCGCTTTAATTGCTTCAGCCGGAGTAGAACATATAATAACACCTTTGCCGGCAGCTAAGCCATCAGCTTTAATAACTAAAGGGTATGAAGATTCTTTAAGATATCGTTTCGCATCGGAAATTTCACAGGAATCAAATTCTTCATAATCGGCAGTTGGAATAGAATATTTTTTCATTAATCCTTTTGCAAATGATTTACGGGATTCTATTTCGGCAGCCAATATTGAAGGACCGAAAACCAGAAATCCATTTGCTTTAAGAGTATCTGCTATGCCGTCAACTAAAGGCTGCTCAGGACCTACCACAACGAGGTCAATTTTATTTTTCGCGCAGAAATCAATGAGCACAGTTGTATCGTTGATTGCAATAGAAATATTTTTACCGAGTGGAATTGTTCCCGGGTTGCCAGGGGAAATAAATAATTTATTAAGAGAATTGCTGAGAGAAATTTTATAAGCGAGAGCGTGTTCCCTGCCCCCGGAACCGATGAGTAGAACATTTTTCTTTTTCATGATCTTAATAAAAACTGCATTTGCTTTGTTAAAAGCTCTGTCAAATAATCCCTTCGAAGATTTAATATAAATTCTTCATTAGGAACGGGCAAATTATTTTTGATGTATAATTCATAAACTTTCACAATAGTGTTTTTGATCTGCTCAATGTTATCAGGATTGGTAATGAATGCAGCGCCGTATTCTTCCAGAGAGTTTCTAAGCGGACCATCCGGAACACAAGCAATAACAGGCTTGCGTGTACCAAAATATTCAAAAGCTTTTCCGGTGGAAACTGTATCGGCATTTTTACCATTGCCGACCATTAACCATAAAATATCGCTGCTCATAGTCTTTATTAATGAAGTGCGGTGAGAAAGGTAACCATTCTCCTTTACATACTCTTGAAGGGACAATTTTTTAATTAGTCTCCGGTTTTCTTTCCGTAAAAAACCAGTAAAATGAAGCTCAATATTTGCAGCAATCTCGGGTCGTTCAATCGTTAATAATTTAAATGCTTTCAGGAAAAATTTTGGAGTGATGAATTCATAAAAAATACCGGAATACATTATGATCATCTTAGATTTAATTTTCTTCTCTGGTACTATGCCTTCAAAATCCGCCGGATCAAAGCCTTGGGGGATTATATAAACATCTTTAAAACTAAGGAATTTATAAGTCTCTATTAGATTCTCTTTCATTCTTCGGTTAATTGTTATGACTTTATCTACAGTCTTAAGAGATTTATACTCCATTCGCTTGTGAAGTAAGGAGTGAAATGGAGTTGGATAAAAACTAAAATGATTTCCAAACCAGAGATCACGGTAATCAACAATTAACGGAAGGTTAAATTCCTTTTTAAGTTTACAAGCCATTTGGAAACTTGAAAACGGAGGTGCAGTGACATAGATTCCATCAAACTTTTCACTTTTAAGTAGCTCCCGTGCTTTTATAATAGCTTTCTTTGTCCACCCAATTTTATTATCCGGGATAAAAAATGTTTGGCTAAGCCGATTCAATAATTTGCGGATAAATTCAGAAGGCATTTTAGTAATGCTTTTATTTCTCAGTCGTGAATTTAATTCTCTGCCATTCACTCTAACGATTTGAATATCTTTATTAGTTACCTCATCTAATAGGTCATTATCAAAGGAATAATAAACAATATCGTCGCAGGTTAAAACCGTTGGCGACCAATTATTTGAAGGTAAATACTTCACGAATTTTACTGTTCTCTGCACACCACTTAAGCCGAGCGGTGGAAAATAGTATGCGATAATTAGTACTTTAAACATTTTTAGAGCTAAGGATTCTGAAAAAAATAATAAATGATGAATTACACATGATAATTAGGAGCCTCCTTAGTTATGACAACATCATGGGGGTGGCTTTCTTTAAGTCCGGCTAATGTAATTTTAGTAAATTTAGATTTTAATTTTAACGAATTTATATCCCTTGCCCCGCAATAACCCATAGCTGCTCTTAAACCTCCGACAAATTGATAAACCGTTTCGGATAAAGAACCTTTAAATGGAACTCTGCCTTCGACACCTTCGGGCACAAGCTTGGCAATATCATCTTCAGCATCCTGAAAATATCTGTCTTTGCTGCCTTTTTTCATGGCAGAAAGTGAACCCATACCGCGGTATAACTTAAATGTCCGCCCCTCATAGAGAATAGTTTCACCTGGACTCTCTTCAACACCGGCTAAAAGCCCGCCAATCATAACCGAATCTGCTCCCGCCGCAATTGCTTTTGGGATATCACCAGTGTGTCTTATTCCACCATCTGCGATTATCGGTAATCCTTTTGACTTTACCGCCCTGAAAACATCTGCGATAGCTGAAATCTGAGGAACTCCCACACCTGCTATTACTCTAGTTGTACAAATTGAACCTGGACCAATGCCGACCTTTACACCATCAACTCCACAATCTAATAAATCAATTGCTGCATCATAAGTAGCTATATTACCAACGATTAGTTGAATATATTTAAATTTTTTACGAAGAGATTTTATTGTTTTTAATACACCTTCAGAATGACCATGTGCAGTGTCAATAATTATAACATCCGTACCTACTTTCGTCAATTCTGTTACGCGATCGATAGAATCAAAAGTCACCCCGACTGCTGCTCCGACCCTTAACCTGCCATGTTCATCTTTGCAAGCAGAAGGATGCATTTTCTTCTTTAAAATATCTTTAAATGTTATTAGGCCTTTTAAAACACCTTTGTTATCCACAACGGGGAGTTTCTCTATTTTATACTTTTCTAAAATCCTTTCTGCCTTAATTAAATCAGTTCCAACTGAAGCAGTGATCAAGTTTTGCTTGGTCATTAAATCTTTGACTAATAATTTTTTATTCGGATTAAAACGAAGATCACGATTAGTAAGAATACCAACTAATTTATACTGTCCGTCAACAATAGGAATGCCTGATATCCTGTATTTTTTCATGCTCTCGAGTGCTTCACCAATTGTTCTTTCCGGAGTAAGAGTAACAGGATCCCTAATCATTCCACTTTCAGATCGCTTAACTTTATCAACCTCTTCGCATTGCTCAGCTATCGACATATTTTTATGAAGAATCCCTATTCCTCCTTCCCTAGCTATAGCCACCGCAAGCTTAGATTCTGTAACAGTATCCATTGCAGCAGAAATAATTGGAATATTTAACTTAATATCGGCGGTAAGATTAGTTTCTAAATTAACTTCTCTTGGAAGGACACTTGATCTTGCCGGAACAAGCAGCACATCATCAAATGTTAACCCCTCTTCAATTAATTTTTTATTCAGCATAATAAATTCTATTTAACATTATTTATAGTGATTTTATTCGCAATTAATTATTTATTCAAATGCACTAAATCCGGTTATATCTTCACCAATTATAAGAGTATGCATTTCGTGAGTCCCTTCATAAGTTTTAACACTTTCAAGATTTGCAGAATGACGCATAATGGGGTACTCATCTAATATCCCATTTGCTCCCAGTATTTCTCTTGATATCCTGGCAGCTTCAAGCGCTTTCTCACAGTTATTTCGTTTAGCCAATGAAACCTGTGTATGTTTCAATTCTCCCTTATCTTTTAATCTTCCCAACTGCATATTTAATAGTTGAGCTTTAGTAATTTCAGTCAATATATAAACAAGCTTAGACTGAGTCAGTTGAAAAGAAGCAATAGATTTACCAAACTGAATCCTTGTTTTTGAATAGTTTAGCGCAGAGTCATAACAAGTCATCATAGCTCCAACAACTCCCCAAGCAATTCCATATCTTGCTTGGTTCAAACACATTAAAGGATTCTTCAAACCTGATGTCTTAGGTAACAAATTATTATCAGGTACAAAAACATTATCAAAGATTAATTCGGAGGTAATCGATGCACGAAGTGAATGTTTACCCTTCATCTCGGGAGCAGTGAATCCCTTCATCCCTTTTTCAATAAGAAACCCTTTTACAACACCATCTAACTTTGCCCAGACAACTGCTATATCAGCAATAGTCCCATTAGTGATCCACATCTTTGCTCCATTAAGAATGTAACCATCATCCACTTTGACTGCTTTTGTTACCATTCCGCCTGGATTTGAGCCATGATCAGGTTCGGTTAAACCAAAACACCCTATCTTTTCACCTTTCGCTAATAAGGGCAGCCATTTTTCTTTCTGCTCCTGACTACCAAAAGTGAATATCGGATACATTACGAGAGCACTTTGCACTGAAGCAAAACTTCTTATTCCACTATCCCCTCTTTCCAATTCCTGCATCACTAAACCGTAGGCTACATTATTCATTTCTGCTCCGCCATACTTTTGAGGAAGCGTAGGACCAAATATTCCAAGTTCTGCCATTTTCGGTATCAAATTCATAGGAAAGCGTGACTCTCTATTGTATTTTTCAATTATTGGGATTATTTCTTGGGAAACAAAATCCCTCACAGTATCGCGCACTAAGATTTCTTCCTCACTAAGGAGTGATTCAATGTTAAAATAATCTACTCCAACAAAACTATCCATTCAATATCCTTTTTAATTTATAAAATTAAGAATTCATTCTCTAAGTTCCAATTAATGAGGAGGTCTTCTAATTCTTTAGAACACTCCTAAGCTTTGAAATACATTACTCTGATGGCAAGTATTTATACTTTTTGCGAATAAAAAATTAATAGTGATTTTAAATTTTTGGAGAAGTTTTAGCACGGCTGACTGCCGGATCAACAACCAGGCAAATTTTACATAAGAATGAATTTAAAAATAGTACAGTAAATGAAAGTAAAGATTTTATTGTACAATTAAAGCGTATAGTTAGCGTATGATTAGCGTAAGAATAGCGTATAATTAGTGTATGATAAAAAAGGCTAACATCCAGTAACACATAGTTAAATAAGAGCCACTACCAGTCCGGCGTATTTATTAATTAGAAGTTGCAGTAAAATTAGAAGATATGTACTGTAATTCTATGCGGTATCGACGATTATTTGAAACTGTATGCTGATTCCAAAGTGAGTGTTCCTTTTTCTATACTGAAAAGTTTCCGAGTATAAAATATTCAATACAAAGGCAGCGAAAAAATGTGCGGCTCTCTGAGTAATCCATTTCATCCCACAGAATTGTTAGAGTCAAAGTAGCTTAAATCCTGACCGATGAACTTCAAAAAAATTTTGAACTTGTATTTAGGAATTAAATGATGCTTTATATCTGTTTGATGGATTTAGCTTAATTATTTTATTATTCATAAATCTTTTCCTTATTTTTCCTTCGATGGTTTATATTAAGATATACGATTTTCAATCATCCCTTCTAATTTCGTTTCAAGGGTTTTGAGTTGGTATATTAATAAGGCTCGATTATTTTAATGTATTATTCTTTATCACTTTAATATTTTCATCGGGATTTAGAAATGTCCAATTTCATTACTAACCAACCCACTAAAGAACTTCACAAAAGGCTCAATCTCTTAATTTCTAAAAGCGATGAATTAAAATTCTTAATTGGCTTTTTTTATTTCTCAGGCATTCGTGAATTATATTCAGGACTAAAGGATAATAGTAAATTCATCCTTAAAGTATTGGTTGGTTTAAATGTTGACAGCACCAATTTAGGATTAGTGGAATATGCGGCTGATAAATCTTTATACGATGATGAAAAGATAATTCATTTTTTTAGTTCCATTAAAAATTCAATTAATACTGAACACTTTGACAACAAAGATTTTTATGAACAGGTAAAATTTTTCATACAACTTATTGTTGAGGACAGATTAATTATTCGTAAAACTTACGAGCCTAATCATTCAAAGCTGTATATCTTCAAACTCGAAGAAGAACAAATTGCTAAACGTAATTTATTCATCACTGGTAGCAGTAATCTTACTAAAGCAGGTTTGACCACACAAAATGAATTTAATGTTGAAATTAGTGATTATGGATTTGAAGATGCTGAAGCTTACTTTAACGAATTATGGAATAATGCAGTAAAAATAAATGAGTATGATGATATAAAGAAAAAACTTATTGAACTTCTTGAGAAAGAAACTTTAATAAAAGAGGTATCACCTTTTGAAGCATATTGTCTTGTCTTAAAAACATATCTAGAAAGTTTTGAAAATAAAGAAATCGGCACTTCCATAATCCAATTGATGGAAAAAAACGGTTATAAGCCATATCACTATCAATTAGACGCAGTTAAACAGGCATTATCAATAATAGAAGAACATAATGGCGTTATCATTGCCGATGTTGTTGGTCTTGGTAAAACAATTATCGCCTGCGCTGTAGCTAAGCAATTAAGAAAACGTGGTATAATAATTTGCCCACCTGGTCTTATTGGGGATATAAACAAAACTTCAGGATGGAAAAAATATACAGATGAGTTTGGTTTATTTGATTGGGATGTTCGTTCTCGCGGAGACCTCAAAAATACGCTGCAATTCGTAAACGATCACGACGATATAGAAGTTATCATTATCGATGAAGCTCATAGTTTTCGTAATCAGGATACGGAAGATTATGAATTATTAAAAAATATTTGTCGCAATAAAATTGTAGTATTACTAACTGCCACACCATTTAATAACAAACCATCTGATATTCTATCATTGCTAAAACTATTTGTCGCACCTAAAAAATCTTCAATCACTCTTGATAATAATTTGGCAGATCAGTTTAGATCATTTAAGGGTTTGTTTTCTCGTCTAGCTTATATTAGAAAATATCATAATTCTCCTGATTCAGATAAAAGAAAAAAAGCTCTCAATTATTATAAAAGCTTATTCGAAGAAGAAATCATAGACCTTAAAAAAGTTGCGCGTCGTACTCATTATTTAGCAAAGCAAATTAAACATGTAATTGAACCTATTACTATTCGAAGAAACAGACTTGACCTGCAGAAAAATCCACTTTACAAAGAAGAAGTCAAACAACTTTCAAAAGTTTCTGATCCAATTGAATGGTTTTTTGAATTAACTAAAGAACAGTCAGTATTTTATGATACTATAATCGACCAATATTTTGGTGATCCAAATGATGGTGGAAGATTTAAAGGTGCTATTTACAAACCATTTGAATATGAAGAAGGAATAACGGCTGATATTGACGATGATGAAAAATTAGATCAGGAAAAGAATCGTGAATTAATTCAACAGCGTAACTTATACGATTTTATGCGTCGTTTGCTTGTCAAGCGTTTTGAAAGTTCATTTGGTGCATTTGAACAAAGTATCAGAAATTTTAAAAAAATCAATAAAGATGTGTTATCGTTTATTACTAAAACCGGTAATAACGATCCTTTGAAAGGTGAATATATTCTCGACAGATCATTGCTCGAAAAAATTTATACACTCGACTTAGAGGAAATTGAGCAGTACTTAATAAACTATGAAGAACAAATAAATAAAGGTGAGTATCCAAAAAAACATAAACGGTATAAAATTAAAGACTTCAAATCAAAAGATGAATTTATCTCACATATTAATTCAGATATAAAACTGTTTGATGAGATACTAAATAAATTGTCTGAATTAAATTTAGTTGATAATGACCCTAAAACAATTTGTCTTATTGAAAATATTAATCGAGTGCTGTCTTCATCGACAATTAATGATGAACCTAAAAGAAAAATAGTCATCTTTTCCGAGTATGCAGATACTGTAAAATATGTTCTGCCTAAGTTAGAAATTCACTTCAAAGAAAAAGTATTATCTGTAGCGGGTGATCTGCCTAACTCAAAAATTGAAACCATAAACAAGAACTTTGATGCATCATTTAAGCATCTGGATAATCAATATGATATTCTTCTTTGTACTGATAAAATTTCAGAAGGTTTTAACCTAAACCGTGCAGGCATGGTTATAAATTATGATATTCCTTGGAACCCGGTAAGAGTTATTCAGCGGCTTGGTCGTATCAATCGTATCAGCAAAAAAGTATTTGATGACCTATATATTGTTAATTTCTTTCCAACAGAACAAGGTGCAGTCCTCGTTAAATCTCGGGAAATTGCCCAAAATAAAATGTTTATGATTCATAATACTCTGGGAGAGGATACAAAAATATTTGATGTAGATGAAGTACCTACCCCTGCATCCCTCTATAATAAAATACAGCAAAATCCTGATTCATCAGAAGAAGAAAGTTTTTATACAAAAGTATTAAATCTTTTTTCCCAAATTAAAAAAGAGCATCCGGTACTGATTAACGACTTAAAAAATTATCCGGTTAGAATTAAACTTGCCAAACAGCATTCAGAAGATGAACTACTTGTATTCTTCAAAAAGACAAGACTATATGTTATAAGTGCAAAATCAATAAATGGTAAAACAGTTATTTCTGAAACATCCTTGGAAGATGTATTAGAAAATATAAAATGTAACCAGGATGAAAAATCCATTATACTAAGTGATGATTTCTGGATTAACTACCAGAAAGTAAAAGAAACAAGAGAATCATATTCAATACCATCTTCAGAACAAAGTATAGAAAGAAAAGCTTTTAACAATATTGATAATCTTTTACGTACTAATCAATCTCCGGAACTTCAATCATATAAAAGTTTTTTAAGAACTTTGCGTGAAGATATTCTAGATTATGGCACCCTTTCCGATTACACATTGCGCCGTATTTCTAATCTTGATTTGAGTGAGAAAAGATTTGCTGCAACAATTGCAGAATTGGAAGCGCTTAAAAATGAATTAGGCGCAGATTTTCTTGCAAAGGAAAAAGCACGTATCAAAAAACTGAACAAAGAAATTATTATAGCCATCGAAAACCAGCATCAAAATATTGAGGTAATCTCTGATGTCGTCTAAAGAAATCTTGAATGATATTATCAACAACTTTGAACCATCAAAATTTGTAAAATTCTTCCGTGAAAAAAGCAGAAAATTTAAACCACTTGAACAATCATTAAGTAGCTATAACAGTGAAGATTTTACGGATGGTTCTATTTTAGGTGTATTGTCATTTGAGGATTCAAATGAATTTATTATTTACAATTTTAAAGTAATTAAACCCCTCTCAGAACGTTCCGGCAAAAAAGCTCAATACTTATTGGGTAAAAAAATATTAAAAGATGCTGCACGCTATGTAGGGGGCATCTTTATTTTTTATGATGAGAAAGGAGATTTCCGTTTCTCTCTTATCTATGATATTCCGCTCACAAATGGTAAAAGGGACTGGAGTAATTTCCGCAGGTTTACATATTTAGTTGCTGATTCAAAACCTAATAAAACTTTCCGTCTACAATTTGAAAAAGCTGAATTCTCTGAATTTGGAAAAATATTAAAAGCTTTCTCTATCGATGCTGTCACCGAAGAGTTCTACAATTCTTTCAAACCAAACTTCGATCAGCTTTCAGAAAATGTCATTGGTACAAAAGATACTCAGTTAAAACAAGATTTCGTTTTGCTTTTCATTATTAGAATTATCTTTCTCGGATTTGTTCAAAAGAAGTTATGGCTTAACAAAGATGATGAATTTATTTTGAACTATTGGAAAGAATATAAATCAAAATACTATGGTAAAGATTTATTTTACACTGACTGGCTTAGACCATTATTTTTTGATTCACTTAATTATGCACCTGGTAGAAAAGTTTTTAATCGCTCAACTCCATTTTCTGAAAGCACCGCACTTGCTTTGCAAATGGCACCATATCTAAATGGGGAACTTTTCAAAGAAAAGAATGGATTTGACGATCAGGACTTAAAAATTCCTGATAAAAATATCGAACAGTTTTTAGAATTTCTATTTTCTTACAATTTCACGATTGAAGAAAATACACTTTATGACCAAGAATTAGAATTAAATCCTGAGTTTCTCGGTATAATTTTCGAGCGTCTTGTTAATAAAGAATCTGGTGCTGTTTATACCCCAAGAACCGAAGTTGATTTTATGTGTCGTATCTCCTTGGTTAAATGGTTACAGAATAATTCCAAAGTGAACAGAAAAAAATTGTATCATCTTTTCTTTGATAAAAGAAATGATAGTGAAAAAGATGAACTTTTGAACTCAGAGGAAAAAGATGAGATATTAACTCTCCTAAAAAACATTACTATTTGTGACCCAGCTGCTGGTTCTGGTGCTTTCCCTGTTGGTATGCTTCAGGTGTTAGATGAAATAATTCATTTCCTTTCTGTTAACGACACAAGTAATGCATTTGAGCGAAAAAAAGAAATTATTAGTCGCTCACTTTATGGTGTTGAGGTTAAAGCTTGGGCTGTCTGGATAAACCAGCTTCGTCTTTGGCTTTCTCTTTTTGTGGATATGCCCGATGAATTTAAATCTTCATTCGAACCTTTGCTTCCGAATCTTGAATTTAAAATTAGACGTGGTGATTCTATTGTGCAAATGATTGGCAATAAACTGTTTCTCGTTGAAAGCCACGCTAATATTTCTCCAGAGTTAAAAAGGAAGATAACCGAACTTAAAAAAGAAAAAAGTGATTTCTTTTATGGCACGGGTAAATTAAAAGCTGAACTAATTAGAAAAAAAGAATCTGATATTTTCAAAGCAATTATTGATGAACAAATATTAGATAAGAAAAAAACTTTGCGCGCTTTTGGTGGTAATGATGCTGAAAAAGATATGTTCGGCGTTGTACATCAAAAAGATGAGTTACGTTTACAATTAGATGATAAGAAAAAAGAACAATTAAGAG
>Ga0172375_10008392_pt1 | contig 13892 bp, 9 predicted proteins | sample LakKiv1m_FD_114537 | JGI IMG/M metagenome (GOLD analysis project Ga0172375, IMG submission 114537) | Freshwater microbial communities from Kabuno Bay, South-Kivu, Congo - kab_092012_11.1m | ecosystem: Environmental > Aquatic > Freshwater > Lake | place: Democratic Republic of the Congo...
AGCACACCGGCTACCGCGCCCGCCTGGGTGCGATTCTCGGTGAGGTTCCGGACACCGCCGACGAAGCCGAGAGCCACGACTACACCGCAGACGCCGGCCAGCGCGCGCCGGTCTGCAAAGCATGCGACACCGCGGGCAGCGACGAGGACGTAGAACGGGAAGACGATCGCCGAGTAGCGCGTCTGGAACGCGCTCCCCGCCAGGTACGAGGCCGACGTGCCGACCACCAGTGTCGCCATGCCGACGATCCCGTACCACCTCACATCGGGGCGAGTGCGCAGGTCGATCTCGATGTGGCGCGCGTCGGTCGCCCGGCCGAAGATGCCCAGAAGGATCAGCGCGGTCATCGGGAAGAGAAGCAACCAACCTTCGTGCTCCGTGCTCCCGGCGAAGTCGCTCAGGGTCTCACCTATCGGGATGCCGGGAAGCACCGGCTCACCCCACGGGGTCCCGGTATGCGCACTCTGGTAGAAGAACGTCGGCACCCACGGAGCGAATGCGATCCCACCGACCGCCACACCGATCAGCATCCGGCGCGCCGCCAGGACATGCGGTCCGCGCAAGGCGAGCGCCACGAGCAGTCCGACGACGACAGCGAGCAGGTACATCGACCAGTACTGCGTGTAGAGGAGCAGGGTCTCGATCAGGCCGAAGAGGGCGACTCGCCCGGCGGTCGGACGTTCGAGCCCACGCCGCAGAGCGAGGATCCCCGCGAACACGAGAAAGATCACGAGGCCGTACATCCGCACCTCGGTCGCGTAGCGCACTGCGAAGGGGTTGGAGGCCAGCAGCACAACGGCCGCCCACGCCGTAACGGTGCCCCCCACCCGGCGGCCCGCGTACCAGGCAAGCGGCAGCGTTGCCACTCCGATGATGCCGGAGAGCGACCGCACCGCCACATCCGAAGTACCGAGCACCGCGGTCCACCCGTGCAACAGGTAGTAGAAGAGAGGTGGTGCTCCGTCGACCTTCAGCGCTCCACCGATCTCCGCGAGCGGCAGGTGGGCGATGTTCACGGTAAGGGCCTCGTCCAACCAGAGGTCGGATGTCGCATAGAGGCGGAGTGCGACTCCCAGGACTACGACGATCGCCGCCCCGACGGCGATCCTGCGCGAAGACGCGTCGGAGGTCACGGCCACGCGGGCACGGTAACACCCGCAACTTCGCGCGCCGGGCAGCTTCCCGCGAGGAGACTGCCGTGCAACCTCAGGGATCTCGTGGCAGACCGAGTAGGCGCTCGGCGATCACGTTCTTCTGAACGTCGCTCGTTCCGCCTGCGATGGAGAGGCAGCGGTTCGAGAGGAACGTGTTGATCCACTCACCGCCTTCTGCATCGTCGATCACCGCGTCACTTCCCAGGAGGCCGAGCCCGACCTCCTGGACGTGCTGATCCTGCTCGACGCCGAGGAGCTTGCGCACGGCCGCTTCCGACCCGGAAGGATCCGCACCCGCCAGCGCCTGGATCGTGAGGCGGTAGCCGAGGACGGCGAGCGCATGCCCGGTCGCCACCAGGTCACCGATCTCGTCGAGCACAACGGGGTCGTCTGCACGCCCGCGCGCCTGTGCGAGGCGCATCACGCTCTCCACGCCCTGCCCCGTAGTGGCACCGGAGCCCATGAAGACGCGTTCGTTCGCGAGCGTCGTGCGAGCCGCCCGCCATCCGTCGTTGACCTCCCCCACCAGGCAGTCGTCGGGAACGAACACCTCGCTGAAGAAGACCTCGTTGAACATCTCCCTGCCCGTCAGCTCGCGCAGCGGCCGCACCTCGATGCCGGGCGAGCGCATGTCGACCATGAAGCACGAGATACCGTCGTGCTTCGGAGCGTCGGGGTCGGTCCGGGCAAGGCAGATCCCCCAGTCGGCCATGTGCGCGAGCGACGTCCACACCTTCTGACCGTCGAGGAGCCAACCGCAGTCGGTGCGGGTCGCGCGCATGCTCAGTGAGGCCAGGTCGGAACCGGCGCCGGGTTCGCTGAAGAGCTGGCACCACATCACCTCGCCGCGCAGCGTCGGCGGTATCCAGCGCTGCTGCTGCTCCTCGGTGCCGTAGACGATCACGGTCGGCAGCGCCCATCCACCTATGACGATCGACGGAGGAGCCAAGGCCGCCGCGGCGAACTCCTCGGCGATGACCAGCTGCTCGACCGCGGAGGCTTCTCGCCCCCAAGGCTTGGGCCAGCCGGGAACGACGTATCCCTCAGCGGCGAATCGCGCCGGCCTCTCGGCCGGGTCGAGGGATTCGATCCGCGAGACGAACCGCCGCACTTCTTCTCGCACCACCTCCGCCTCGGCCGGGAGCTCGACGGTCAGACGCCGCCGAGCACCACCGAGCGCCTCGCGTGCGGCGCGAAGTCGCCAGCGCGACGGTGGCCCGAAGAGCTGGTGCAGCGTCACAGCCCGGCGCAGGTAGATGTGCGCGTCGTGCTCCCATGTGAACCCGATGCCGCCGAGCGTCTGCACGCAGTCCTTCGCTGCGTCCAGGCTCGCCTCGAGAGCGAGAGCGCCGGCTGACGCCACGGCAAGTGCCGCCCCATTCTCCGCGTCGCCGAGTGCACGGGCGGCGTCCCACGCGGCGGCGCGCGCCAGCTCGGTGCGCGCGAACGAGAGAGCGCTGCGGTGCTTCACACCCTGGAACTGGCCGATCGGACGGCCGAACTGAACGCGCACCTTCGCGTACTCTGCCGCCGTATCGACGCACCACTGCGCAACTCCTATGGCTTCGGCAGAAGCCAGAACGATCGCCAGCTTCTCCACACGATCCCGATCGAGGCCGGTGAGGACGCGCTCGCGAGAGACTGCCGCGCCTTCGACCGTCACCGACGCACTGCGCCGCGAGCGATCGACGCTGGGGAGCTCCTCTACGCGCACACCCGGAGCTGCCGTCTCGATGACGCACCAGAGCTCCGGCCTGCCGGCTAGCTGCGCCGGGACAAGCACGTAGTCGGCCAGATGCCCCGAGAGCACAGGGCGCAGCGTCCCGCTGACCCGCAGATCATCACCGACGCGGGTCGCTTCTATCGGCGCACCCAGAGCGACGGCACCTATGAACGCACCTGCCGCCAGATCCGGCAGCAACGCCGCGGCAGCCGGGCCACCCGCGGCGGCGAGGACCGCTCCGGCCAACGCCGACGCGAGAAACGGACCCGGCGCTGCGGCGTGCCCCAGCTCCTCGAGCACGACCACCAGCTCGGGTAGCCCGTAGCCGAGGCCGCCGTGCTCCTCGGGGAGGTGCAGCCCGAGCCACTCTGCGTCAACCAGCGAGCCCCAGAACGCGGGCTGCTCCTCGGCGGCGGCGTCGAGCAGGGCGCGCGGCACGCGTGGCGGGCACTCCGCCTCCGCCCACCGCCGCACCACCTGGCGGAGCTCCTCGTGCTCCTCTGTGATCCCGATCGGCATCGACGTCCCCTCTCAGACGCGCAGCGCCCGCGGCTCATCGAGCGCTCGCAGCGCGCGATCGTCGCACGAGAACACGTTCTACTTCACATCGGCGCGGCGACCTCGCGGAAGCGCGCGTAGCGCTCGGTTGCGGCAGCCGACCACACGGGATCGGGTTCCACGGTGCGGGCGGTGCGCGCCCAGCGGCGGGCGTCGCCCATCGACTCCTCCAATCCCGCGGCGACCCTCGCAAGAAACGCCGCACCGAGCGCCGCGCCTTCGGGCACCGCGGCGACGTCCACGGGAATGCCGGTCGCGTCGGCGAGGGCACGCATCCACGCCGCATCGCGGATCCCACCTCCAACGGCAACGACGCGCCTGGCAGGCACGGGAGACGCCGCGATGATCCGGCGTGCCACGAACCCCGCGGCCTCGTATGCCGCCCGCCCGATGGCCGCCGCGTCGTGCGTCAGATCGAGGTCCACGAGCTGTGCGCGCAACGTGGGATCGGCGAACGGAACGCGCTCGCCGCGCGGGTACGGCACCCAGACCGGCAAGTTGCGCGGATCGAGCGGCCTGACCACAGAACCGGGCTGCGGAGCGCTGTCGTCGAGGAGCCGGTGCGCCCAGTCGAGGAACAGCCCGCCGGCGTTGCTGGGACCCCCCAGCAGATACTTCCCTCCGGGCGCGGTGTGCGGGATGCAGTAGTAGCCGTTCAGCTCGACCGGCATCGGAACCACGCACCACACGATCAGGGTCGTGCCGCAGATGACGAGCACGTCGCCGATGTCGTCTGCCCCGGCCACGAGCTGTTCGCCGATCGCGTCGATCGTGCCGGCTTCGAGCACGCAGTCGGAATACCCGTCGACAACTGCGGCCACCGTGCCACTCGGCACCACCGTCGGCATCTGCTCGACGCTCGCACCTGCATCGGCAAGGCGATCTGCGTCCCAGCCGACCCAGTCGAACAGGGGTAGCGCCGTCACCGCCGTGGTCGTCGATATCACGCTCGCGCCGGCGATCGCGTAGTTGGCCACGGCCGGCGCAGGCCAGTAGCCGGCAGCATCGGGGTGCTCTGCCGACATCCAGCGAAGGAATTGAGCGAGCTCCCCACTCTCCGACGGATCTCCTCTAGACCCGGTATGACCACGCTCGTCGCCGTAGAGGAGCCCCGGTGAGCACGGAGCTCCGAGCGCGTCCACCGCGCACAGCGAAGGGACCATTGCGGCGGTCGAGACTCCGCGCGGCTCGATCGACCCAAGGGCTGCCAGCGCTGCGCGAGGTCCGTCGCGCCACGCAGCCGATGCGTCATGCTCGAAACGCAGCGGCGCCGGCACTGCTAGAGCATGCGGGATTCGGGAGCGGGCTACGACACGGCCGTCACCATCTGCCGCGACGGCTTTCACCGACGATGTGCCGATGTCCACACCCACGGTCAGATCCAGGTCCCGCGACATCGGATCCCAGGCTACGAGACGCCTTCGGCGCGGCACGGGATCACCGCACGGAGCGAGCTACTCCTCGGCGCCTCCCAGCGCGGAGAGAACGATCTCGTGGAGCAAGCCGTTGGTGCAGACCACGCTGCCTCCGTCGATCCGAGCGACCCCGGCAAGGTCACTGAACCTCCCGCCGGCCTCCTCGACGATCGGCTGCAGCGCTGCGACGTCCCACGGAGAGACGGCGGGCTCGGCAGCTGCATCGAATGCGCCCTCCGCAACGAGCATGTGCTGCCAGAAATCACCCAGCGACCTGGAGCGGGAGCATCGCCGCGCGAGCGCCAGGACGTTCTCGTCGAATCCGGCGTGCTCGAAGCGCTCCGTCGTGTCCCAGGAGAACGAGATGTGCGCATCCTCGATCGACGACACCGCCGAGACGTGGACGGCCTGGCCGTCACGAAAGGCGCCGAGGCCGCTGCCCGCCCACCAACGAGTGTGAAGTGCCGGCGCCGACACGACGCCTACCACCATCTTCCCCGCCCACTCGAGACCGACGAGCGTCGCCCAGATCGGGACTCCGCGCACGTAGTTCTTGGTACCGTCGATCGGGTCGACGATCCACCGGAACTCGCTCTCGTCGGTGTCGTCGAATCCCAGCTCCTCACCGAGAACGGCGTGGCCGCGGGCGTTGACGGCGAGGTGCTCCCTGATCGCCTGCTCCACCGCCTGGTCTGCCTCCGTGACGGGCGTGTCATCGGGCTTGGTATCGACGACGAGGTCACTGGCACGGAAGTAGTGCAGCGTGATCTCGTCGGCGATGTCGGCGAGATCGTGCGCGAGAGCGAGGTAAGACGGAATCGTCATCGGGCAAGAGCCTATGCGGCGAGTGTCGCATCATGGGGGCGGTCGCCGGGGGTACTGTCGGGAGTGATGCCGCCGACTTCCGCAACGGCGAGAGACGCCTTCACCGAGAGCGTCGCGCTCCGAGCGGCGTCTTCGGCCGGACCGGATGCACGCGGGGACATCGAGGAGTTCGCGCGCCTGTACATCGAAGGTCTCGGCGCAGAAGACCTGGACGAGCGCGGCGTCGACTACATGGGCGCCGCCGTTGCCTCGCACTGGGCCTGTGCGTCCGAGCGTCCGGCGGGATCGACGCTGGTCCGCGCCTACGCCCCGGTCGCCGCCGGAGCCGCGATCAGACACAGCGTCGTCGAGATCGTCACCGATGACATGCCGTTCGTCGTCGACTCCGTCTCGATGGAGATCGCCCGGCACGGCCTCGGTGTGCACCTCGTCGTCCATCCGATCGTGAGCGTGCGCCGTAGCGCATCGGGCCACCTGCTCGGCCTCGCGGCCGATGTGCAGGAGGCAGAGGAGCAGGAGGCTGAGGAGCAGCATGACGCACGGGTCGTGGAGTCGTTCGTTCGCGTAGAAGTGGATCGCGAGACCGATGCCGAGGTTCTCGACGCCCTGCGCGATGACCTGCTGCGCGTCCTGCGCGACGTTCGCTCGGCAACGAACGACTGGACCTTGATGCTCGACACGATGCGCCGCGTGATCGACGGCATCGCAGTGCACTCGCCACCGATCCCGGCGGAGGATCTGGCCGAGGGCCGGGCACTGCTCGAATGGATGGCAGACCAGCACTTCACCTTCCTCGGCTACCGGGAGTACGAGCTCGGCACCGAAGGCGGCGGCGACGTACTTCGTGTCGTCCCCGGCACCGGACTCGGCATCCTGCGCGATCGCATCAACCCTCCCGGCGCTACGAGCTTCGCACGACTGTCGCCCGAAGGGCGCCGCAAGGCACGTGAGCCGCAGCTCTTGGTGCTGACGAAAGCGAACTCCCGCTCGACGGTCCACCGGCCGAGCTATCTCGACTACGTGGGCGTGAAGCGCTTCGACGCCGCCGGCGAGGTGATCGGCGAGCACCGGTTCCTGGGCATCTACACCTCTGCCGCTTACAACACCAGCCCGCTGGAGATTCCGTTGTTGCGCCACAAGGTTGCCGCGGTCGTCGAGCGCGCCGGCTTCCCCGACGCGAGCCACAGCCAGAAAGACCTCATCGCAATCCTCGAGACGTACCCACGTGACGACCTGTTCCAAGTCACCACCGATGAGCTCTTCGAGGCGGCAATGGGCATCCTGGCCCTCCAGGAGCGCAGGCGCGTCCGCCTCTTCGCCCGTCGCGACTCGTGGGGTCGCTTCGTGACCTGTCTCGTGTTCGTACCGAGAGACCGGTATACGACCGCCCTGAGGCTCCGCATCGCGGAGATCCTGACCGGGGCCTTCGTCGCTGTGGGCCACGAGTTCGACGCGCGCGTCTCGGAGTCGGTCCTCGCTCGCCTCCACTACGTGCTGCACCTCGCGCCGGATGCTCCCGCTTCCGTCGACCTGCAGCACATCGAGTCGCTCGTAGCCGAGGCGGCGCGCTCCTGGCACGACAGCCTACGGGAAGCCTTGATCTCGGCGAGGGGCGAGGAAGACGGACTCGCTCTGGCGCACAAGTATGCCGAGGCTTTTCCCGCGGCCTACCTGGACGACGTCCCCCCGACCGGCGCGCCGGCCGACATCGCTCGCATCGAGAGTCTCGTGGCGGACGGGACCGCCGGGCCCGCTGTGCGCCTCACGCTCTCTCCTGCAGGCCACGCGGCCCCCCTCGAATTCACCATCTTCGGCGCCGGCGCCCCCCTCCCGCTCTCGGATGTCATGCCCCTGATGCAGAACCTGGGCGTATCCGTGATCGACGAGCACCCCTATGTCGTCAAACCTGCGCGATCCCGTGCCATCTGGATCGGGCGGTTCGGTCTCCGTCCCCACGACGAGGGCCACGTAACCGAAGAGGCGCGCGACGCCTTTCAGGATGCTTTCGTCGCGATGCTGCGCGGCGACGCCGAGAACGACGGGCTGCAGCGACTTGTGCTCGCAGTCGGTCTCAGATGGAGACAGATCACGGTTCTCCGCGCGTACAGCCGGTACCTCCGCCAAACGGGGACGCTGTTCAGTCAGGCCTACATCGCCGATGCGCTGGTAGCCCAGCCCCACGTCGCCAAGCTCCTCGTCGAGCTATTCGAAGCTCGCTTCGACCCCGACGTCCGACTGCGGAGCGCGGAGGAGTGCGGCCGCATCGTGGCGATGGCAGGCGCAGCCCTCGACGCGGTGGCATCCCTCGACGAGGACCGCATTCTCCGCGGCCTTCTGGCCTTGGTGCTGGCTACGACCCGCACCACCTACTTCCGGCCGCACGATGCCGGAATCGAGAGCCTCGCGTTCAAGTTCGACCCCTCGAAGGTTCCCGACCTGCCTCCACCACGCCCGAAGTTCGAGATCTTCGTCTACTCCACACGCGTCGAGGGAGTGCACCTGCGCGCCGGACGGGTCGCTCGCGGCGGCATCCGATGGTCGGATCGGCGCGAGGACTTTCGCACCGAGGTCCTCGGATTGATGAAGGCTCAGACCGTCAAGAACGCCGTGATCGTTCCAGTCGGAGCGAAGGGTGGTTTCGTCGTGAAGCGCCCGCCCGTCGAACGCGATGCCCTGGCAACCGAGGTGGCGGCTTGCTACCGGATCTTCATCTCCGCACTCCTCGACCTCACCGACAACTTGGCGGGCAACGGCGTCTTGGCGCCTGCGCGTGTGGTGCGCCATGACAGCGACGATCCCTACCTTGTCGTTGCCGCCGACAAGGGCACGGCCTCATTCTCCGACATCGCCAACGAGATCGCCTCGGCGCGTGGCTTCTGGCTCGGCGATGCCTTCGCATCGGGAGGCTCGCGGGGCTACGACCACAAGAAGATGGCGATCACCGCACGCGGCGCCTGGAAGTCGGTCGAGAGTCACTTCTGCAAGCTCGGACTCGACCCCCTGACCACAGACTTCACGGCAATCGGAATCGGAGACATGTCAGGCGACGTCTTCGGCAACGGCATGCTGCTCGCACCGCACATCCGCCTCGTCGCCGCCTTCGACCACCGTCACATCTTCCTCGACCCCGACCCCGACACCGCTGCGAGCTTCACCGAGCGCCAGAGGCTGTTCTCGTTACCCCGCTCTTCGTGGGACGACTACGACCGCACCGTGATCTCCGAGGGGGGCGGCGTCTACCCTCGGTCATCGAAGTCGATTGCCCTGTCGCCGCCGGTGCGCGCCCGCCTCGCCACCACTGCCGAGGCACTCACCCCCTCCGAGCTGATACGAGCAATCCTCCTCGCGCCGGTCGACCTGCTCTGGAACGGCGGGATCGGCACCTACGTGAAGGCGAGCTACGAGCTCGACTCGAACGTCGGCGACAAGGCGAACGACACGGTGCGCGTCGACGGTCGCGACCTCAGATGCAGGGTCGTGGTAGAGGGCGGCAACCTCGGACTCACCCAGCGGGGGCGAGTCGAATTCGCCCTGGCCGGGGGACTCGTCAACACCGACGCCATCGACAACTCCGCCGGTGTCGACTGCTCCGACCATGAGGTGAACATCAAGATCCTCCTCGATTCGGCGGTGGCCGACGGCGATCTCGACCCTGCCGAGCGCGATCCGCTCCTCGTCCGGATGACAGGGGAGATTGCGGAGCTCGTGCTCCGTGACAACTACCGCCAGAACCGTGCGCTCGCGAATGCTCTCGCTCAGTCGTCGATCATGGAGGACGTTCACGCCAGGCACATAGGCTCACTGGTGCAGCAAGGTCACCTCGACAGGCTGCTCGAGTCTCTACCCGACGACGCCGAGCTAGTCGCCCGGCGACGCTCCGGAGCGGGCCTCACCACACCTGAGCTCGCCGTCCTGCTCTCGTACACCAAGATCTCGATCGAATCGGAGATCCTGGAGTCCGGCGTGCCTGACGACCCCGACTTCGCATCCGAGCTCATCGCCTACTTCCCTGGGCCACTCCAGGAGCGATTCGCCGCACGGATACGCTCGCACCCGCTGCGTCGCGAGATCGTGGCGACCTCGCTGGCCAACAGCATGGTCAACCGGGCCGGTATCAGCTTCGCGTTCCGACTCGCCGAAGAAACCGGCGCCGGTCCGTCTGACATCGTGCGTGCTCACAAGGTCGCTTGGGAGGTGCTCGACCAGAAGAGCCTGTGGGTCGCAATCGAGGCACTCGATCGCTCCGTGGATCTGGACACCCAGACGCTGATGTACTTGGAGAGCCGCAAGCTCGTCGAACGGGCCACACGTTGGCTGCTGCGACACCGGCGACGACCGATACCCGTAGCCGCGACCATCGAGGTGTTCAGGCAAGGTCTCGCACGCTCTGCGCTCCTGTTGCCCGACTTGCTGCTCGGCAACGAGCGCGCCTGGCTCGACTCCTGTAGCGCCGACCTTGCCGGCCGCGGTGTTCCCGCCGACTTGGCTCGTCGAGTGGCGGGGCTCGAGTCGCTCTTCACGGGCTTCGACCTGACCGACATTGCGGCATGGTCCGCGCGCAAGGTCGAGGAGGTCGCTCCCGTCTACTGCCTCGCGGGCGAGCGCCTCCAGCTCGACTGGCTCAGGGATCGAATCGTCGAGCTGCCGCGCGACGATCGCTGGCAATCCCTCGCTCGCATCGCCCTGCGAGACGACGCCTACAGCGAGCACCGAGCGATCGCCGGAGACATCCTCACCTGCTCTCCTCCAGGCGCACGACCCGATGAGGCGTTCGAGACATGGTTGAACCGCAACGCGGCGGCCGCTGCTCGCGCGACCAAGGTCGTCGAAGACGTTCGTTCCCTGGGCATCTACGACATCTCCACCCTCTCGGTGGCACTGCGCGAGATTCGTAACCTGGTGCAGGCAGAAGGCTGAACGTCATCCTGCTCAGACTCTCCTGCGCGGCTCGGCGCTCGCGGCAGCGCTCACATCGAACTGGCCGCCTGCCAGGAAGACCCCGAGCAGGGTGAACGAGACCGACGACCGAAGCGTGACGGTCACTACGGTGCCCCGCGTCTCGACGGAAGTAGCGTCGACCATCCCGTAGTCCGACTGCGCTTCCAGGTTCTCGCTTGCCAGAAGCAGCGACCGATCGGGGTCGAGGCGGATCTCGCCCCGTCGCAGCGCTCCCTCGTCGACGCCGTCGGCCGCAGCGGCAGCTGCACCGTCGGCCATCGCGGCCAGGTCGCGCCGAACGGCAACGACTCGCCACAGATCCAAGCTCAACCCGCCGAGGAATATCACCGCTACGCACAGGCCGAGGATGTACAAGGTGACCGTTCCCCGCTCGCAGCGAGCTTCGAGTCCCGGGAGCGAGCGGCTGTTCGTCATGAACCACTCCGGTAGGCGTCTATCCGACGTGTATGCGTCGTACGCCAGGACCAGGCCCCGACGCTCCCCACACCCGGTATCGAGATGGCCGGCATGCGAACCGTCACCGTCGCTGACACCGAACCGCCTCGCCGCAGGTCGGTGGAGACATCCACGTCGATGTCGCCTTCCCGAACCCCGTAGGTAGAGGCGATCGCCACCGCTATCGCCTCGGCCTCACTGCCCACGTCGTGCGGGTATCCGTCTACCGCTACGACCGATGCCTCGCGCGCAACTGCGATCGCGAGGTGCCGTCGCTCCGACCAGGTCGGAAGCGACGTCACCAGGAGCACGACCGGCAGCAGGAGAAAGCCGACCGAAGCCACCAGCTCGATCGCAGCCTGCCCTTCGGGTGAGCGCGCTCTCCGAGTCGCGTTCATCGTTCGCGCACGGAGGTCGCCGACAGCGTGAGGTGCCAGTCGGGCAGCATCCACGGAACCCAGGACACCAGAACCACGTCGGCGGTCGCGCTCACCCATTCCGGACCTTCGATGCATCTGACGCTCACCCGGTCTCCCATCGACCCGCGCAGCGCTGCGTCGAGCGCCTCCTCGGCGCGCTCCACGCACGTGCCCACCGACGCATCGACTCGGGTGCCGGCACGCGTGGCTTCATCGAGCGCCTCACGCACCGCTCCGCGCGCGTACAGGTCCACCAGCAGATTCGCGACCAACACGAGGAGAACCAGGCCGAAGGCGGTCGCGATCACGTACTGCACAGTCGCGAACCCCACCTCTCCTCTGCTGGCGGGCGAACGGCGCACCCCTTCGGCGCCTAACGTGCACCGGCCAGGTCGCTGCGAATCCACTGGACGACGTCAAGGCCCACCTCACGCAGGCCCGCCCAGATGACGATCAGGGCGAAGACGCCGAGCGCTGCGTTGCCGAGCAGCTCCGCCGTGGTCATGCCCTCCTCGCCGACATCGGCTGCGCACGCACCGCGCAGCCGTTCGAGCAACCTCATCGCGCTCGCCGACACTCGTCTACTCACTGTGTTCTCCAATCTCCTGTTCTCCACTCGCGTCCAGGGCGATGCGCCTATCTCACCTCTGCCCCAGCACGATCGAAGGAAGCGGTGCAGCGATGAACAACAACATGATCGGGGCGAGGATCGCGATCGTAGGAACGAGCATCGCAGCTCGCCGGCGGACTGCGGACTTCCGCAGCTGCTCACGACGCGCCTCGCGCAGGTCCTCGCTCAGAGCGAGGAGGGCGTCGGCGAGGTCGGATCCACGTTCGGCTCCGGCTGCCAACAGGCGGTACGTGCGGGCTGCGCTCGGCTCCGGGGTCAGCTCGGCAGCCCTTCGAAACGCATCGGACTCGCGCATCCCGCGGCGCGTCCACGCGAGCAGGGCGTCGAGCTCCTCGACCACTACGCCCCGACCGCGGTCCACGATCCGCTGCACCGCCTGGACAGGGCCGGCGCCGGTGCGTACATGGAGGGCCAGTAGCTGATTGACCGTATAGAGCTCCTGGCGGACGCGCGCGGCACGATCCTCGATCGCGTGGTCCACGCGCGCGCGAGCGCGCGTCGAACCGAAGGTGAAGCCCGCTACTACGGCGCCGAGAGTCACCACCGGAGCTCTAGACAAGATCGCCGCGGCCGTCCCGAACACCGCGGCGGCGAGTGCGCCCTGAATCACCTGTCGAAGCCGGTACTCCTCCGGCTCGACGTCGAAGATCCCCGCCTGGTGGAGCCGTAGCGCAAGGTGCTCGTCGCCCCGCGACTCGATCACCCGACCGATTCTCCGACCGAACGCGATCAGCGGCGGCCCGAAGAGACGACCGAGAGTGCCGCCGTTGACAGCGGCCGAGGGCCTAGTAGCTCCGTACGGATCGGGGCCGCGTCCCAGAGCGGAGCGGGTCACTACCGTGTAGGGCCGCACGCGCTGCGCAAGCCGCTGCGTCGGACGAAAGAGGCTCTGCGCCAGCGCTGCTGCCGACACACCCGCGCAGGCTGCAACGAGAAGCGACATGCCGTTCATACGATTGCCCCGCGCCCGAACACCCGCGGCTCGCCGACGTCACGACCCAGACGCGCTAGGACGAGCACGCCGAAGGCCGAGAGCGCGCCGGCTACCACCAGCACCGCGACTCCGGCGCCGCTCCGGTAGAAGTCGCGGAACGGCCCCTCCGACGCGGTCAGAGCGACCAGCACGAGCCACGGGAGCACGACGACAGCGCGCGCGTTTATGCGCATCTCCAGCCCCTCGGTCTCGACCTCTTCGAGCAGCCGCAAGTCGCGCGTCGTGGCCCGCGCAAGGTCCTCGAGGATCGCGCGCACTATCCCACCACCGCGCATGTGAGCCAGGATCAGCACCTCGAGCACACGATCCGTTGTGGGGTCTGCTATCTCCTCGCGGATGATCTCCAGCGCCGGGACCGTGCCAAGCATCCGGGCCAGTGCAGGGAACGCTCCGAACGCCTCCCGCAGCGGTTCGGGTCCGGTGGCCGCGAGCTCCTCGACCGCTTGTCCGAGGGACCGGCCGGCGGAGATCGACGCGAGCAGGTCGCGAAGTCCGTCGGGCCACGCGGCCTGGACGAGTCTCATGCGACGCGCCCGGCGACGGCCGAAGTAGGCGCGAGGCATCGCGGCCACCGCCAGCGCCGGAACGGCGGCGACGAACGGCGACCCACACAGCGCGGCGAGTACCGAGAACGCCACCAGGCCGGCGACGATCGAACCGAGCGCGAACTGAGCCAGGCCGAGTCCGACGCCGGCCTGCTGCAACCATGCCTGCGCCTGCCCGTTCCCGGCCCGGCGCCGAGGGAGCCTGGTCCGGAACCGCACCGGGTGACCTGTGAT
>Ga0172375_10008393_pt1 | contig 13892 bp, 13 predicted proteins | sample LakKiv1m_FD_114537 | JGI IMG/M metagenome (GOLD analysis project Ga0172375, IMG submission 114537) | Freshwater microbial communities from Kabuno Bay, South-Kivu, Congo - kab_092012_11.1m | ecosystem: Environmental > Aquatic > Freshwater > Lake | place: Democratic Republic of the Congo...
AACACTTACCGCCTCTTTAGCACAATCACGAAAAAACCTAAATTTTGCCCTCTTGGTTAAAACAGTCGCATCAGCCATATATCCCGGTCTTAAATGCCAAAACACCATTTTTTTAAGAGCATCCAATTCATCGTTGGAAAATTTGAGCCTTCTGGCAATAGACTTGGATATTCCAGCCCCTACACATTCATGGCCGTGGAATATCGTCCTTTCTTTCTCATGGCGCATAGTCTTAGGCTTTCCGATATCATGCAAAAACGCCCCTAATTTTAATAGTGACTTACGCTTTCTCATCGAAGAAATGACCTCATTCATATAATCCTGAAACTCCTCATTTCTGATATACTCTTTAGATAAAATATGCTCCACCTGTTTGACTGTTTCAAAAGAATGTTCCAAAACATCTAAGTGATGATATGGCCCTTGATTTAATCCCCGCATGGGTTTAATTTCGGGCATAATAAGCTCGAGGATCCCGGTTTTATCCAAGCCTTTTAAACATCTGTAAGTATACTCAGAATCCAGAATTTTAAATAATTCATCTCTTATTCTCTCGGGAGAAACTTCTAGAAGCTTCCTCTTTTTAGACTGGGCTAATTTAAAAGTCTTATCCTCTATCTTAAAATCAAATATCGAAGACAAGCTAAATGCCCTTAAAATCCTAAGAGGATCTTCATCAAAATTTTCTTTCTTAATAATTCTGATTGTTTTTAATTCGATGTCTTCCTGCCCGTTAAAAAGGTCTAAAAACAAATCCTTTCTTATCTTTGCTTGAGACAAAGCTTCTTTTAAATTGATAGCCAAAGCATTAATAGTAAAATCCCGGTGTAAAAGGTCATCTTTCAGGCTGGGGCCTCGGAAATCTGTAAAATCCAATGTATAAAATACATTATCCATCCTTTTTACAATCCGGCAGCAGCCGTGCTCGGAGTCTAAAATAACAAAACCAGCCTTTAACTTCGCCGCTAATTCCCGGCCAAACTTAATTGCTCCTGACTTCAGGCAAAAATCAATATCAGGATAATCCTTTTCTCTTTTAAGGATTAAATCACGCAAATATCCACCAACGATATAAAGCTGTACTTTTCTGTTTTTAGCAAAATTATACACTTTTTTAAGCAGCTCTTTATCTTCTTTTTTTATAGTATACATTTTTAAATAAATGGGGACGGTTCTCATTCTAGAGAACTGCAACTTAAACTTAAAATGAGAACCGTCCCTTTGTTTTTATGGTTTATTCTTATTGAATATCTCCGACTGCTTAATTACATCATCTTCAACAAAAATCGGCGCGTGAGCCCTGACCGCCAGAGCAATACTATCTGATGGCCGGGAATCAATAACTTTTTCCTCGCCAGTACTTAATCTAAGCACCAGTTTTGCATGAAACGTACTCTCTTCAAGTTTATCAATAACTATCCGGTCTATTTTGGCGCCAAGGTTATCAATCATTGTATGCAAGAGATCATGAGTCAATGGCCTGGGAGGATTAAAACCGCTTATCTTAAGCTTAATTGCCGAAGCCTCAGGCAGCCCAATAACAATCGGTAAAATCCTATCCCCGCTTTTTTCCTTAAGCACAATAAGCTGATCATGCCGTTTTTCATCAATTACTATTTTATTCAATTCCATCTCAACCATATAGTAACTCCGTTTATTTCTTGCGTTTTTTGGTCTGAATTTTATTTATAGGAGGTTTTTCTTTATTTAAAATATCTTTTAACTCCAGCATAAACTGCCCAACATCTTTAAATTGCCGATAAACCGAAGCAAAACGCACATAAGCAACATCATCTAAAGATTTTAACTTTTCCATCACCAGCTCGCCGATTCTTGTTGTCGGAACCTCCCGGTCAGGTTTTTTTTGTATCAAACGTTCAACCTGCGAGACTATATCTTCCATCTTTTCCATACTAATCGGCCTTTTTTCGCAAGCCCGGATAACGCCGGAAAGAATTTTCTGGCGATCAAAAGGTTCGCGGCGGCTATCTTTCTTGATGACCATCAAAGAATGCTGTTCAATATATTCATAAGTAGTGAACCTCTTTGAACACTTTAAGCATTCACGGCGACGCCTTATAGCCGACTCTTCCTGGGTGGCGCGCGAATCAACAACCTTGTCTTCTTTGTAACCGCAAAATGGACAACGCATACGTTAATCCTTTTTACTGCTTATCTGCCTTATGGCTTTGGCTATTGGAAGCCAAACCATGGCTTATCTGCCTTATTTTAATCTTTGCTTCTTTTAAAAAACCTTTAGCCATCTCATCCGGATACCCGTCAGAAATTATGATTTCTTTTATCCCGGCATTAATCAGCATTTTGGAACATATTGAACAGGGCTGATTAGTAATATACAAATGGCTGTCTTTGGTGCTAATGCCATGTAAAGCGGCCTGCAAAATTACATTCTGTTCAGCATGCAGCCCCCGGCAAAGTTCATGCCGTTGGCCGGAAGGAATCTTTAATTTCTCCCTTAGGCAACCTATATCTATGCAATGTCTAACTCCCGACGGCGCACCATTATAGCCAGTAGCAAGGATTTTTTTATCTTTTACTAAAACTGCTCCCACATGACGCCTTAAACAAGTTGATCTTTTAGAAACTAATGATGCAACTTCCAAAAAATATTCATCCCAGCTTGGCCTTTTGAAAACTTTCACCTCCACACCAATTGCCATCTTTTTATACTCCTCCTAATAATTACCTTTTTCAAAATTTATCCCCACAATTGGTGTGGGGATAAATATTATTCTTTCCTTAATTCAGGGTACAAAGGGAATTCTTTAGTTAATTTTAAAACTTTCTTTTTTATCTCCGGAAGTTTATTGCAACTTGAACAAGCTTCGATAGCCTCGTGGATATACTGGGCAATTAAACGCATCTCCGGCTCTTTCATTTTGCGGGTAGTAACAGCTGCGCTACCCAGGCGGATTCCACTGGTAACTGCTGGCGGCTGCTTATCAAAAGGAATCAAGTTTTTATTGGCAGTAATATTAACTTCCTCCAATAGGCTTGATGCCTCTTTTCCTGTGATATTTTTTGAAGTCAGATCTACCAGCATTAAATGCGTATCCGTACCTCCAGAAACAATGCGAAAACCTTTATCCGCCAAACTTGCGGCTAACTCCTTGGAATTCTTAACAATCTGTACCTGGTATTTTTTAAAATCTTCACTCATTGCTTCTTTAAAAGCCACAGCTTTACCAGCAATAACATTCATCAAAGGGCCTCCCTGTATCCCCGGAAAAATTCTGGAATCAAGTTTCTTGGCGAATTCTTTTTTACAGAGGACAAATCCCCCTCTGGGCCCGCGTAAAGTTTTATGGGTAGTTGAACTTACAAAATCTGCGTAAGGCACAGGAGAAGGATGCACGCCTGCCGCTACCAAACCTGCAATATGGGCCATATCTACAAAAAGATATGCCCCAACGCTATCAGCAATCTGACGGAATTTCTCGAAGTCAATAAAACGCGGATAAGCAGAAGCTCCGGCGAGAATCATTTTTGGTTTATGCTCTTTAGCAAGATAGGCAATATTATCATAATCTAAAGTTTCGGTTTCTTTACTTAAACCGTAACTTACAATATTATAGAACATCCCCGAAAAATTTACGCTAAGGCCATGCGAAAGATGCCCTCCACAGGCAAGATCCAAGGCCAATACCGTATCACCAGGTTTTAATAGAGCCATATAAACTGCCATATTTGCCTGAGTACCTGAATGAGCCTGAACATTAGCATGCTCTGCACCGAATAGCTGTTTAGCCCTTTCAATTGCCAGGCTCTCGACAACATCAACATTAACACAGCCTCCATACCAACGCGCCCCAGGATAACCCTCTGCATATTTATTAGTCAGGACTGAACCCTGCGCTTCAAGTACAGAAAGCGAAGTGAAATTTTCAGAAGCAATCATTTCCAGATTATCTTCTTGCCTAGTAATCTCATTTTTAATCGCACTATAAATTTCCGGATCAGTTCTCTTTAAATGTATCATCTTTACTTACACCCTATCTCCCTTTCGATATTTTTAATCAGCTCTACTCGCCTTTTATGACGGCCACCCTCAAATTCAGTTTTTAACCAAACATCTAATATCTTTTTTGCTTCCTTTTCGCTTGTAAACCCCGACCCCAAAACTAAAACATTACTGTCATTATGCTGACGGGTAAGCTGGGCAGCTTCGACGTTATAACATAATGAAGCGCGCACACCCTTAAACCTGTTTGCGACAATAGAATTCCCAATCCCGGTTTTGCAAATTAGAACACCCTGCTTAAATTTCTTCTCCGAAATCTTACTTGCCAAAGCAGCCGCATAAACAGGATAATCACAGCTTTCTTCTGAATGTGTACCTAAATCCTTGACCCGGTAACCCTTTTTAGCCAAATACTTCCCTAATTTTTCTTTTAATGCAAAACCAGCATGATCGGAAGCTATCAGTATTGTTTTCATTCTATTCCTCGCCTTAAAAAATATTTAAATTATCTCCGCAACCCTCTCTACCGCAGCTTTAATTATATCTAAAGTATCTTCATAAAAATCTATTGAGCTGCCGATCGGATCCCTGATATCCAAACTACTATCATTTATTTTAGCAAACTCTTTTAGTAAAAACACTCTGTTTTTGGCTTCCGGGGCAATATTCAGCACTCTTTCTTCATGAATTTTTTCCATCACCAGAACAATATCCGATTCATCAATCAACTCTTTAGTCAGCTGAACAGCCCGATGATCAGAAACATCAACCCCCTGTTTCTGAAGAACTTCTTTTGTATTTGCAGTTGCTGACATGCCAACAACCGACATTATCCCCGCTGATAATACTTCGACATCAGAACGTCTTAAATCTTTCAGCTTTTTTTTCAAGAGGCCTTGTGCCATAACAGAACGGCAGGAATTCCCAGTACAGACAAAAAGGACTCTTTTTTTACCAACCACCTTTTCTATCTCAGCAGTACTTATAGCTGCCTCCCTTAAAATCCGCATAGGTTTAACTGAGAGATCCACTACCGTAGATTCTTGCCCTACTGGACAAGGACCTGAGTCAACAGCTGAATCTACCAAACCATTTAAATCCAAGAGCGCTTCCTTAAGTTCCTTTGGAGCAGGTTTTCCGGATAAATTGGCCGATGGGCAAAGAACGGGTACGCCTGCTACGGAAATTATAGACAAGGCAATCGCATGGGCAGGCATACGTAGCGCTATAGTCCCGCCATCTTTTGCTTCTAGGACCAAAGTCAACGGGCCGGGCCAGAATTTATCCATTAACCTATAGGCGGCAACCGGAACATTACGCGCGAAATTTTCAACAATTTCTTTTTTATCAATCAATAAAGAGAGTTGCTTATCTTTAGGCCTGTTCTTAATCTTATAAAGCCTGTTTATTGCTTCTTTTTCCAGCATACTTACAGCTATCCCATACACTGTTTCTGTAGGAATTATCACCAACCCGCCTTTAGCTATAGTATCTGCAGCCTCCAGGACATTCTTATGATTAGGGTCCAAAAGATTAACTTCTAAAATTTTTGTTTGAGGCATATGCTAAAGTTTAATTTTTTTAATTTTACAGCGCATATCTTCTTTATATGCGCTTAATTTACCCTGAATAATTTTATCTTCAACACCTAAAATCTGTAAAGCCAATATGGCGGCATTTTTTGCCCCGGTTTTGCCAATCGCAACACAAGCCACCGGAATACCGGCAGGCATCTGCACTGTAGACAATAATGAATCCATGCCTTTTAAACTGCTTGTTTCTATGGGTATGCCGATTACAGGCATGGTTGTGTGAGCTGCAATAACTCCTGCCAATGCAGCTGCTCCGCCGGCAGCGGCGATAAAAACCTTTACTCCTCTTTTAGGGGCAGTTTCCACATACTCTGCCAATTCTTTCGGCGTACGGTGAGCAGACAAAACTTTCACTTCATAAATAGCCTTGAACTCTTTTAATAAATTTATTGTTTCGTTTACAGTTTCCAAATCTGACTGGCTGCCCATAATAATACTTATTAAATTCTTCATAAAAATCCTCCTCATATTAAATTCCAATATACAAATATCAAATTACAAACAAATTACAATACTAAAAATACAATTACAAAACAAAACATTTTGTAATTTTGGTAATTTAAATTTTGGTATTGTTTGTGATTTATACATTGTAATTTGAAATTTTATTCTATTTACTTTTTTATAGCTTTATAACCTATATCTTTGCGATATTGCATTCCCTCAAAATTAATTTTTCCTACTGCCTGGTAACTTACATCAATTGCTTCTTTAATAGTATTGCCCAAAGCAGTAACTGCCAATACTCTCCCCCCTGAGGTTACTACCTTATTGCCTATTTTTTGAGTTCCAGCATGAAAAACAACCGCGTCTTTTAATTTGGCTGCTTTATCCAAACCAAATATTTCCTGGCCTTTTTCATAATTTCCCGGATACCCCTTTGCCGCACAGACCACACTTACACAGGCTCTCTTATCCCAAACCAATCCACCGGATTTAATTATTTTATTTAAAGAGCCGTTAGCGCAAGCAAGCATTGCTTCCAGAAAATCAGATTTTATACGCGGCAGTATTGCCTCGGTTTCCGGATCGCCAAAACGCACATTAAATTCTAAAGCCTTCGGCCCATCCTTAGTAAGCATGACCCCGGCATAAAGAACCCCATTATACTCAATCCCTTCTTTAGCTAGGCCATCAATCGTCCTATAAATAATTTTATCCAAGATTTGTTTAAATATATTTTCAGTAACTATAGGTGCCGGAGAATATGCGCCCATCCCTCCGGTGTTAGGGCCTAGATCATTATCAAATATTCTTTTATGGTCCTGACTTGAAGCCAAAGGAATAACTACTTTAGAATCTATTAACACCAGAATAGATGCTTCCTGCCCCTCTAAACATTCCTCAATAATAACACGGTTACCAGCACTGCCAAAAATCTTATCCTTAAGCATTGAATCAACTGCTGTTTTAGCCTCTGCAATCGTTTTGGCAACCACTACACCTTTTCCGGCAGCTAAACCATCAGCCTTGACAACACAAGGCATGCCTTTTAAATCAATATAGGCTTTAGCCTCTTGCGCATCATCAAAAATCTTAAAATCCGCCGTAGGAACTTTATATTTAGCCATCAGTTCCTTGGCAAAAATCTTAGAAGCTTCCAGCCGCGCAGCTTTTTTCACCGGACCAAAAATATTTAAGCCTTGTTTTTTAAATTCATCGACTACACCTAAAGCTAAAGGTACTTCTGGCCCGACTACGGTAAAATCAACAGCTTCTCTTTTAGCAAAATCCAATAAACCCTGCAGATCATCAACTTTAATATTCACGCATTCCGCAATAGAAGATATACCGCCATTGCCGGGAGCACAAAATATCTTCTTAACCAACTCTGACTGGGATATCTTCCAGACCAAAGCATGCTCTCTTGCACCTGAACCAATAACTAGGATTTTCATAGATTTAAAAAATTATTTTCGATCATTAAACTGCCAGTAACAGGATCGTAAATTTTACCTTTAACAAAGAGGTTTAAAAATTGATAAGTATCGGTAATAAAAACCAGGGAAAATAAAATAAACAAAAATAACCGGGCTCTCCCCGGATGGCTTATTTTTTCTGTCAGCGAATAAATCCCCAAAACAGCTAAAGCTCTTAAAAAAACATCGAGAAATAAAACATACCGCACATTTTTAACAAGGAAACAGGTGAAAACAAAAAATCCGCTTAAAAGATAAATCATGCAAATATTCCTGCCCTGCTCATTACGCCCATCCTTTAAGCTAACCCCCAAACCAACAATAGCCAGTAAAGTAGTAAGCGGGGATAAAAGCATATAATCAACTATAAATCTAAACCACTCACCACGATGGAATATAATCGCAGCTTTATTGACAGACTGGAAATTAAAATACTTTACATAAGCCTCAACCAATGGCTTTAAGCCGCCGGCTAACCAACAACAGATAAAGATAAAACAAAAAACAGGCAGCCCTAAAAATAAAATAACACTCCCCCAGTTACCTTTATTCTCGGATTTCTTAGAATAATAAGCCCCTATAGACAAATAGCAGAAATAGATAAAAAACATCGATTCTTTTGCCAACAGGCCCGCTAGCACCGAAAGGCTAAAAAAAGAAAGATCGGCAATCTTGCCGCTCTTCCAATAACAGTGATAAAAATAAAAACTGCAAATTACTATAAAAGCAAAAAAAACATCCACAAGCGCCCGCCGCGATAAGGCATTGGCAAGAGGAGAAATCACCAACAGTAACGCTACAGATAAAGCTACGCTGGGACTGAATATTTTCCGAAAGAACCAAAGAACCAAAATTATTGTAGCTATCCCAAAAACATAAGAAATCAAAGCCAGGTTTAATAAACTGAATTTACCAAGAACTTTACAGAAAATAACCCCGAATGACTCAAATAATACCCTAAAAGGCAAAGCGCCTTTATTAATCCGGGTATCACTATCAAAAAATTTAACCAGATCCCTTACGCCTTCAACACCTTATCTCCCAGAGTTTTAGTATAAAGAAGATACGCATGTTCATCGTATCCGCCTTTAAGATGCCCACCAATAAAAGTCAAGGAACGAAAAATAAGCGCAGCCAAAAGGACAATTATAATTGAATTCTTCAGGCTAATCTCTCGGTTCATGAAAAGTTATTTTTTATCCTCTTTTTTCAAAGGCAAAATCCCTGCCATCTCACCAATGACATTGACCAATTCCACATTCGCAGGCACAACTATCTTTGTGTTGTTCTCCAGGGATTTTTCAACTGCTTCGAGTTTCCTTAAAACTTGCGCATTGCCTACAAAAAATTTTTCAGCAGCCTCATTAACCAACCTTATAGCTTCAGCCTCACCTTCAGCTGCCAAAATTTTTGATTGCTTAATCCCTTCAGCTTTTTTAATCTGCGCCCTACGTTCTCCGTCAGCAACAGTTTCTGCAGCAGTAGCGTAATCAACAGCTGCGATTTTCTCGTTTTCAGCTTTAACAACCTTATTCATTGTCTCCTGAACATCTTTTGGAGGATCGATTTCTTTTAATTCTGTACGTACAATATCTATGCCCCAATGAGCAGTTTCAACCATTAAAGTCTTGTGTAATTCATCATTAATTTTACCTCTCTCGCTATTGGCAGATTTCAAGGTCAAAGTACCGATAATATTTCTTAAAGTCGTCCTAGCCAGATTAACTATCTGATATTGATAATTAAAAACTTTATATATTGTATTTTTAACACTCTCTTCATCAGCTTTAACTTTAAAATATACCTGCGCATCCACCTTGGCATTCAAATTATCATTAGTGATAATTTCCTGAGGCTCAGCATCCACCATCTGCTCAGTAACATTAACCGTATAGATAACTTCAATAATTGGGATAACCCAGTTAAAACCCGGATTAGCAAAACGATTATATTTACCCAGTCTTTCAATTAATCCACGATGAGTAGGTCTGACAATCCTGATACCCATAAAGAATATCACTACCACTGCAATACAAGCTAAATATAACCAGTTCATTTTGCTCCTCCTTTGTATTCCTTAAATCTTATCCTTTGTATTTTCTTTCAGCTCTTCGTAAACCGCATCTGCAAATAAACGGTTATTCTCAAGCTCAATCTGTAAAGTAGTAACCTTTTCTAACCTGTATAAATATTCGGCAAAATCATAAGCAGAATAATGCGCATTCCGCAACTCTTCTTTTTCTTCTTTTTCCAATTGCGAAAAATCTTCTTGAGCCAAGCTCTCCAGTCGCTCTCTCACCTTAGCTTCATTATTATCATCCCTGAGCAGATTATCTTTAACTTCTTCGGCAATATCTTCCCTGCCCAGAATTTCTGAGGTCGAAAGATGGCTCTCTGCCGCCTGGAAGCAATTTCTTTTTAATGCAATAAACTTTATTCTAGCTTCCTGCTTATAAACTTCCATCTCCTCTAGCTTTTTACGTTCTTCATAATAGAGTTTTTTAAGTAATTCCAGATGCATTTTTGCCCCCCCTAAACAGCCTAGACTATTTCTACCCTTTTATTGCCTTTAACCGCCTGTCCAATCACCCAAGATTTTAATTTTAAGTTTCTTAATTCAGCTTGAATTTTACTAACATCCCCTGGCCTGACTATCAAGACCATGCCTATACCCATATTTAAAGTGTGATAAATTTCTTTATCCTCAATATTCCCCTTATTCTGGATAAGCTGGAATATTTTCGGGACCGGCCAAGAGTTCTTAAAAATTCTAACATTAATACTTTCAGGTAAAATCCTGGCGATTTTATCATAAAATGCACCGCCAGTAATATGGGATATCCCTTTAATATTGTATTTCTTTAACAAACCTAAGACTTCTTTCACATAGATGCGGGTTGGAATAAGCAACTCTCTGCTCATTCTCTGCAATTCACTGCTGGATAAAACTTTTCTCACCAAGGAATACCCATTGGAATGAATCCCGCTGGACTCCAGGCCGATAACCACATCACCGGCTGAAATTTTTGATCCGTCAATCGCTTTATTCCTGTCTACAACCCCAACACAAAATCCTGCAATATCGTATTCACCCGGTTTATACATATCCGGCATCTGCGCAGTCTCTCCTCCAATCAAAGAACATCCTGATTTAATGCAACCGGCGGTTATACCTCTAACAATATCTTCTAAGATGCCGGGTTTTAATTTGCTAAATGATATGTAGTCGAGAAAAAAAAGCGGCTCTGCACCCACGCAAAGGATATCATTTACATTCATCGCCACAGCATCAATGCCGACTGTATCATGCTTGTTAGCCAATTCGGCAATCTTAAGCTTTGTCCCCACCCCGTCGGAAGAAGAAACCAAAATCGGGTCTTTATATCCTTTGGGTACTCTAAAAAAACTGCCAAACCCGCCAATATCTTTTAATACCTCCGGACGAAAAGATTTCCTTACCAGGGACTTAATCCCAACTTTGAAATTATCCATGCTGTGGATATCAACACCAGCTTTTTTGTAAGTGATCCTATTCATTCTGAATCTCTCCCTGCCCGCAGCAGCGCAGCTCAAGCGAAAGCTTGCTATGCCTTTTTTCAGCGCTAACGGGATATTTACCTGACCAGCAGGCTGCGCAATAATTATTTTTTGAATGTTTCAAACAGCTTAACATTCCCTCCAGACTCAGATAACCCAGGCTATCAACATCAAGATATTGCCTGATTTTTTCCAATGATTCATATTTATTTGCGATAAGCTCCGATGAACGGTGGAAATCTATTCCATAAAAACACGGATAACGGTGTGGCGGACAGGAAATCCTCAAATGAATTTCCTTTACACCTGCCTTGCGTAAATTACGCACACGGATCATAGAAGTTGTGCCTCTTACAATAGAATCATCAACAACAATGATACGTTTGCCTTTAAGAATCCCCCGCAATAAATTAAATTTTACCTTTACCCCCAAATCCCTTCTGTCCTGCGCTGGCTGAATAAAAGTCCTGCCAACATAATGATTACGGATAATCCCCATTTCCAGAGGAATCCCTGAAGCAGTCGAATAACCCATAGCTGCAGAAAAACCTGAATCCGGAACTGGCACAACAAAATCCGCATCAACCGGATGCTCTTTAGCCAACTGCTCGCCTAATTTACGCCTAACCACGTGCACATTCTCGCCAAAAACTTCTGAATCTGGACGGGAAAAATATACATGTTCAAAAGTACAAAATGCGTGTTTATCTTTATAATTAAATTCTTTGGGCTTTATCGATCTTACTCCGTCTTTATTGATAAAAACAATTTCACCCGGTTCAATTTCCCGGACTAATTTTGCACCCACTAAATCAAAAGCACAGGTTTCAGAAGCCAAACACCAGGATTTCCCAAGCTTACCTAAAACTAGCGGCCTAAAACCCATAGGATCTCTTACTCCGATCAGATTGTCTTTATCCATCAAAAGTAAAGAATACGCCCCTTTGATTCTTTTTAAAGCATAAACCAAACTATCTTCTAGTTTTTGGGATTTAGCTTTTGCCATCAAATGCATAACCAGTTCAGAATCAGTTGTGGTCTGAAAAATTGAACCGCATTTCTCTAAATATTCATGCAGTTCCAGAGAATTAACTAAGTTGCCGTTATGGGCGATACAAATTGATCCTTTAGCATGGTCAATTAAAAGCGGCTGGGCATTCTTTAAAACACTTGAACCAGTGGTTGAATAACGCACATGCCCCACAGCCATATTTCCTTTGAGGCTGTTAAGCACTTCCTCATTAAATACGTCACTGACTAAACCCATTTCCTTGTGGATCGTCAAAACACCTTTGTTGTTAGTTACGATACCGCAAGCTTCCTGTCCCCGGTGCTGAAGCGAATAAAGCCCCAGATAAGTCAGCCAGCTGGCCTGGTTATGGCCGTAAATCCCGAACAAACCGCAAAACTCTTTTGGATGATCGTCAATATTATTTTTGGGCATTTTTATTTCCTTTTTGGGTATTTACCAGTCCAACAATATAAACACAATTGTTCCTTGGGTAAACCAATAGCCCTGACTACATCGTCAAGCTTTTGATACTTCAGCGTATCAATACCAATATCTTTAGCTATCCAGTCAACCATCTTTTTATACTTTTTTGAATCTTCTTTTAAATAAGCCTTAATATCCCTGACTTCTTTTTTCTCTATATCGTTAATTGCCCTGCGCGCTACCAATTCTTTTAAGGAACGAGTCGAATAATTAAATTTACAGGGGAACATAAGCGGCGGACAGGCAATCCTGAAATGAATTTCTTTTGCCCCGGCCTCTCTTAATTTCTGGACAGTATAATTCTTAAGCTGAGTACCGCGCACAATAGAATCGTCACAAAAAATAATTCGTTTATTTTTTATAATATCTTTCACCGGCAAAAGCTTCATTCTTGCCACACGGTCACGGGTCTCCTGGGAAGAAGGAATATAGCTGCGGTCGAATCCAGGAGTATATTTTACCAAAGGCCTTCTGTAAGGAATTTTAGACTCCATAGCATAGCCAATTGCATGGGTCGTGCCAGAATCAGGAACTCCGGCTACTATGTCAGCTTCAACGTTATCATCTTTAGCCAGGCACCGGCCGCATTTTTCCCTAACCACTTCAACATTTATACCTTCATAACTGGAAGCCGGAAATCCGGTATAAATCCATAAAAATGAACATATTTGTTTGCAACTTTTAGCCCGAGCTTTTTCCTTAAGCCCTTTTTCATCGATGAATATTATTTCACCGGGCCCTAGATATTTCACAATATCATAGCCTAAATTACTAAATGCTGTAGTTTCACTGGTAAGAGCGTAATCCTTGCCTCTTTTTCCCAAAACTAAAGGTGTATAACCCAAGCTATCCCTAGCTGCATAAATCCCTTCTTTATTTAATAAAAGCAATGAGCAGGAGCCATCTATCTTGGCAAACATATCCTCTATACCCTGAACAATAGTCTTGCCCTCAATAATCATTTTAGCTACCAATTCAGTCATATTCACTTTGCCATCGGTAACCTCGCTGAAAGATACTCCTTTTTTATATAATTTTTTGGCTAATTCCTGGGCATTATCAATAAAACCGCAAGTTACAATAGCAAAGGGCCCGAATTTTGAATTAATACAGATCGGCTGCTCGTCAAGAGAACTGATAACCCCGATCCCTTTTGTGCCAGTCATTTTTTTATAATCTTCATAAAATTTAGTTTTAAACTGGCTTCCTTTTATATCGTGGATTTTACGCACAAGCTCCTTGCCCCAAACAGCCAAACCAGCAAATTGAGCGCCCAAATGAGAATGGTAATCTGTCCCGAAAAATAAATCATACATGCAGCATTTTTTTGAGAATAACAAAAAAAAAACACTCATAATTAAAATAAA
>Ga0172375_10008396_pt1 | contig 13889 bp, 13 predicted proteins | sample LakKiv1m_FD_114537 | JGI IMG/M metagenome (GOLD analysis project Ga0172375, IMG submission 114537) | Freshwater microbial communities from Kabuno Bay, South-Kivu, Congo - kab_092012_11.1m | ecosystem: Environmental > Aquatic > Freshwater > Lake | place: Democratic Republic of the Congo...
CTCTGCAAAATCGGTTTTCCTCCCCCAATCGTCGTCGCTAATTTTGCAATCGACTCCGCATAATCTATTGAGTTCTCCACTGGTTCAGTCAGATGGACTTCACACAAAAAGGCAAAATTAGAGTTAAGTGATTTATGATCCGACAACGAGTGTCCATTTACGCATATATATTCTTCATAAGTCTCCATCGCAACCAATCCATTGGGGCAGCTACAAAAAGTTCTCATTACATCATCAAAAGTTTTCGTTCTAAGTTTCAAAACCACCTCATATAATGCTTCGGCGTGTTTTTTCATCACCGACCTGGGAAACTCCACCCTAACACCAATTTCCACCATATCGTACTGGTATTTGATTCCATTTTTCTCTCCGATTTTTTGTAACCAGGCTGCATTTACCCTGCCTGGCACAAGTAGTACTTTTTCACCATAATATTTATTTCCTTCACTATCGATCACTCCGACCATTTTTCCTCTTTCAATTAGCAAATCATCGATTTTTGTTTTACAAAATAAATTAATCTTTTTATCCAACAGATATTTTTGAAATTTAGCCACCACTTCTTTTAACTTATCGGTTCCTACATGCTGTGCCCTCCTAACCACCAGTTCAACATCATTCCTCTCAGCTTCACTAATCAAACTTTCAACCTCTTCAACATTTTTGGGAAAATACTCCGAATCAACCCCAAAATCAGTGAATATTTTTTCAACCTCGTTAAGAATTTTTTGGTATTCATCTGGGTCTATCAAATGAAATGTACGTTCGTGAGAAAGTTTAGGAGTATAGTGCAACTTACCATCCGAATAAGTTCCAGCGCCACCAAACCCTGTCATTACCTCGCTAGGCTTCCTCTCTTCCAACCTAGAACCCATATCAAACAAGGCAATCTTCGCACCAGGAACACTCTTCAATAATTCAAAACAAGCAAACATTCCTGCAGGTCCAGCTCCAACCACAATATATTTATATTTTTTTTCTTTCACACCTTAATATATCAAATACCGCAACTGGCTTAACAAAGACAAAGCCCCGGTTTCCCGGGGCTTTCCAATATATATTTATTATCGATTATTCTTCCAACTTAATGTCAGCCAAAATACCAGCTAAATCACAACCGAAGTGGGCAGCCTTGCGTTCGATGTGGGCTTTATGCTCTTGAGCGGTCATATTGTCGAACCCTTCTGCTGTATCGTGGTTGCATCCGGAACCGGAATGAGCATGACAGCGACGACCATTAGGTTGAGTCCGGCGGGTACCACCACGGCGCAAGAACTTGCGGGTATTTACTTCCTTATCAGGATCCACCCCAAACACATCAACTTCCGTATCATCTTCCATTACGTGCCCTCCCTGGAGAATAATGATGAATCAATGAACATTACTATTATAGGTCCATATAACCCATAAGTCAAACGCGAATTACTCAATAATTCCACCACCCAGACATTCGCCCACACCAGAATAAAATACTGCACTCTGTCCACTTGCCACACCTCTTAAAGGTTTATCCAACAGCACCATCATCCCATTTCTTGTTTCGCTTACCCTGGCTGACACCAACTCCCCTCCATGTCTTATCCTTACTTTAATGTCATTCAGGTTCCATTTGATTCCTGAAATCTTATTTATTTCATGAACTTCAAACTGATCCTCTACGGCATCATCTGCTTCACCTACTATTAATGTATTTGTTTTTGCATCTTTACCTACAACGTAGTAAACAGGAGTGACATCCCCTTCCTCAGTCTTTCTGGTTTCTTCTCTTTGTATTTTAGGGTCAATTTCCCATCCGCCTCTTTGTCCAATGGTATAAAACCAAACCCCATCATGCTTCCCAATTACTTTGCCGTCATTATTCACTACTTTCCCCGGATTTTCTTTAAGTCTTCTTGCCAAAAACTCTCTAGCTTCCACATTACCCACAAAACAGATTCCTTGACTATCCTTACGTTTAGATACAGTAAGATTCGCATTCTCAGCCATCTTTCTTACCTCATCTTTTTTTAATTCCCCCAAAGGAAAAATAACATGAGCCAACTCTTTCTGGGTTAGTTTCCACAAAAAGTAAGTTTGGTCTTTATGCTTATCTTCCGGGATAAACAATTGAAAATTATTTATTTCCCTGGGATTATATCCAGACGATAATGCGGAGCTATTATCGGCGCCAGATATAAGAGGAAGCGCAGATTGATATTTCGATAACTGGGTTATCGAAGAGAAATCGAGCAAGCTCTTATCGGTCGCCAATAAATTAATGTGGTCGGAAGAAAACTTAGATTTTTTCACCCCCATCTTCGCATAATGCCCTGTCGCAATATAGTCAAATCCATTTTCCAAAGCCCACTCCAAAAATAATCCAAACTTAATCTCGCTATTACACATCACATCCGGATTAGGTGTTCTTCCACCCTCATACTCATCATAAAAATACTTGATAACTTTTTTGTTATACTCCTCCGAAAAATCCAAAACCTTAAAAGGAATCCCTAGTTCCAAAGCTGTTTTTAGTGCAAAAGCTCTATCTTCATCAGATCTGCAACCATTTTTTTTGATCCATTCTTCACGGGTAATTCCATCTTTCTCAATCTCGCTTTTAGGAGGCCAACAATATAGATGTACTCCAACCACGTCAAACCCCGCCTCTTTTAAAAGCAAGGCGCTTACTGCGCTATCAACGCCACCTGATAAACCAACAGCAACCTTTTTCACAACCTATATTATACTCAAATCCGCTCTGTATCGCTCAAATGTATCAATATTTGTCTTAACGCACCCGATGCAAGAGGCCTAAGTTTACTGTCTTTTGAATGTCTTGGCACCTCAGATCGAACATGAAGTGTTTGTCGATAAACCTCGTTACCTTCATCATCCACATCTTTGACTTTACTTTCCTCCTCCATTCCTCTAAGAACTCTTTCCCTTAAATGCCAGAGAGTGTATTTGTCAGCTTGTACCGCAGCAGCTTCTTGAGAATCTGCATTTAAAATTTTTGCTACTCTATAAATTCCTGAAACTATCGCCTCAATCCTATACATCGCATTCTTCTTCCAGTCATCTGCCGTTGGCTCACCATCAGTAGCTTCCTCTTCTTCATTTTCCACAACATACTTTCCATCATTTAACGCCCTCTTTGGAGAATAAACCAACGCATGTTCCTGATCATCCAGACCATTATTCAAAAAATCCCCAACAAACTTAGTTACCATTATTTGCCCCTCGCCTGAATCAGGCATTTCTTCAGGATGTGTAGATAGATATTTCCCTTTAAAGACCTTCCCGCTTCTTGTTTCCATAGTATCCACCATGACTCGTGAAACCACCCTTATCATCTCTTCTCGACCAAGCATTGCATCAACAAATGCAGTCTGAGCAACCAAGGTAGAACACTTTATTTTTTCACCGCCAACCAGTGTGTACCCCTTATCGCATTGTTCTGTATTTACACTTCTACCTGCCGCACCAAGTTCACACTTACCCTCTTCAAGTACATAAAAAACCACGCCTCTTTTTTCCAAAATATTCCCAAACCAAACCCTCTCCGTTTCTTCAATAATGACTTCTGCGCCATTATAAACATTGTTTTCAACTCTATTCCCGAAATATTCAATTTGTTTTTCTCTTTCTCTCTTTGCTTCTTCTTCCAAATTCACCGGTTGTTGTTCCATAAATAAACTATAAACTATTTTTTCTCCAAGTCACTTAAATTTAATTTACATAAATCAGAATCAGGTCTTTCAACAAGACACTCGCCAAACTTTTCCTTGGCCTTTTTGAAGTCCCCAGTCCATTGATAATACAAACCCCAGTTGTTTAATAGTTCGGGATACTTTGGATATATCTTGTCTGCATTCTCCATTGCTTTTTTGGCGTTATCTAAATCACGTTCCATTAAATACATAGCCGCTTTGTTACTTTGTGCCAATACGCTATTTGTCACATACGAAGCGTCATGAACAAATAATCTTTCTTGACTCAGCCAATCCACATTTCTTGAAATTGTTCTAATTGAAAACGAAAATATTACGATCAATCCCAACAACCCTAAGTATTTATTTGTGATTCTTATTAGACAAAAAACTATCATCAAAAAACCCAAACTCTGCCAAAACCACAACCTCTCCCCAAATATAGTACCGACAGGAAAGAGTATGTTTCCTGTCACAGCGATACTTCCCCAAAAGAAACACATTCCCAAAATCCACATATAATTATTCCTTAACTTCGTCAATAAACTCATTAAACTCAATAAAATCAAACCTATTCCTCCCACCGTCCAGATATTCCACCAATCATTCAGTATTTCTATTTGGTTAAAAGAATAATCATAACTAAGCTTTATTGGCATCAATACTTTTCCTATCCCAAACGGTATTATGCCAATGGCGGTTATTATTCGCTGACTATTATTAGCAAACCTGAGCGGATTTTCTACTATGGTTGCATTATTTATACTTACCCTATTACCCAAAATAGCCGTATATATCAATACAAATCCAACCACAGACATTAAATAAATTATTCCGGCTCCCAATTTTTCTTCCAATTTTACTTTTGTTCTAACCAGTAAATACATCACTGCCGGGAAACCTACGATTGCCGATTCTTTGCATAAAAACCCTAAAAAAAGAATAATAGAACTCGCAAACCAATTTTTTTTATAAGCAAATAAGATCGAGGAAAGTACCGCTATCATAGCCAACATCTCCGCTCTCCCCACAATGTTGTTTACTACCTCGGTATGTATCGGTAAAACTGTAAATATTGTTGCCGCCCAAAACGCCTTTTCTTTTAAAAATACAAATAAAAATTTATATACTAAAACACACAACAGACCATACATTAATATATTAATTAAACGGAATCCCCACGGATTCTTTCCCAACACCAAAGCATTTAAATACAAACTAAAACTAGTTACCGGTCTATAAAGTGTCGCCTTCTCACCATCATTATAGTAGTATGGTCTTCCCCATACTGACAATAATGCACTCACCTTCCCCATATCTCTATCACCTGCCACTACTCGCAGATCATCCTGTACAAAACCACCAAAAACACTAATTCCATAAATTACCACCGCAAACAAAAAAACCAACCAAGCTTTCATTGCTCAATTGTAGTAGATATTCAGCAATTAACCCTTAAACTTTTTTGTTCGGAAATCACTTTGTCCTTGTTTCTCATCTTTCTTCCACGACTCTGCTTTCTTCTCTTTTGCTATCCTTATTCCGTCAGGAGTCTCTTTACCGGGAATGTGTTCCACCGGATGATATACAGTATTTTTCTGCCTCATAAATAATTGTAACAAATCTCACTCAACAAAATCAACCAAACGTCACCCTGCGAATATTCTCCGTCATAAACAATTCTTTTCTCGCTTCAGCCCTTCTTGCCTGCATATCTTCTGAAACAACAGGATTTCTCTCATGGACTGCTTCTTCAATCTCCGTCTTATATACCCCAAGATCTTGCATAGCCCGCTCCCTTCCCAATCTAGTCACAATATCATTCGCCAATTCTATGGTCAGCATCACTCGTTCACCTGATTTATGCTCATACTGTCTTACACTCGCTTTTTCTGCCTTAACCAATTCTTGCGTTATTTGCTCTGGACTCATCGAAGCCGATCCAATACCAAAAACAAGATCCAAACCTTTCCGATACGACTCAAGGTCCGATAATTTATAAGCTTCTCTCTCTTGTTCGGCAAACTTTTCTGGGTTAAATAGCATTACTCATAATACCATCTGTTATTCAAGACACCATCTCTCTGGCGACGTTTATTTCAACATTAGCTTTTTCAAACCACTTAAACTGAGCGGTTCTATTCACTTCAAAGATTCTCCACTGCTGAGTTGTTTCATCCCACGCCACATCTAATCCTGCAAAATCAGCCTTCAAAACTTCAGTAGCCTTTACACAAATATTCTTTAGTTCAACTAACTGATCTTTACTAAATTTAGGTCTAATCTTTGCAGTTTCTTCAATCAAAGCTTCAGTTTGGAATTTGTCCTTCTGTCTATGCTTCATTATTCCTAGAACTCTTCCACCCAAAACCAAAACTCTATACCATCTTCTAACTTTCAATACCGGCTGAATCAATACATCACCCTCACTATATTTCAATGATAGCTTAGTCAGCTTTTCAATATTTTCAGCAAGCTTTACATTCTTCCCATGAGAACCAAACCTAGCCTTTACCATTACCGGAATAAAAGGTGTTTTCCTTTTCGCTACAACTTCCAAATATCTTTTCCACCCACGGGTACCATTAAATGACTGAAATGGTATTACAGGTAACCCGGCTTGTGCCAAGAGAACTCCTTGTTCAATCTTTCCCATCAGTGGGTACAAACTAAAACTATCACCATTAATTACTTTGGGCTTTTTCTCAAGTTGATCGACATACTCCAAAATTACACTTTTAATGACAAGCATACTCTGCCCGCCTCTTTTGGTCGCAGCTCTAGGAATTATCAAATCATAATCCTCAATTTTTTTACCGCTTCCGAGGTCAATTACAGGCTTTCCTGTAATACTCACCGCCAAACGTACATGTTCGTAATTCACCCTATCTACCTCATACCCCAAAATCCCCGCCTCTTCGGCAAGTCTTTTAGGCTCATACTCCCCCCTAAATCTGGTCAGTATTAATACTTTAGTCATTTGAATTATGCGCTTAAATATTTTCTACTAAAATCCGGAGTTACTGTCCAATTAAAAAAATATTGCGCAAAGCCGAAAAGCCTGGTTTCTTGGTAATCCAAGAATTTTCGGCTGAAAACAAGAACGGATTTTGCGCAGGCAAAATAGCGTTCGGTTTTTTTAATGGATAGGAACACAGGACTGTGGAAAATATTCATATTTACTTACCAAACTTACTAATACAGTATTCCAAAATCATTCTCGGGGCATTTACCTTAGTTCTCTTTTCAAACACCTTAAATTGTGGCGCCTCATTTACTTCAATAATATAAATTTTTCCGTCTTTTTTACTTCTAACCAAATCTGTACCGGCTACTTCAACTTCTAAAGCTTTTGCTGCTTTTTCAGCTGTCTCAACCACCTCAATCGGCATTACAACTATTCCTTCGGACTTACCTACACTTTTATTTAAAATTAATTTTTCTTCCTTAACCTGTCTCTTGAACCCTCCTATACATTTATATCCCACAGTCATCACCCTAAAGTCTCCATCATTCTCTATATACTCTTGTACCAAAAATCCTCTAAAAACTGGAGCCTTTCCACTACTGGCTTTCATCTTTTCTTTTCTTTGTTCCAAAACATGTTCCATTTTTTCCAAATCGCCAATATCCTTAATAAAAAATGTCCCCATACCATGTCTTCCCCCCTGTGATAGTTTTACGATTACCGGAAACTCAAATCCATTGTTTTCTTTCTGTAAGAATTTATCTAAGTCTTTTAATGTTTCAATATAAGCTGACTTTGGATAATTTACCCCCGCCTCCTTAAGTTGCCACGACATCACACTTTTAAACCTTCGCAGCGGACCCTCATTTAATAGATACTCATCCACAACAGGTATGGAATACTTCTTTGCATAAAGTTGCAACAACTTACTCCACTCAAGCTCTGATCCAACAGACCTAAAGTACCAACCATCAAAATCTTTTAGATCTGTATCTCCATACATTATTTTTCCATCAACAATTTTCAAGTTTCTATACTTGATCATCACCAACTCAATTCCTAAAGATTTTGCCTCATCTAAAAATCTTTTTTCACTTTCATCGAATGTAATTCTGTGTAAATAAGCTATTTTTTGCATATTTAAATTTACCACCAATAATTACTTTCTAATCTTAATTAATCCCGGGTCAACCACAAAATCTTTTAAGTCTCTTCTTCCTATCAAAAACTGTCTTCTTAGTTGTGTTCTATTGGTAAGATTTGCTCTGGTACGGATCACCCTATTTTTCAACTTCATTGTTAAAGCAATTAGGGTTCTCTCTTCAATCCCCAACGAATTCTTTACCTTCTTAGTCCAAAGCACATTCTCCGGTGTCAAAAGCCCTAATTCCAAAGCTAAGCTTTGATCTATTGAAGTGCTTCTCGCACCCGTATCAATTTTCGCCTGTACCTCTATCCACTTCTTTTTTCCGTTTCTTATATACACTCTTTCAAAAATACCCACAACTGGCTTCTCTTCCCCGGCAAACTTTACCCTATTGGCAAACTTACTGGCAAACAATGATTTTCCAATTTTTACACCCTTTTCTGCATCATCCACCTCAAGTCCTTCGACCCTCTCTAGTCTTCTTTTCAATCCGGTCATATTGGCAAGTTGAATCGATAACCCCGGCTGATCGTTTAATTCCAATACAACAGGACCTTTTTCTTCATCAATTAGCATGTCTACTGATAAATATTTCAGTTTCGATACCACTTGTGTCTTCACAGCCATCAATAATATTTTGTTCCAGTGAGGTATCGAAATTCCATTTACCTTTTTATTAGTGTCTGGAAAGTACTTGACCGGTTCATTTTTATATACACCATGAGTCGTAATCCCCGTTGCTATATCAATTCCCAAACCAATTGCACCCTGATGAAGGTTAGCTTTTCCGCTGCTCTCTTCGGTGGGAAGTCTCAACATCGCCATCACCGGCACTTTATTAAACACAATAACGCGGACATCAGGAGCCCCTCCGACAGCCAATTTTTTAAATTTTGGATGAATCTTAATTCTCTCTTCAATCATCGCCTTATCAGGCAAGTTATTGTGTGAGTATTTTCCTTCTACAATATCTTGAGCATGAAGTTTCAGATCTTCAACACCTACTTTTTTATCATCAACCGTCCAAAACTTCCCTTCTTCTTTGGCAGGTCTCTTAATTAAAATTATTCCCTGACCTCCAAAACCCTGTACCGGCTTAATAGCAAAACCCTCAGCAAGAGATAGCTTACTCCAATTAAAATCTCTGACATCTCCTGTATTTTTTAATATACCTAAAAGTCTTGGGTGTGGCACCCTGGCTTTCTTCAACATCATTTTTGTCAGCACTTTATCATCCGCTTTGTTTCTCGCACTCTTTTTATTGAATGCAAGGTAATCGGCAGATCTGGCGTTAATCCCCAAAATGTCGTTAAGTCTTGCCATAATAATTATGTGTTTCTATTTACCCAAAAGTTTTCTAAATCTCCAAATTTCCATCAATCTAAGCCCCTTATATCTTCCAATCAAGTAATCAACGCTTAATATACTAATTACAGATAGCTCTGGGTGCACAATCACCTGAGCTTGTATCCAAGGTGAACTCATCAGCTTATAAGCAATAAATGCCAAGACTACCGTTTCCAGTGTCATCCAGAAAGATGTTGCAAAACTTCTGGTAATTTGTGCCTCAATAAACGTCTCGGCCAAAAGTACAAACAACATAATTGGAAAGATACCTACACTCATCAGCTGTTTGAGTCCAATTGCCGGGGACATAAGTAGTAATCCCAAAACAGCCATAGAAACCAACCAAATCAAGATTGACAGTTTTGGTAAATACGGCACCTTTACCTTTTTAATTGCCATCCTTCCCAAGGTGGCTGCTGCCATAATAAAGAATAGTAGTACCAAACCTGCCAATCCACCGGTAGACAAAAAGGCGACCGAAAGCAACGCCGGTGTAATTATTCCAAAACCACTCACTCCCAGCACTTGTCTAGAAAAAGCCACCATACCTGCCACCAAAGGGAATAAGAACAATAGTACTAAAGTATTAGGAGACACCCCTTCGGACACCGCTTTTCTCATCGCGAGTTTCAAAAAATTCCTTCCCCACCAACCGCTAATCTTTTGTTCACCCATCAGATTCGTCAATCTATCACCCTTTTCCGAGGCTACGGTAAGGTCTATCGGCTTTTCCTCCACCATTTCCACAGCAGGAGTTACCGTCACCGACGGGGTTAAACTTGGAGATGGGGCGGCTATTGCCAGAGCCCTAGTGGGAAGAATGAAGAATAAAAATATTGCAAGAACTATCAATGTTTTTTTCATCTCGTGTATTTTACCTCACAATCACAATTTCAGCCACACAGAAGCTTCCCGATTGACTTTGTTTAACATCTTACCTAATATGAATATATCTATATGGCTACCAGAAAAATTTCACCCGTACTTTATGTTATTTTAGGAATTTCCATAGGCATTCTTGGACTTGTATTCTTCTTGGCAAATCCATTTAAAATTAAGGTTGATCTACCCGGCAAACCACTTACTCCCGAACAAGCTCAAAAAGAAGGTCTTGTTGCCATCTCCACTCCGGTTCTAATTCTCCCCTCAGGCAAACAGACCTATACATCCCAACGCGCTGAAGGAGCCACCTCAGGCGTAACCTCAATTACTTACGATCCACTAGATCCCAAACAAGGTTCCAAGCAAACCATTTCCCTTGATGTTGAAAGTCTAGAGGAGCTCGAGTCTGTCACCATCACTATCAACTCTGACACCAAATCAAATGTCCACGTCCTTAAGCTTATCGGTCAAAACGAAAATAAAAGTACCTGGTCAACTACATTTACCATAAACGACTCTTATCAAAACATTTACAACCTTAATATTGAGACCCTTACCAAAAGTGGCATTAAATCCACTGAAAGCATGTTAGTCAGATAATATGACCAGACAAAAAAACATCCTCTCCCTGCTTGTGGTTATCACATTTTCCATATTTGCAGTTTTTCCCAGGTTAGTTCACGCAGAGCTTCCTGTAGGAAACTATTGTAATTTTTACCCAATTTCAGAAAACTACGGTAACGTTGTGGGTGACATTACTTTAAACAACAACTGTGTTGTTTACGAAGACATTAATGGTGTTGCCAATGGAGACATGATTGTTGACGGCAGCAGTATTACACTACACAAGACATTGGTCTGGTATCCAGGAAAAAAGATTACCCTTCTCAATGAAGGCAAAATCTGGGTCAACACCAACGGGCGAATAGTTCAAAGTAAACTCTGTGTCAAAGACACAAACAACAACCGCTATCCGGGTGTAATCTCAATCACCGTCGACCCTTACGGTCAAGGCACCACCACCACTCTCACTCAGCTAGATCAAAAGGTAGCAGACGCCTCTACCCTTCTCTGTCCGGCTGGCTACAACTATCGCGAAACAATGCTTTCCCTTTCCTACGCAGATGCCAATGACTCTGACATGACCAAGTCATCAGACCTCGCAACTAGTGACCACGACCTCCTTTCCAGAGGCTTCTGGGTTGCAGGTGTTAGAGATGTAAACGCTGTCGGAAATCCTGTCAAACTAGTTGGCGACAATCTGCTTGTTTGTACATCAGCCCCTTGTACCGCCACCTTCCAAGGTGCCTCAGACTACGGTAATCTTTACGTTAACAACAGAGTCGGTATTGGTACTACAATACCCACAAACAAACTCACTATAGTTACCCCACTTACCACAGGTGACGACGCTGTTCCCACATTAGGCGTCAATTCAGGAAAATTTGCCTTTCTTAATGGTGGTGGTAATGGCCTCTACGGATTAATTGGAGGTGTTTTAGGCACTGGTAATGCCTTTATGCAAGTTCAACGAACCGATGGAACAGCTACTGCCTATGGCCTAGTTCTAAATCCGGTCGGTGGAACAGTAGGTATCGGTACAACCAACCCGGTAACTCAGCTACAAGTACATCTAGGCAGCAATCTTAATGCTAGCTTCCAGCTGCATAATGGCAAACCCACGCTTACCACTCACAACGACAACTGGTCTGCTTGGAATGACTTAGGATTAGGTAGTTCAGTGTCAATTAAAGGAGACACAGGAAACGTTGGTATTGGCACCACCACCCCATCAGCTTTACTAGATGTGGCAGGATCTATACAAGGAGGAGCAAACAATTTCACTCTCGAAGGCGCCGACATCACAAACCCATATATAGACGTAAAAGTCTCCACCATTGCTACTGGCAACAACTACGGTCACGGTTTACTGATACGAAGAGCCTCCGATAATGGCAATTGGTTCAACCTTGGTATGTATAGTGATTCAGTCAGTTATTGGGGTACGTTAAATGGTTCCGGTGGTGCGGGGTCTGTATATTTAAATAGCGGTGGATCCTTAGGTGTTGGGTTAACCTCTCCATCAAACAAGCTTCACGTCTCCGGAAATATCGGTGCTACTGGTTGGGTTGGTTCAGGCTGTGAGGGTGCTTGTGAATCAGGTAGCGGTTATAACATCATGTATGAAAATGGTACTATTGTGTCAAGCGGACAAATCGCCATAAATGCAAGCACCACACCTTCGACCAACACCAACTTTACTATAGGTAATGCAAGTGTCGATTATCAAGCCAACGCAGGCTGGGCAGGAGCCTGGAATGCAAACATATTAATTACTGGACAAGACTATACTTCTATAAGCTTTCACGATGGCAGCACTTCCGTTGGAGCTTTAACCTATCACTCCAACATCTTTGCCTTTGACGGAGCAGGTTCTTGGGGTCCGGTCAAACTGGGTATCAACACCAGAGTTCCCACCTATAACCTTCAAGTAACCGGATCCTTCTACGCAGGAGGATCCTCAAGAGAGTACAAAGAAAATATTGAAAAACTTTCAGTTGACTCCTCAAAAATCTATCAACTTGAAGCAAAGACATACGACTACAAAAAAGAATACAAAGATATGGGAAAGATTCTTTCTGGCGGTAGACAGTTCGGTTTCATTGCCGAAGAGGTAAATGCAATCATTCCGGAGCTCACTCTTTCGGATGGTCAAAAAAACGTAGCTAATGTCGATTATGAAAAGTTAGGTGTCCTAATCATTGAGGAGATGAAAAAGCAAAAAGCCGAACTAGACGCGCTAAAAATTGAAAACCAACAACTTAAAGATCAACTAAACAACATCGAGCTTCGTCTTCAAAAGCTGGAGAATAATTAACTCATGTTGGTATCAAGAGGAAAATTCTCACCGGTAAAATCATTTGCTTTTGTCATTTTGACTCTAGCTGTGATTGTCGCCGCTGCAGTCCCACTTGTAAGATCAATAAGGTCTCATACACTATCACCTTCTTATTTTGACCTTACTCAAAAAGTGGATCGACTTACAGGCATTGTAGATAGTGTAGAAGAAAACTCCATTAAAGTTGCCATACCAGACAGCGAAAACATTAAATACAATTATCTTGATGTTTTTATAACTCCAAACACAACCATTTCCTACCTCCCCTTCAACAGCACCGACTCTGTACTGGAGATAATTACCCCACAGCAAATCAAAAGGGGTCATAGCATTACCTTTATAACTGAGGGTAAAGATCTCCGTTCATTCAAAGGCAAATCTCTTACAGCAGATAGGTTAATCATCAAAGAAACATCAAACTTAATTCTTGGTGTCGTCGAGAAAGTAAATCAGGATTCTTTAGATGTCAAAATTGTAAACGACAAAATAATATCCGTAAAACCAACAGATACCACCTCAATAGTTTCCAGTATTACCCTACCAACTCATCCAATACAACTCTCAAACATTTATCGTGACGATTATGTTTTTCTAAAAACAACTTTTCCAATTCAAAATAATGATATTGAAATATTACCTGAAACAATCGAAGTGGTAAGCTATACCGCACCATTCACTGGAACAGTTACATCAATAGATGACAAAAAAATTGTCATCAACCAAAACTCGACGGAATTAGTAGCATCACAAGGTTTTACTATAAACACCAATAAAGAAACCAAATATACCGTGAACATGGTTAACACCAAACAAATACAATCAGGGACAAGAGATGATATTAAAGTGGGTGATGCAATCACAATTTACCCAAAACCAAAAAAAGGCGAGTATACGACAATCGCACAAAATATTATCATCTACCACGAATAATCTTTTTTTATCCATAAAAAAATAACC
>Ga0172375_10008398_pt1 | contig 13886 bp, 9 predicted proteins | sample LakKiv1m_FD_114537 | JGI IMG/M metagenome (GOLD analysis project Ga0172375, IMG submission 114537) | Freshwater microbial communities from Kabuno Bay, South-Kivu, Congo - kab_092012_11.1m | ecosystem: Environmental > Aquatic > Freshwater > Lake | place: Democratic Republic of the Congo...
ACTTTGCTGCTGACCACGACCTCGGTCACTTCGATAGTCCCGCTCCCATATATACCTTTGTTCATTAACCTGAGCGCAAAGAATGTCCCGTACCCTGCCACCATGACGACAACAAAAATGATCCCGTATATCAATAGACGCTTGTTCATATGTCCCCTCCTTGCAAATGGATATATAAAATATAATTTATATCCGATTTTTAACATTATATCAATATATTGGGATATTTCAAATATTTATATGAAATTAAACGGATTTGTAGGAATAGAGGCTAATTAGAGCAGAGGATTTTATGACGGAGTTTTTACCCAGGTCACGGTCCCAGCATTTTTTATTGTTTCGACAGTAAAACGTTCAAGAATATACTGTCTTAACTGCTCATCCAGTTTTGCTTTAAGTAGGTTCGCTCCTCTGAATGATCGACCTATAGGAATAGAATGCCCTCCGGTATGAAGAGTTATTCCTGTCATTGTGGCGAAAGAGAGATCGGCATCACTGAAATGAGGATCGCAAAAAAAGCTTTTATCAAAAGCAGCGTGCTTCAGGTCGGAACCGGTAAAATATGTTCCCGCAAGTCCTGCTCCGATAAAAGAAGCCCTGCTTAATTTTGAAGAACGCAATTCGGTATTTTCAAGCCTTGCCCCGTCAAATATTGCGGCCTCAAGAAAGGCCCCATCCAAAAAAGCAACATAAAGATCCGCTCTTTTCAATGTTGTTCCTGGCATATGGCAACCGTTAAGCTTAACGAAAGAAAAATTGACCCCTTCAAGTTTGGCATCCGGGTACCATAATCCCGAAAGATCACAGAAGTGGGCTTTTCCTCTGAGGAATAGATGTTCCTTGTTCCATTGATCAACATTTCCGCTCATAAGCAGTCCGACAGATCTCTTTGCCCTGGAATGATAGCTTCCGTATCGAGGTTCAAAATATCTGTCGGTGGCGGGTGCAAGCCTTCCGACAATAAGATATGCCATATCCGTCCGGAAATTTTCCTCAGGGCATCTCGGATCGAATAATCCATAAGATGACGGTTCAGGATGTCCGACACGCAGATTTAACCCCATTCCGGCTAGTTTATCAGGACTGGCCTTTTCAATAAAAACCTTTAACAGCTGAATATTCAACCGGCCATTCCTGAATATGTGTTCGGAGATCAATATTTTAAAAGCCTCTGGTCCGATCGCTTGTTCGGGGTCCGATTTACTCCTGATAGGTATAGTAGCGGCATTTTCAAAAACTTGACGTCTGACACGGAAGAATCTCCCTGCTCTTCCGTTGCCTATAGGGACTTCTCTTAGAGAAACTATCATAAAACCTCCCTGTTACCATTCAAGTTTATATCGGCTTTAATTTCAAATAATTTCATGGAAATATTATTTATCTAAAATATGAAAAACCTGAAATTATATATAAAACTGACCGATATTATTCCATAAATGTCTATACGCGCAGATAATTTATATACCCGCCATGGGGTGAAGCCTATGATCGCGCCGGCGCTTGTTGTGATAACCGACAGGTTCAAAGGGCCTGACGGGAAATTCAATTTTAACAGATTGGATCCGGGCTTTATACAAAGAACAGTATTGCGATCGGCCCTGCCTCTTGCGAACCATGTGAAGGCCGTCCATATAGACATCAATTGTGCAGGTTATATCAGTGATCAACCCGACAATACCGAAATATTTACTGCAAAATACCTGCAAGAGCTAAAGGCAAAGCTCAGGGAAATGAATAAAAACCTTTTTTTCGATATACACGTCCTTGGCAGGAACATTTTTCAGAGGGCCTGCATGTATGGAGCAATAGGGGACAATGTTTCGTTTGAGCTTAAAGTCGCAGAGAGCGAGATGGAAGGTTTTATCAGGGCATTGAAGATATTAAGAGCAAGGAACGTCTCTATTGGTCTTATTGGAAATAAAGATACAACTATTGAAAACTATTATCCGTTCATGGAAATGGCGGATGTCCTGGGCGTGACAACAGGGCTTTCAGGAGGAAGAACTATTTTGGATATCGGTCTCGACCAAGGGTTTAATGCCTCTGTCGAAAAAGTAAGATTATTGAGGGTTGCAGGATTTGACAGAAGGGTAATATTCCAGGTCGGCGTTGCAATTGATACAGCGGCAAAGATCGTCCGGCACGGAGCGGACGTGCTTGTGTGCGGGAGCATTCTGTTCAATAATCTGCCACAAAAAAATCCTGATAATGAACTTGAAAGAAGGCTGGCTCTTCTTGCGGGCTCAATCCGTTGAAAATACAAAAATGTAATAAATGATGTTGCCTATCCCAAAAATGTATTGTATAATTTCAGTATGCCACAATTAAAAGAAAGTCTTCTAAAAAGAAAGGTCCAGGAACTGACCGCGCTGTATGAAATAAGCCAGGCGCTCAGCCTAACTCTTGATATGGAAAAATCCATGTATTCGATTATGGAGATCCTTGATAAACACATGGGCATGACCAGGGGAACAGTCACGCTCCTCCATATGCATACAGGTGAGCTTTTTATAGAAGTCGCTCACGGGCTGACCGAGTCAGAAAAGAAAAGAGGGATCTATAAGGTCGGGGAAGGAATAACCGGGAAAGTTGTCGAAACAGGAGTTCCTGCTGTCATCCCGAAGATAGGGGAGGAACCTCTATTCCTTAATAAGACAAAAGCAAGAAAAAAAGATGTGGCAAAAAAAGACATTTCATTTATCTGTGTCCCGATCAAGATAGGAAAGAACGTTATCGGCGCGTTCTCCGTGGATAAGATCTTCAGCCCGGAAATGCCCCTTGAAGAGGATGTCAGGTTCCTGACCATCATTGCTTCGATGATCGCGCAGGCTGTCAAGATACATCAATTGATACAGACCGAAAAGGACAAGCTTGTAGAGGAGAACATTAACCTCCGTGAAGAACTGAAGGGCAAATACAGCTTCAAGAACATAATCGGCAACAGCTCAAGGATGAGCGAGGTTTTTTTAATGATAGGCAGGGTTGCAAAGAGCGACGCGACGGTCCTTATCAGGGGAGAGTCCGGAACGGGAAAAGAGCTTGTTGCCCACGCCATACATTATAATAGTCTCCGCTCCAAAAGGCCTTTTATTAAGGTGAACTGCGCTGCGCTTCCGGAAAACCTTATTGAAGCCGAACTATTCGGATATGAAAGAGGAGCATTTACCGGGGCATTTGAAAGAAAAGCGGGAAGGTTCGAACTTGCCGAGGGAGGCACAATTTTCCTCGATGAGATAGGCGATCTCAGCCAGCCGACACAGGTAAAGATACTTCGCGTTATCCAGGAAAGGGAATTTGAGCGGCTCGGCGGGACGGATACTATAAAATGCAATGTCAGATTGATAACCGCGACGAACCAGAACCTTGAAAAACTTATGGCGGAGCACGATTTCAGGGAAGATCTGTACTACAGGCTTAACGTCTTCCCGATATATCTTCCTCCGCTCCGTGAAAGAAAGGACGACATACTGCTTTTATCCGAATATTTTCTTGAAAAATATGCCAAAGAGAATAAAAAGAACATAAAAAGGATCTCAACTCCGGCGATCGACGCTCTAATGAGCTATCACTGGCCCGGGAATGTGAGAGAGCTCGAGAACTGTATCGAAAGAGCGGTCCTTATGTGCGAGGGCGAGGTCATTTACGCTCACCATCTGCCACCGACACTGCAGACGGCAGCCGATACAAAGACAGAGATCAAGCGGTCGCTGGAAGAGCTTGTCTCCGGCTTTGAAAAAGATATAATAATCGATTCCCTTAAGACCACCAAAGGCAATATTTCAAGATCGGCTCAGATGCTCGAGACCACAGAGAGGATACTCGGGTACAAGATCAAACAGTATAATATCGATTACCGGAAATACCGCTCCTAAAGCCGGATAATACAATAATGTAAATAGTCCTGCAAATTAAATACATAATAGTATCTTATTTAAATGTGAAATCCTAAATTCTAAACTCTAAATCCTAAATAAATTCAAAACTCCAAGACACAAAACCCACCATATATTTTTCGCTTTAGCTTTACAAATTATAGTGTTTGGATTTATTTAGAGTTTAGGGTTTAGTGTTTAGAGTTTTGCTTAATGTCTGGCGGTAAAATTGCTCATCAATCAGCTGTAAGCTCTAAGCTTTAAGCTAGAAAAGGAGGAAATGATGAGAAAAGAGTATTTGGTAATGACCGCGCTGATATTGTTGATGTCCGGAAAGACGGTCGATGCGACCCCGTCCACCCAGATATGGAACCCGTCAACGGATATCCAGGCAAAGGGGACCTGGCATCTTGGCATCGACAATTATTTCACTTTGCAGGGTCCTGCCGACGGCGGATATGCTTTCCCGACCGATTTCGGTTTGGAATATGGACTTACACCTAATATTGAATTAGGGTTTGATATTTTTGAGCCGCAGGCAAGTCCCCTGGTTCTAAACGCGAAGTTCGGAATTCCGGAGAGCGGAAATGTCCCGGCTTTTGCGGTTGGAGGATATGGTTTCGGGACTTCCCCCGGAGTGACTGACCAGAACATCTTATATGGGCTTGTCGCAAAGACATTTCCCGTTATCGGGCGCCTGACAGCCGGATATTTTTCAGGGAACTCCAAGGTCCTTACCGATCCGTCAGGAAATCCTGATAACAGCGGGGTCATCCTTACTTGGGATAAATATCTTACAGATAAGTTCTGGGTATGTGTTGATTATGCCGGGACAAGATCAGCTCTTGGAGCGCTGTTCTACGGATTTTCATACGCTTTCTCGCCGAATACATCGGTGATATTCGGTTACGGCACATATAATAACGGGGCAAAACCGACTGTGACAACGCAGTTGGACATTAATATTTAGAAAGGAGAAATACGATGATAAACTCCGGAGACACAGCCTGGATCCTGATCTCAACGGCTCTTGTGATAATGATGACGCCCGCGCTCGCGTTCTTTTACGGAGGTATGGTCAGAAAAAAGAACATACTGTCAACTCTTATGCTTTCGGTGACGATACTCGCCCTTATATCTGTCCAATGGGTCCTGTACGGATATACTCTGTCATTCGGACCGGACAATCACGGACTGATCGGCGGACTTGAATGGCTTGGTCTGTCAGGCGTGGGACAGACAGCTTTCGAGGGGTATGCCCCCACGATACCGCATCTTGCCTTTATGGCCTTTCAGATGGCTTTTGCAATAATAACTCCCGCCTTAATAACCGGAGCGTTCGTTGAGAGGGTTAATTTCACGGGTTTCCTTGTTTTTATTCTCATGTGGTCGACAATTATTTATGCTCCTGTTGCGCACTGGGTCTGGGGGATCGGAGGATGGCTCAGGAATCTCGGAGCCCTTGATTTTGCGGGAGGGACGGTCGTTCACATCACGGCCGGGGTTTCAGCTCTTGCCATGGCAATGGTGATAGGCAGGCGGAAAGGCTATAAAAAGTTCCCGATGGAGCCCTCGAACATACCTTTTACTATTCTGGGAGCTTTTCTTCTCTGGTTCGGCTGGTTCGGCTTTAACGGCGGCTCCGCTCTATCGTCCGGAGGTCTTGCAACATCCGCTTTTGTCGTTACCAATACAGCTGCCGCATCAGCCGCTTTGACCTGGATGATAGTGAGCTGGGTCCACAAAAGGCCAAGCGCGCTGGGGCTTGCGACCGGGGCCGTCGTCGGCCTTGTTGCCATAACTCCGGCATCCGGGTATGTCAGCCCGCTATCTGCGATCGCTATCGGGTCAGTTGCTGCGATAATTTCTTATTACGCGATCCTGATAAGAATGAAGAGCAATCTTGACGACAGCCTTGATGTCTTTGCCTGCCACGGAATGGGAGGGATCACGGGAGCTCTTATGACAGGATTGTTCGCCGAAAAGGCGATCAATGCTGGAGGAGCCAACGGGCTGTTCTTTGGCAACCCGAATCAGTTCTTTATCCAGCTGCTCACGGTAGCGGTTGTCGCGCTGTTCGCTTTTGTCCTGAGCTTCATAATGGCAAAAGTGGTTGATGCAGTTTTCTCTTTAAGGGCAACTGACGACGAAGAAGAGATAGGCCTTGATATAAGCCAGCACGGGGAGAGCGCATACTCAATATAAAAATACAAAAATGTAGAAAAGCAAGCTATAAATTAACAAATATGTATTAAGTTATTAGATGTTAATATATAGATATCACGGAATATGGCTCTATATAAACAAAAAATAAAAACTATGATATGGCGTTGAAATTGCTCATAAGATATTAAGAAATGATAAGAAAATAGGAGATCAAAATGATAAACAACGCCGATACAGCATGGGTCTTGATCTCAACCGCGCTGGTGATACTTATGACACCGGCTCTGGCATTATTTTATGGAGGTATGGTCAGGAAAAAGAACATTCTTTCAACTTTGATGCTTTCGATAGCTATCCTTGCAATGATATCTGTTACATGGGTCCTGTTCGGCTATTCACTCGCATTCGGGCCGGACAAGCACGGACTGATCGGAGGGCTTGAATGGATGGGCCTGACCGGGATAGGGGCTGCACCAAACGCATCATATGCCGGGACCATTCCCGCCCTTGCATTCATGGCGTTTCAAATGGCATTTGCGATAATAACCCCGGCCCTTATAACAGGAGCATTTGTCGAGAGGATCAATTTTCCGGGGTTTCTGCTTTATGCTTTGTTGTGGTCAACTTTCATATATTGCCCCGTGACCCATTGGATATGGGGAGCAGGGGGATGGCTCAGGAACATGGGTGTGCTTGATTTTGCCGGAGGCGCTGTCGTCCACATAACTGCAGGGATCTCGGCTCTTGCAGTGGCAACGGTGGTCGGGAAAAGAATGGGCTACAAAAAGTTCCCGATGGAGCCTTCCAGTATCCCTTTAACGGTGATAGGTGCTTTTCTTCTGTGGTTCGGCTGGTTCGGTTTTAACGCAGGCTCTGCCCTTTCATCAGGCTGGATCGCAACATCGGCTTTTGTCGCGACAAATACATCCGGGGCGGCGGCGGCTTTCACCTGGATGATAATAAGCTGGATACATAAACGGCCGAGTGTTCTCGGCATCTCAACGGGCGCCATTGTAGGCCTGGCTGCGGTAACTCCGGCAGCCGGGTTCGTCAGCCCTCTTTCTGCGATGGTGATAGGGACGGTCGCATCCCTTATTTCCTATTACGCGATCTTGATAAGAATGAAAACCAACCTGGATGACAGCCTTGATGTTTTTGCCTGCCACGGCATGGGAGGCATGACCGGAATGCTGGCAACGGGCCTTTTCGCGCAAAAAGCAATTAATCCGGGCGGAGCCAACGGATTATTTTTTGGTAACCCGGGATTGTTCTATACGCAACTTCTGGCAGTTGTGATCGTAGCGGGGTTCTCGTTCACGGTAAGTTATGCGCTTGCAAAAATAGTCGATGCGATGTTCTCCCTCAGAGCCACGGAAGATGAGGAGGAGATAGGCCTTGATCTGAGCCAGCACGGTGAAAGTGCATACTCGATCTAATAAAAAAACAGGAGGCAACAAAAATGGGATTCAAAAAGATAGAAGCCATAATCAGGCCGGAAAAACTTGAGGATGTCAGGGTAGCGCTTGAGGCCGCGGGGTTCATCGGAATGACAGTTACGGAAGTTAAAGGCAGAGGCGGCCAAAAAGGTGTCGTTCTTGAATGGAGGGCGGGGGAATACAGGGTCGAGTTCCTTTCAAAATTGAAAGTGGAGGTCGTGGTCGATGAGTTCGATGCGGAAAGAGCGGTCAAAGCAATTGAAGAATCCGCCAGGACAGGTAAAACAGGCGACGGCAAGATATTTTCCTATGCGGTAGACAACATAGTCCGGGTCAGGACCGGGGAAAGGGGGAATAAGGCGCTGTAGATTGCGATGGACGTGAATTGGCCCGTGTAGGGGCGAGGTAACCTTGCCTGTACAAAATGGAGGGGCGTATTGCAATACGCCCATACAAAAAAGGAGAAAAGACATGCCTACAAAAGAAGAGATATTAAAGCAGGTAAAAGACAACAATGTTGAGTTCATAAGATTATGGTTCACTGATATCAACGGGATACTGAAAAGTTTTGCGGTGGGGCCGGATGAGCTGGAAGGTGCGCTGACACAGGGAATGGGTTTTGACGGATCGTCCATAACAGGTTTTCAGGATATCGAAGAATCCGACATGATCGCCATGCCCGACACGAATACATTTGCGATACTGCCGTGGAGACCCGAAGAAACTCCGGTTGCCAGAATGATCTGCGATATTCTCCAGCCGGCTGCAGGAAAACATACTCCGTACGAAGGAGATTCCCGCTATATCCTGAAGAGGGCTTTAGAAAAAATGAAAAAAATAGGGTTTGACCATTTTTATGTCGGGCCCGAGCTGGAATATTTTTATTTCAAGAATGCGCAGGGGACGGAGATCCTTGACCAGGGAGGATATTTTGACCTGACTCCGCTTGATATGGCATCAGATCTCAGACGCGATACCATCAAAGCGTTGAGGAAGCTCGGCGTTGTAATTGAATACTCTCACCACGAGGTTGCCCCTTCCCAGCATGAAATAGACATGAGATACGCGGACGCTCTGAAGATGGCGGACAATACCGTGACATACAAATTGACGGTAAAAGAGATAGCTTCAATGCACGGAGTTTACGCGACCTTCATGCCAAAACCGATCTTTGGGCAGAACGGCAGCGGAATGCACGTCCATCAATCTCTTTTTAAGGGAAAATCAAATGCATTTTATGATGCAAATGATAAGTACAATCTATCAGATGTGGCAAAATCGTACATCGCTGGTATATTAAAACATGCACCGGAGATGATATCGATACTGGCCCCGGGAGTTAATTCATATAAAAGGCTCGTTCCAGGTTATGAAGCTCCTGTTTATATCGCGTGGTCAAGGCGCAACAGGTCAGCTCTTGTCAGGGTCCCGATGTACCAGCCGGGAAAAGAGGTCGCGACCAGGATGGAGCTGAGATGTCCGGACCCGTCAGGGAATCCGTATCTCCAGTTCGCAGTAATGCTGCAAGCAGGGTTAAAGGGAATTCAGGAAGGATATAAGCTTCCCGAGCCGATGGAACTCAACCTTTACCATTTGAGCGATGAAGAAAGGGCGGAGCGCGGTATAAAATCTCTCCCCGCAAGCCTTGGCGAAGCGATAGCAATAACCGAGAAGAGCGAACTTGTTAAAGAAGCTCTCGGCAAACATACGTTTGAAAGGTTCATCTCGGTAAAGAAACAGGAATGGGATGATTTCAGGATCCAGGTTACAGAATATGAATTGAAAAGATATCTTCCGATATTATAGTCTTTGAAGGCGGGGCTGACTCAAGTCCCGCCTTTTTTAGGCAGAGCTGCCCAATAAATGGGCAGGAGACAAACATGAAAGAAAGCAATAAGATAGATGACCTGTTCTTTGTAGAGCACAAGGGAAATGCTTACAAGATAATGATAGAATCTCTTGAGAAGGATATCCTTGAAGCTGCCCTCAGGTATTCAAAAGGCAACAAACTGGGAACAGCGAGGCTTCTTGGCATCAACAGGAACACGCTCTCTTATAAACTGAAAAAGTACGGGATCAGGAGACAATAAATGCCTTATCCGGAAAATAAATACGGGCTTTATGACAGCTCTTTTGAGCATGACAGTTGCGGTGTGGGCTTTGTCTGCGATATAAAGGGCATAAAGTCCCACGGCATGATCGAAAAAGGACTTGAAGTGCTTGAGAGGCTGAGCCACAGGGGCGCCGTGGGAGCTGACCCCAATACAGGGGACGGCGCAGGCATAACAATCCAGTTCCCGTATAAATTTTTCAAAGAAGAATGTTTGTCTGCCGGCAAAACGGTCCCTGACGAAGGCTCTTTGGCTGCAGGCCTGATATTTCTTCCGGCGGATGAAAAAAACAGGAAGATCTGCGAAGACACGATCGAAAAGTGCGTAAAAGAAGAGGGGCTTGAGCTGATCGGATGGCGGAATGTTCCTGTCAACGATCAAATCATCGGGGAGACCGCCAAAAAAAGCCAGCCGGTATTTAAAAATATCATGGTCGGGCGTGGTGAAAATGTAAAAGACCAAAAGGCTTTCGAAGTGCGTCTATATATTGCAAGAAAAAAAGCCGAAAATATTATCAGGGCTTCGGGTCTAAAGCAGAAACATTCTTTTTATATTGTCAGTCTTTCGTCAAAGACATTTTGTTTTAAAGGGCTTTTGATGCCGAAACAGCTCAGGGATTTCTTTGTTGACCTGAAGGATGAAAGGCTTGTTTCCTGTCTTGCATTGGTCCATTCTAGGTACAGCACCAATACTTTTCCGACCTGGGACCTTGCCCAGCCGTTCAGGTATCTTGCGCACAACGGAGAAATTAACACCCTGAGGGGCAATATAAACTGGATGAGCGCCAGAGAAAAATTATTCGAGAGCGGTGTATTCGGTCCTGACATCAAGAAAATACTTCCAGTGATAGTTCAGGGAGGAAGCGATTCCGCATCTTTAGATAATGTGTTTGAGCTTCTTGTTTTGGCCGGACGGTCACTTCCTCACGCGATGATGATGCTGGTCCCGGCTGTCTGGCAGAAAAACGACCTTATGTCTCCAAAGGTTAGGGACTTCTACGAATACCATTCCTGCCTTATGGAGGCCTGGGACGGCCCGGCGGCATTATGTTTCACCGACGGAGAGCTGATAGGAGGTCTTCTTGACCGGAACGGCCTGCGGCCCAACAGATATATCCTGACAAATGACGGTTTTGTCGTTATGGCATCTGAGGTCGGAGTCCTTGATATTGAGGCGGAAAGAATAAAAGAAAGCGGGCGCCTTTCGCCCGGAAAAATGTTCATCGTTGACACGAGACAGGGGAGGATAATTGACGACAAGGAGATTAAACAGAACCTTTCAGCGGCAAAGCCCTACGGAAAATGGCTTAAGGAGAACATTGTTGAGCTCAGCTCCATAAAAAGCAAAAAAACAGAGGATAAAACCGACGAAGACCTCGCTTTTGTTCAAAACGCCTGCGGATATACAAGGGAAGACCTGAAGATGATAATAAAGCCGATGATAGAAAAAGGGCAGGAGCCGGTCGGCTCAATGGGCAACGATACTCCGCTTGCGGTGCTATCAGAAAGACCTCAGCTCCTTTTTAATTATTTTAAGCAGCTGTTCGCGCAGGTGACCAATCCTCCGATAGATCCGATCAGGGAAGATATTGTGATGTCGCTTGAAACTAAGGCCGGTCCCGGGAAAAACATCCTTGAAGACGGTCCTTCCCATGCAGCCAAACTCAAGGTCATGCATCCGGTGCTGAAAAAAGAGGAGCTGGAAAATATCAAGGCGGCTTTCGGCTCAGGTTTCAGGACAAAAGTGGTCCCTGCGGTTTTTACTGCTGCCAAAGGTGTCGAGGGGTTCAGGTCAGCCCTGGAAAGTGTATTTTCTGAAGCAGACAAAGCAGTTGAGGAGGGCTGCTCTTTTCTGATCTTGAGCGACAGGGGAATTAACAAAGAGAACGCCGCGCTTCCGTCGCTTCTTTGCACAGCGGGACTCCACCACCATCTTTTAAGAAAGGGCACCAGGACAAAGGTCGCAATAATCGTTGAGAGCGCAGAGCCAAGAGAGGTCATGCATTTTGCGCTTCTTTTTGGCTACGGCGCCGACCTTGTCTGCCCCTATCTGGCGCTGCAAACGGTTGAACAGATAGTTAAAGAAGACAACATGGATATTTCTTTGGACGAAGCAAAAAAGAATTATCTGAAAGCGATAGAAAAGGGGATCTTAAAAGTCCTCTCAAAGATGGGGATATCCCTTCTGCAAAGTTACCGCGGCGCCCAGATATTTGAAGCGCTGGGATTAGGCCCGGACGTTATAGATGAATATTTTTCGGGGACCGTATCAAGGATCGGGGGAATCGGTATCGCGGGGATCGCGAAAGAGACTTTGATGAGATATGAAAATGCCGTTGCGGTCTCTTTTTCGGGAAGCGATCTTCTTTTGTCGGGCGGAAATTATCAGTGGAGAAAAGATGGAGAATACCACCTGTGGAATCCGGAAACGATAGCCGCGTTTCAACAGGCCGTAAGAGAAGAAGACTTTGAAAAGTTCCTCGAGTATTCCAGACTTATAAATGAACAAAAAGGGCATTTATGCACGTTGAGGGGAATGATGAAGTTCAAAAAACGGGAACCCATTCCGCTTGAAGAGGTCGAACCTGCTCAAGAGATCGTGAAACGGTTCGTGACCGGTGCGATGAGCTACGGATCTATCAGCAAGGAAGCACATGAGACGATGGCGATCGCGATGAACCGTCTCGGCGGGAAGTCAAATAGCGGCGAGGGTGGTGAAGATCCCAACAGGTTCATCCCTCTGGCCAGCGGCGACAGCAAGAAAAGCAAGATCAAACAAGTCGCATCAGGCCGCTTTGGAGTAAGCAGCAATTATCTCGTGAATGCAGAAGAGCTCCAGATAAAGATCGCCCAGGGAGCAAAACCGGGAGAAGGCGGACAGCTGCCCGGCCATAAAGTCGACATGACGATCGCGAAGATCCGTTATTCAACGCCCGGCGTCACGCTGATCTCACCGCCGCCTCACCATGATATCTATTCGATTGAAGATCTGGCCCAGTTAATATTTGACCTGAAGAATGCGAACCATGATGCCAGGATAAGCGTAAAACTTGTTTCCGAGATAGGGGTCGGGACTATTGCGGCAGGGGTCGCAAAGGGCCACGCGGATATGATCTTGATATCGGGAGGCGAAGGCGGGACAGGAGCGTCACCTTTAAGTTCCATAAAACACGCTGGTCTTCCGTGGGACCTTGGCCTTGCAGAAACTCATCAGACCCTTGTGATGAACGATCTTCGAAGCCGCGTCAGGCTCCAGACCGACGGTCAGATGAGGACAGGCCGCGACATAGTGATCGCGGCGATACTCGGAGCTGAAGAGTTCGGGTTTGCGACATCGGCTCTTGTGGCGATGGGCTGCACGCTTCTTCGTCATTGTCATATCAACAATTGTTCTTTAGGTATTGCGACACAGGATGAAGCTCTCAGGAAAAGGTTCGCAGGAAAACCGCAGTACATTATTAATATGATGAACTTCCTTGCTGAAGATGCAAGACGTGTAATGGCAGGCCTGGGGATCAGAAAGATCGATGAGCTTATCGGAAGGGCCGACCTTTTGGAGGTAAATGATAAAGTCCTCAACTGGAAAGCGAAAAGTATAGACCTTTCAAAAATATTTTACATGCCGGAAACCGATAAAAGAACGGGAAAAAGATATCTCAAGGAACAGGACCACGGGATACAAGATGTCCTTGATATTGCGCTCATCGACCGCTCAAAGGCTTCTCTTGAAAAAATGGAAAAGACATTTATTAAGCTCCCGATAAAGAACCATAACAGGACTGCCGGAGCAATGTTAAGCAGCTACGTCTCTAAGCTCCACGGTGAAAGAGGGCTGAACGACGATACGATAAACGTAAAGTTCACTGGAGTCGCAGGGCAGAGCTTTGGCGCGTTCCTGGCAAAAGGGATCACCTTTGAGCTCGAGGGCAGCAGCAATGATTATGTCGGAAAAGGTCTTTCCGGCGGAAAGATCATTATTTATCCTGACAGGAAAGCTTCTTTCACTCCTGAAGACAACATTATAATCGGCAATACGACCTTTTACGGAGCGACCTCGGGCGATGCGTATATAAGAGGACAGGCAGGTGAGAGGTTCTGCATCAGGAACTCGGGTCTTTTTGCGGTTGTTGAAGGAGTCGGCGATCACGGGTGCGAATATATGACCGGAGGCAGGGTACTTATACTTGGAAAAACAGGCAGGAACTTTGCCGCAGGAATGTCGGGCGGCATCGCTTATGTTTATGACGCCGATAAAAAGTTCAAGGAAAGATGCAATACATCGATGGTTGACCTGGAGAGATG
>Ga0172375_10008399_pt1 | contig 13882 bp, 12 predicted proteins | sample LakKiv1m_FD_114537 | JGI IMG/M metagenome (GOLD analysis project Ga0172375, IMG submission 114537) | Freshwater microbial communities from Kabuno Bay, South-Kivu, Congo - kab_092012_11.1m | ecosystem: Environmental > Aquatic > Freshwater > Lake | place: Democratic Republic of the Congo...
CGCCCCGACGAAAGTCGGGGTCCAGGAATCCGGCGGTACACGGGATTCACGGAACTGGATTCCGACTTCCGTCGGAATGACGAGTCCCTGGCTTCGTGGAAATAAAGAGTGCCGGACGAGAGTGGTAGGGCTTAAGTCAACAGCATTGGGGTTTATCCCCGCCCGTGTCAGCAATCCTGGAGGAACGGGCGGGGATAAATCCCGCCCCTACAGCCGCTTTTCCCCGATCCATCAATGCCGGCGTAACCGAGGTCCTGCGGTTCATAACAGCTCTGACGTAGGGGTCGTGCCACGATCCTAGTGAATCCATAGACTTCGAGACAGTTTCGGATGCCTTCGCCGCCAGACCACCAGAAGTGTCGGACATTCTTAAGGATACCACCATAATTCTTGTCGTTCGTTTGTCGCTGTCGCGAATCATGCCGGTTTTTGAAGAAACCAAAGCCCATCTTGTGGTAATTCTCTCGTAGGCCGTTTCGCGTTCAAAGGGGACCCCCCATTGTTGGCGAAGGCTTGATCAGAATCTTCCCAAGGCGATGGGGAAATCGAATCATCCGGGCCGCGACCTCCCAAGGGCCTCGAGCAAAGTCGGAAGGACGCACAATGGCAACTCCCTCAAGGAGACTCATTTCGGGACTATACTGGCTGGTCGGCGGCCTGGCCGGACTTCAACTGGTAGCCATCTATCTGGTGGTAAATTACGCGGGTGAAAGCCTCAAGCGGGACGGCACTCTCCTGGAACGCACCGGCGCCATGATGGAAGAGATCTTTCCAGGCATAAGAAACGATCTTTCGGAGGTCTCCCAGAAGGCGACGGAGATAAGGAAGGATGTTTCGGGCCTCAAGAACCAGGTTTCGCGGGTAGATGAAAAGGTTAGCGAGGTTGCTGAAGGGGTGTCCGGAGTGAATCGTCAGGTGGAAGTCATTGACAGGAGCCTGGCGGGTTTTTTCGGCGACAAGTCGGGGTTAATTTGGGGGCATTCCGTTAATCCCTACTTATTGCTTTCCATCCTCGCAGCGATCGCTTGCAGCATCCCAGCCTTCGTCTGGGTGTTTTCCAGAAAACAGGCCACAAAACCGCCCGACGTCTACCAACGGCCTCTTCCATCCGACGCGTTCGCAAGCAGGCTGGACAGGCTCTCGGGGTTGGTTGACCGAATGTTGGCCGAGGAAAGGCATTGCCCTGACACCGATCCGCAACTCGTCAGGCTTATGCAAGAAACCGAACGACTCATTCACGATACCAGAAAGGAACTTGCACAACTTTCCGGCGTAAACCAGTCCACTCAAGAAGAGGACAGGCCGGAGAACCTCAATTAGCAACCGGTGTCCCGCCCGGAGGCCTCGCAGGTGTTGATGGTCACGTTGCCTTTCCTTGACACTCGGACCGTATTGAAATAGCTTAAGTTTGGTATTTGTTCGACTAATCTGCAGGCTCCCGGGGCGCAAGGGAAGATCTCATGGCTGTTTCACCATCGTCAAAACAGAGGATTACCAGCGGCGTAGGGCGTCTCGACCGCCTTCTCGGAGGACTCTTTATCGGTGACAACGTGGTCTGGCACGATGACGCCGGGAGCTTGGCAGCGGTTTTCTGCCTCAGCTTCATCCAAGCATCCCAGGCCGAAGATAAGCCGATAATATACGTCAGCTTCGATCGGTCCCCTCGAAACCTTCTGGAAAAACTTGGCCCTTTGGCCGAGTACCCTGGTTTGACTATTCTGGATTGTTTTACCTGGGGAAAAGGTGCGGGGTCGGACGTGTTTCTCAGGTTCTACTACGAACCCAGAAATGAATGGCCCTGCCGCATTATTAGGGTTGATGAACCGAGGCAGGTCAATCAGGTTATGGACGCCCTGTACGGCGTCCACGCCACCATGACCGGAGATGTCCGTCTGGTCTTCGAGAGCATCACCGGAATGCAGGAACTCTGGGGAGGCGAAGATCACATCCTTGGATTCTACACCCATTCCTGTCCCAGACTCTACGAACTCAACACCGTGGCCTACTGGATAATGGAGAAGAATGCCCACTCCCCGCGACTAAGGGCCCAAATCAACCAGATCGCGCAGGTGGCAATAGAATTATCCATAAAGCGGGGGACCACTTCACTAACCATACTCAAAGCCGAAGAACGCAACCTGGACAATCACCACAGGCCTTACAACTACTGGACTAAGGACCTTACCATAACTTTCGAAGACGAACGCCGGACCTCGGGGCGAATAGAACTCGGGCTTCGCCTGAAGGAGATCCGTACCAAGAGAGGCTTGTCTCAAACGGAGCTTGCGCGGCTGGTTGGAGTTACTCCCAGTACCATATCCCAGGTAGAGAGCAATCTGATATACCCTTCTCTCCCGGCTCTGCTAAAAATGTCCGAGGTGCTTTCAGTAGATATTAGCTCATTCTTTCACGCCAGAACCGACATCGGAAAACGCCTCGTCTTTTCCTCCGCGGACGCCACCGAGGTCAAATTCCAGGACGTCCCGGAAGGAGTCGTCCTGGCAAAGCTGCTTGTGCCGGTGGACTTCGATTCGGAGGCCGAACCCTACCTAATCGAGATTGCCCCTGATACCAGGCTCAGTTCACATTTCTTTGTCTACAAGGGTGACGAGATCGGTTATGTGCTTGCGGGACGCCTCCAGATGACTCTGGAAAAGGCCGTATACAAGCTGAAGACAGGGGACTTGATCTACCTGACCACCGAGATGCCCTCCCAGTGGATCAACCCCGGCCCCGCAGTGGCAAAATTGCTCTGGATAAAGGTCAGGTGATTTCGCAGAAAGGATTCCGGGAACCCCTTCTTTGCACAAAGAAGGGGTTCCCGGCGCATCCTCGATCGGCTCTTTCTACTTCCTGCCTGCTACGTGCAGACTGGCCTCATGGCCGTCGAGTATCTCGTCAATCTCTTTACGGTCCGCGTCCATGACGTATGGAATGCCTGAAATCTCAGAGGCTTCCCTGGTCAGGGCGACCAGATCGTCCCGAGTGACGTAGCGGAGGGCAAACTTCCTGGCGCCCGCCATGAGCTGCTGAAGTCCCTGTTTCATCCTATCAATGTACGAATACAGGCCGATCGCGCCTGCGGGCAACTCCTTGAATTGCTCGCCGAAGCGCTCCTTGAGTTGCGCTCCCACCGCGAACAGGCCCAGATAAGCATCTTCCCGTGCTTTTCCATCCTTTACAGCTTTTTCCACGGCGAGCTTTCCGTTAGTCTTACCTACCATGGCAGCCGTCATCAGGGCACGGCCGAGGCAGATAGCTTTCACGTACGGGGCCCCCATGGCCAGAGCCTTGAAGATGTGATCCTCCAAAGAGAGTCCGCCCGCTATGGCTATGGGAGGCACGTACGCACCCTGCGCCCGAAGCCGCTGGCACATCCCGAACGCCAGGCACTCCAGATAAACCGTGGGGATGCCCCACTCGTTCATCATTCTCCAGGGGCTCATGCCGGTACCGCCGCCTGCTCCGTCAATGGTGAGCATGTCAATCTTGGCATTGGACGCGAACTTGACGGCTCGTGCCAAATCCGCAGGGCGATACGCTCCGGTCTTGAGAGTCACATATTTGGCGCCGAGAGCTCGGAGGCGTTCCACTTCCTTGTAGAAGCCTTCCTCGGTGACCATGCCCAGCCGAGAATGCCGCTCAAACTCGGTTATGCCTCCGGTCTCGAAGGCCGTCCTTGAGGCGGGATTGGCAGGGTCCGGCAGGACTATGTAACCTCTGTCCTTGAGCTGCATGGCTCTTTGAAGAGTGGGAAGCTTGACCTCGCCGCCGATGTCCTTGGCCCCCTGGCCCCATTTCAGCTCGAAGATCTCGACCCCGAGTTTCTCGATGACATATTCGGGCACTCCCAGTTTAGTGTCTTCCACGTTGGCCTGCACGATTATCCCGCCCGTGCCGTTGGACCAGCGCCTGTAGGTGTTGACCCTGCGCTCCATCTCCGGCGATTTTGCCACGCGGCCATCCTTGAATTCTGCGTCCTTATCCATTCCGCAGATATTCTCGCCGGCAACTACAACCACACCGGATATGGCCGCGCCTACGGCTATGTCTTCCCAGTTGACCCTGGCTATGTCCGTGGAGCCCACCGCGCCCGTAAAAACCGGGAAGTCCATGTTGATGCCGCCATCTGCGCCGAGCATAGTAGTGCAGTCCACCGAGGGAAAGGTGGCGGCGTCGGGATCCGCTGCCACTCCCACCGCGCCAACGCAAGTCCCCTGGATGTTGAAGTGAGAGTAATCAACGGGATAGTCCTTATCAGCTCCGGCGGTTACCTTGCCGAAGGGCTGAGGATAGATGACTTCCCTGCCCTTTATGGCGGACCGGCCTATCTCGCAGGGGCCCGGACAACCATCCAGGCAAGTGACGCAGATGCCGGAGATCGGAGCCGGTTCGACCCTTGTCTTGGTCTTTGTGGCGCTGCTTCGGTTGGGACTACTGAAAGACATTAGCTTCCTCCGTGGTGGATCTTTTCTGGACCGTCAAGCCGTGCTGGACAACGGACGGTGGCGAGAACAGGGGGTCCCTCATTCGGGCCCAGACCTGTCATTAGGCACACTAACTCTGCGGCCATCAGATATTAGCTTCCTTAAAACAGGCTGTCAAGCATTTTGAGACCGCCTCAGAAGAACATCCCGCGACTCCGCCTACACTGCATTAAACCCCAGGATAAAACAATGCCACGACTTATGAAAGCCCCGCACGCGGCACCTTCATCTGTCGCTTGAACTAAACACTACCGGATTCTTGTTAGAACTAATCAACCACACGCAGCGCCATCCCGATACTCCCTCTTGAGGCGTACTGCGGTCATCTGTAAAACCTGGACTTCGTCCAGCGCAACCCTGATCTTGGCGAAACGCGTCCCTCCTCTTGGCTTGCCAACGATATGTCCTGCGACAAATATGGATTCTCGGCTCGCGGATCATGTGGTAAACTGGACATAATCCGGCTGCCGGGCCGCGCTTGAGACGGCTCAAGCATCTGCTTGCATACCGCGGTATGCTTCCCAGGCGTGCGCCTCCCCCGGAGCAGCCTCCCTTCCTCACTTACCTTAAAGGAGTCTCAACATGACGGATGTCTATCGGCTTTTGGCCAGGAAACTAGATCAATTACCCAACGGTTTTCCAGCCACCGAGAGCGGAATCGAACTGAAGATCCTGAGAAAGATATTTTCTCCGGAAGAGGCAGAGATGACCCTCAAGATAAGACCGATCCCGGAGTCCGCCGAAGCCGTCGCAGAACGGCTGGGAAAGCCCCTGGATGAAATGCAGGCCATTCTCGACGACATGGTCGGCAAGGGCCACATAGGCTCAGCCAAGATGAAAGGCGAGCAAGTCTACATGATGGTCCCCTTCGTGGTGGGGATCTTCGAGTTCCAACTGGAGAGACTGGACAGAGAACTCGCAGAGATGGTGGAAGAATACGCTTCGTTCCTGATGCCCACGCTCGGCGGTGTTCAGCCTTCGTTGATGAGGGTGGTCCCGGTGAACGCTCAGATCAAGGCCCAACATCAGGTCCATCCCTACGAGGATCTGATGCAGGTCATGCAGAAGGCCAAATCCTTCAAGGTGTCGGAGTGCATCTGCCGTAAGGAGCGTGCATTGCAGGATGATCCCTGCAAGCACTCCACCGAGGTTTGTCTGGCCTTCTCCAACAGTGAAGGCGCCTTCGACAGATACCCCGCCGGCGGCCGGCTGATTTCCAGAGAAGAAGCGGTGAGCATTCTTACCAAGGCGGAGGAAGAGGGCCTCGTGCATTGTACCTACAACGTTCAGTCCGGCCAGATGTTCGTGTGCAATTGCTGTGCGTGCTGCTGCGGTATTCTCAGGGGCGTCAAGAGCTTCAACGCGCCGCACCTTCTCGCGGGCAGTAACTTCGTGGCCGCCATTGATCAGGAGGCCTGTGCCGCCTGCGGCATCTGCGCGGACGAGCGCTGCCCGATGGAGGCCATAACCGAGAGCGACGGGGTTTACGCTGTTCAGCCCGAAAGGTGCATCGGGTGCGGCGCCTGCACAACAACTTGTCCCAACGAGGCCATCACCCTGTTGCGCAAACCTGAAGCCGAAGCCGACGAGCCCCCGGCAAATATAGTGGACTGGTACTTTAAGCGTGCGGCCAACCGTGGAGTGAAGATTGACATAAACTGACCGTCATTCCTGATACCGATGCTCTTGCGGATCAGTGAAACCGGCGGGGCACCTCCTCCGCTTCGAACGGACGACCTGACTTCGCTCCGGAAGTGCCCCGCCGGCAAGACAAAGTCACTCGTTTGGACGCGAAATGGTATGGAGGTGAAGCCATGACCACGAGACGCAGAGGCCTGCCCCGAGGGTGGTATCCTGACTCGGCCCGAGAATGCTCCGGCGAGATTGACTCATTCCTCAGCGGCTTCAACCCTCCCGAAGGGACGTGGAGAGGGGGTGTGGCACCTCACGCTGGGTGGTATTTTTCCGGAAGGGCTGCCGCCAGGGTGTTCAAGACCCTCGCGGCGGGCTCGCAGCCGGACCGGGTGGTGCTTTACGGCGGTCATCTTTCCGCGGGAAGCGACCCGATCGCTTACCCCGAGGATTCCTGGGAGACGCCTCTTGGGACGGTCGAGATGGATTCGTCACTGACTAGCGAGATTGTTGCAGCGGGGGAAGCCGTTGCTGCACGATCGTCCTTCTCCGACAATACGGTAGAGATATTGCTTCCCTTCGTGAAGCGGTTCTTTCCCGAGGCGAGGGTGGTGGCAATACACTCGCCGGCTTCCGGGGCAGCCGTCCGGCTCGGCGAAGCCGTTTCCGGCCTGATGTCGAAGAAGGGCCTGAATGCGGTGTACGTGGGTTCCGCGGACCTGACCCACTACGGTCCCAATTATGGATTCGCACCCAAGGGATCAGGCATGGCAGCGGTTGAATGGGTGAAAGAGCACAATGATCTGTCGCTCATCGAGAAGGCCGTGTCCATGGACGCCAAAGCACTCCTGGATGACGCGCGTGAAAAGAACAACACATGTTCGGCCGGGCCCATCGCTTCCGTGATGGCTTCAGTCGCGTTGCAGGGGGTCAAGAGCGGCAGGCTTCTCGAGTATTATACCAGCTACGACGTTATGCCGGGTTCCAGCTTTGTTGGGTACGCGGCCATAGTTTACTGACGCTGAATGTCCTGATCAGGCGGAAGGCCCCTTCTGCAGACCATGTTTTCCCATTTTTCTCCAGAGGGTGGTAACGCTGATCGCCAACCTTCGCGCCGCCTGCTTCAGAGTCGGCTCATCCCTCGTGACTCTGGCAATAAGTCTCTTTTCACATTCCTGGAGAAAGCGATCCAGCGATTGCGTTTCATCCGGGCCCGGGGCGCTGAGGCTCCTCTCGTCGCAGGCCAGCGCATCGAGGTGTTCGTCCCGCACGTTATCCTCGGGGGCCATGATCACGATGCGCTCGACAAGGTTTTTCAGTTCACGGATGTTCCCCGGATATTCGTATTGGCACAGAACCCGCAAGAGACTGTAGTCGGGATATTTCGTCGTACCGTGCTGACCATTGAATTTGGAAAAAAAATACCTGACCAGTAACGGAATCTCGTCCGATCGTTCCCTCAGGGCAGGCACCGTGATGGGCACGACATTGAGGCGGAAATACAGATCATTGCGGAATTGTCCCTGGGTCACCATTTTTTTTAGATCACGGTTGGTTACGGCGATCAGACGGATGTCAACCTCCAGCGGGTTTTTCCCTCCGATTTTGAGGATTCGCTTCTCCTCGATGGCCTGCAGCAGTTTTACCTGGAGGGGAAAGCTCAGATCGCCGATTTCTTCCAACACCAGAGTCCCCCCAGAGGCAAGCTCGAACTGGCCGGCTTTTCCCTGAACGTTAGCCCCGGTGAAGGCCCCCTTTTCGTATCCGAACAGCTCGGATTCCAGAAGATTTTCGGGGATGGACCCACAGTTGATTGAAATGAACGGCTTGCGGGAACGCGGGCTGGCTTTGTGGATGATCTGCGCCAGTTTGGTTTTCCCAACGCCCGATTCCCCCAGGATCAGGACGGGGGTATCAAAACGGGCCACCCGCAAGGCCTGATGCAGACAAGCTTTCATTTTCTTATTGCGGACAAGAATGCCGTAGTCCGGCAACTCCGCAAGGTCAGGCTTCAGGTAGAAGCTCTCTTTTTCGGAATACCCGAAGGGGTCGGAGGACCGGCCCAGGTTTTCGCTGAGCTTCCTAAGCTGTGTGACATCACGGAAATTGGCAACCACATAGATCAAAGTTCCCTGATCATCGAAGACCGGGCTCCCCGTGACCATTGCCACCTTCCCCGTGCGGTCGTAGGTATGAATCTTTGTGGTTGGGACGCGGGTCTTGGTTACCTCAAAGACCACTGCTCCCTTGAGCACCTTGTTTCTGACCATGTCTCCGAGATTGTGGCCTACGATGTCCTCGCGGGCAATTCCTGAAAGCTTCTCGTATGCCCGGTTCGCTTTGAGAACGTTGCCTTCCGCATCGGAAATGACCATCCCGTCGAACGAGGCGTCCAGCAAATCGTCGAGATAATCCTCCAGACGGTTGCAGACCTCGTGGGGTTGCTCCGGGAAGCCCAGAATTTCAGTTTTGCACTGCCGGCCGGTTTCCAGTATATTGCCCGTGTTTTTCACCCCTGTTTTTCACCCCTATGCGCTGCCGTCCTCCCCGATCGCCCGAGGCCACCAGAGCCCGCGTGACAGCGAAAGCCGGAAGCTTGAATCCTGAACCGCCAAGCTGCTTCAGCGGCGCTCCTTGCAACGAAGATGGGCTTGCGGGGTTACCAATATATAGCAGGGATGAAATGGTCTTTTCAATATTGAAAATGGCCGCAGAACCTCGAAACATGTATGTGACTGGAATGCCTTTCTTTTTCTCTTGGCACGACAGTTGCCACCTAACAAGACGAAGCCGGAAACACTGAACCCTGGAGAAGATTATGATCGTAAAAAATGTGAATGACACGAAGGACACCAAGATCGAGAGCTACCCTTACAAGAACAAGCCGTACACGGTAAAGGACACCTGGATCCGGTGGCTGTCACAGGCCGGCCCTGAGAGCGCTCCGGAGTATGGTCTGCGCTTGTTCACCGTAGGCCCGAAGGGCTCGATCCCAATCCACAATCACCTCTACTACCAGACGATGTTCATTCTGACCGGACATCTTTCGATTACGTCCCATGACCCCCAGACGGACGAGCCCGTGGAAACAAAAGAGATGGGCCCCCACGACCTGGTCTTCGTGCCCACGATGGAGCCCCACTCCATGGTGAACCTGAGTGAAACCGAAACCTGCACCTTCCTGTGTTGCATAGCCAATGTTTTCGAGGAGGAGGGCATCTAGTTATTAGATAGAACACTAGTCTGCGACTCGGGAGACGCCGGAGGGTCTGCCGATTTCTTGGAGGTGAAGATGGATTCCGTGGTCTCTTTGGACTGGTGGGGTGGTCTTTACTCCCGGTTAAGCCGTTTTCTCGTGTACCTCTCTTCGGTCCTGCTCTTTGGCATGGCGACGATGATCCTGAGCGATGTTACCCTGCGCTATTTTTTCAATTCCCCTCTGGCCGCCAGCGTTGAAATCAGCCAACTGATCGAGCCGTGGGTGATATTCCTGCCTTTTGCTTATACCCTGGCCATCGGGGGCCACGTGCAGGTCACGCTGGTGACGATGCGTCTGCCGGCAAGATGGCGCCTGGCATGTGACATCTTCGCCTATACCGTGGATTTCCTCTTCTTCACCGTCCTGTGCTACTTTTCGTGGCTTGAATTCGGTCATTCCTTGGCCATCGGGGAAATCATGCTGGCCAGCATCAGGCTGCCATGGTGGGCGGGCAAGCTGGCCATGCCGCTCGGGAGTCTCTTCATCGGCCTCCAGTGCATTTTTCAGATTCTCAGCACCGTAAAAGAAATCAGGGGAAAGTGAGGATCGAATATGGATCCGACCGTTCTTGGAATCCTGGGTATCGCCGTTCTGTTCATTCTGTTGGCCGTCGGGGTGCATATCGGCGTGGCGCTCGGACTTGTGGGAATAGTCGGCAGCTCCCTGATCGTCGGCTTCGAGGGTTCAATCTACTCCTCGGTTTCCAGCATCTACCACAAGGTCGCCGGCTTCGAACTCATCACGATCCCCCTTTTCGTTCTCATGGGCTACCTGGCCTCAGGGGGCGGAATCAGCAAGAAGACATTTGAGGCACTTAACGCCTGGGTGGGCCGTGTTCGAGGCGGTCTCGGAATCTCCACCGTGTGCAGCTGTGCAGCTTTCGGAGCCGTCTGCGGCTCCTCGATGGTGACGGAGGCCGTTTTCGCCAGACTATGCGCCCCCGAGATGCGCCGGCACGGTTACGACAAGAAGGTCGCCTACGGGATCTGTGCCTCGGGAGGGATGATCGGGATGCTGATTCCCCCGAGCATCCTCATGGTGGTTTACGGAGTTCTCGCCGGGGAATCAACGGGGAAGCTCCTGATCGCAGGGATAACGCCCGGGCTGCTGCTCACCGTGCTCTTCAGCGCAGCGATCCTGGCGATCAGCCGGCTCCGGCCCAGCCTAATTCACCCCGGGCAGAACGAAGGGGGCATCACCTTGGGTGAAAAGTTCAAACTGCTCGGGAACATCTGGCAGGTGTTGATCGTCGCCGTGATCATGTTCGGAGGCATCTTCGGGGGCGTTTTCAACCCCACCGAGGCTGCGGCCGTGGCGACGGTGATTCTCGCGGCGCTCCTGGTTCTAACGCAAGGGGGCGGATTCTGGAAATTGTTCAAGGAGGCGGGCCTGGAAGCAGGTTCCACCTCGGCGATGATCTTTCTCGTCATGGGCAGCGCCTCCGTCTTTTCCCAGTTCCTGGTCCTGACAGGGATTACAAACCACATTGTCGAATATGTGATCGGCGCAGACTTGTCCAAAAAGGGCCTTCGTCTGGCTGGCGGTCGCCATCTACTTGGCACTCGGCGCCCTGCTCGATTCCATCTCGATGCTGTGCATCACCGTCCCCCTTCTTAATCCGATCCTCAAGGAGCTTGCTATAGACCCGATCTGGTATGCCGTCGTCGCCGTCATGACCATTGCGGCAGGCCTGCTTACCCCCCCGGTGGGACTGAATGTGTACGCAACCTACGCCGTCGCGGAAAAGGACGTGAGGATCGAGGAGATCTTTTACGGGACTCTGCCATTTCTGGGCGCCGTGATGCTGTCCATCGTCATCCTGGTTTACTGGCCCGCGCTGAGCACCTTTTTGCCCCAGCTGATGCTCGGAAAGTAGAAACGTTGCAGGTGAAATCAGGACCTACTTCTGAAAGGAGATCCGTATGAAGAAGAAAAGTCGGTTGCTCTGCACAATGGTGGCACTCGCGCTGATGATGATCCCGGCCGGAATGATCCCGTCTTCGGTCCAGGGTCAGAGCGCCCCGATCAAGTTGCGCGTCGCCGGTACGTTCCCGCCGCCGACCGTGTCCATGGAGAGCGCGGTGGCCAAAATGTGGATGGATGAAGTGACCCGTAAAACGAACGGGAGGGTCACGTTTCAGACCTTCTGGGGCGGCGCGCTGGGCAAACCCCAGGAGCACATCACGCTTGTGGAAAAGGGCATGGCCGACCTGGTCCTGACCAATCTGCAATTCACCCCCGGCAAATTCCCGCTGGCCCAGTTCGAGTACGTCTTCCCCTTCGGTCCGACTGATCCCGTGATCGTGACGAAGGCCAAGCGCCGGATCCACAACGAATTTCCGGAATTCGCCAAGGATCTCGACAAATATAATTCGATCCAACTCATGAACGCTTCGGCCTGCGTCTACCAAATCATGTCCAAGGACCCCGTCACGAATCTTGATGACTTCAAGGGCAAGAAGATCGCGCTGATCGGGCGCTATTTCGGGCGCTGGGTCCAAGCTGCCGGGGCGGTACCGGTCGTGGCACCCGCGGCCGAGCGTTACACGATGCTGCAAACGAAGGTCATAGACATGGACCTGCTGCCGCTGGATATGTTTTCGTCCTTCAAAATTCAAGAGCAGGCCCCGAACCTTATCATAGTGGATGCGCTGATGGGCAATTTCGTTGATTTTCTCATCAACACGAGTGTTTTCCAGAAGCTCCCAAAGGACATTCAGACCATCTTTGTCGAAACCGGCAAGGAGGTCGAACTGAAGACCGCGGAGGTCGAAGTCAAGAAGTGGACTGAAAAGATCATGAAGGAGTTTGAAGGCCAGAATGTGAAAGTCTACCGGACTCCGGATTCCGATCGGGTGAAATGGGCCAACCTGGTTGAAGATATCCCGGCCGAATGGGCCGACGAGGTCACGAAGCAGGGCTACCCCGGCTGGAAGATCGTCGAGAGATACCAGCAGATCTGCGCCGACCTGGGTTACAAATGGCCGCGCAAATGGGGTGTCAAGAAATAGCTAGAAAGGCGAAGAGAAATGAACTACACCGTCAAACCAATTTTTCTGGGCACGATAGAGGCAGACAAATCCGGGTTCACCTACATGGCTTTTCCAGGGACCCCAATAAAGCTGGAAGTGGTCTTCTTTCTGATCCAGGGGGCACCCAAAACCATTCTCATCGATACCGGATCCTGGGCGGCACTGATGGCCAAGTATTGGCCGGGCAAAGGGGTGGATTTCCAGACCTTCGAAGAGGCCTTAGCGAAGGAGAACCTGAGCCCGGAGGACATAGACATTATCATCCATACCCACCTGCACCATGATCACGTGGGAAACACCCCCAAATGCAAAAACGCCGAGGTCTATATCCAGGAGGATGAATGGATATTTTCCAAGGCGCCCCATCCTCTACAGTCCCAGTATTATCCGCCCGAGCTTTACGAGGGCTGGAAGATCCGCCTGATCCGGGGAGACAAACAGCTTTTCCCCGGCATTGACATTCTTCACACTCCCGGCCACACCCCCGGTACCCAGTCGGTGGCAGTCCAAACGCGGGAGGGTACGGCCGTAATCCCGGGCTTCTGCTGCACCTATGACACCTTCAGCGAACCGGCCGCCGTTCTGCCAAAGGGCCACCCTTTTGCCCATTGGGAGGTTTTTGCGCCGGCGATCGCGACGGACCTGTGCCAGGCCTATAACAGCACGCTCAGAGTGAAAAGCCTGGCGGATGTTCTGCTTCCCTGCCACGGCCCGTGGTTTGACGGGAAGAAATAGACTCTTCGCGGCAGGCGGCGCACACTTATGCCGCCTGCGATCCCAAACATTATACCGGTTGCCAAAATAAATGTCCGATAATGGCTGTGCTCTGGTGGGGCGGGCATCTGAAACTGTCTCAGAGGCCACAATCGTAGCACGATGCCCTGTAGGGGCGGGGTTTATCCCCGCCCATTGTTCCAGGATTGATCAGACGGGCGGGGCTACACCCCGCCCCTACAGCGGCTTTTCGTCCATCCCGTAGTGCCGGCATAAATGTGGTCCTGCAGTTCATCACCGATCTGACATAGCGGTCGTGCCACGATCGTGGTGAACCCCGGAATTCTGAGACCGTCTCATCTTGCCCGCCATTCCCGAGCAGGCAGGATGCCTGCTCCACCGAAACCTAGGCGGACATCGCTGTCTCTTTAGGACATCGAAATCGGACAGAAATTTTGTCACTTACTATGGTGCTCTATGTCGCAAATACGGTTGCGTATTCGGTCCCTTGAGATTGCTTCGCTTCGCTCGCAACGACAAGTCCCGGGCATGTCGTTGCGAGGAGCGGAGCAACGAAGCAATCCCGAGAGGCGTAAGATACGTCACCGCGTCTATGAATTGGTTTACTTAGTACACCTTTTCGCAAGTACGATCACATATTCGAGTGCCACTGCTAGCTTGCTAGCAGTGTTTTCCAGAGGCACTGCTGGACAAGCCAGCAGTGGCACCCGAGGTGTGGCACAACGGGTGCCGCGTAC
>Ga0172375_10008401_pt1 | contig 13881 bp, 12 predicted proteins | sample LakKiv1m_FD_114537 | JGI IMG/M metagenome (GOLD analysis project Ga0172375, IMG submission 114537) | Freshwater microbial communities from Kabuno Bay, South-Kivu, Congo - kab_092012_11.1m | ecosystem: Environmental > Aquatic > Freshwater > Lake | place: Democratic Republic of the Congo...
CATAAATAGCGAATATTCTCTGGCTGGCGCTAGTTCAGATATCCAAGATGAGAGTATCTCACACCAGCGCGTACACATATTGCGGATCTTCAGACAAGAGAGACAGAACCTCTTTTCATGTCTTGTCATACACGCGGATGTCTTCCCCAGGCATGGCATCTCTCGCTCAAGTTTTGATGGTATATTTCGTATCGGTCTGACCGAGATCAATGGTATGATTGTCGATGAGCAACCGACAGCTGAATCACACAAGAAGTACGATGATAGATAAGAGCAAGAGTCTTTTCATGAAGCAGCGGACAAATGTAAAATCAAATCTAAGTTCTAAGCTCTAAGTTCTAAGCTCTATTTTGCCTTTATCGTCTGCTTAAGCATATTCGCGATATCATTACAATATCATGCGTCTCACTTCCCGCATCCATCTACGAAAATCATGGAATCGAGCGTAATCAAGGTAGGCACATATTTACTGGATGCAGCACATTTGTTGAAATCTTCGAAGAATCATTCCTTGCTCGGATACTTGATCTTATTGGGAACGACATAAACGTTGGCGGACTGTATACCGAGTGCAGAAGCAGGCTCTCTCATGTTGGTAGGCGCCTTGAAACTGAAGGTATACTTGGTTCACATATCTTGCGCAGTAAATACAGACAATAATTTTTTGAAGTAAGCGAGATCTTTGGTAGCTGGACGAGTACAGTCGCTCTTAGCTAAATCTTGAGCAGTGAAGAGATCAAGGACCTTGAAGGTCTTGGTGCTGATACCCAAGAATTCATCGGAATAATAACGGAAATGTTCTGTAGAAGCATTGGTGACGATCTTGCCACCCGCGACGCTCTTCAACTTACCATCCACGACAGTCTTCCTGAGGGAATAAATAGAGGGCTGAGTAGCTCATGCGTCCAAGAAGCGCACATAAAATTGATAGATCTTATCACCCACTTGCTCTATCTTAAATGGAGACAACTCCACGACATTCGCATACGTAGTTTGCAGAACAGTAGCATCTTTTTCGCCGCTCGCGACCATAGCGCCTGCTGCAGTGAAATCGTGCATCTGGATTGCGTTATAATAGGTCTTGATGAAATTGATATGTCCTGTAGCATCATCAGTGATCGGCCCGATACCATTGGCTGAGACGATATCGCCGGTCGCCAAGAATTTCAAGGTCTGATACCGTGGAGTCCTGAGATCGACAGTTCACATGATATTACTCTCTTCGCCTATAGAGAAGAAATAGATGACGTCAGGCGTACGAGGATCGAGAGCAAAAAACTTCAATCCCTGTTGATTATCATATGCAGACGTACACATGGTTCATTCGGGGCCTTCAGCGACGCCTGTTCATTGTCCTAGATATTTCCGAGGAGATGTGTTGGCTACGAGCAGTTGTTGAGCATGGATGTCGGTCAAGAAGGTACCGGTCTTGAAAACGAAGGAACATCTCTTATCCATTCACGTCAACAAAGCCTTCAAAAATCCTTGCAGCGTCTGCGCAGGATCATGATTGAGTACGGCCATGGTCTGCGGTCAGACACCTGTTCATACGATCGAAAGCACTTTACCGGATTCACTGACATTCATCTTATTGTTGTCTATATAGTCCAGATAATCGAACTCCACTCAGAGATATTCGGATGTATAATGCTGGACAACTCAAGTGATATCAGCATTGGATGGACTAAGTTGCGTAGATTTCATAAATTGGTAGCCGATCACCAAAAGCAAAAGGATCACGATTATACCCCAAAATTTCTTCATTACCCCATATGATTAAAATTTAAAACCTAGAATTTTTTCGTCCTATTGGTCCTTTTCGTCGTTTTCCACATTGATCACTCATGTACTTGTTACTTGTCACTCGGTACTTGTCACCCCAACGCCTTCTCTTATCTTGTCCATAAATCTATCGTCGGCTTTCCGGAAAAGAAGCAATAATGCTGCTCACACAAGGATGCCTGCGAGCAAAATCCTATCTATCATTCTTCACGTCCTAAAAAGTCTCATTTTTTATTGCGAAATAAAAATAAATGAGACGCCAAAACTTCCCAAAAGAAGTTTAACGTCGAGTTTATCCATAGAAATCCTATGGATAAAAAAAATCATACTAATTATGATTTTTATAGTTGATACTGCCTTACAAAACCATATACTTTCCATATAAGCTAAACGCGAGTATTTTATGTGAATTATGATTGACTGTTAGTTGTGAGTTATTAGTTATTAACTGCATTTGTGCCGACGGTATATACGGATTTTTTCGGAGAATTCAATAGAATGACAAAAATGGACAGGCAAAATTGGCTTTTTAACTACGTATTTCATTGATGACATTTATCGTAAATGGCATAAAAGAGGGGTTCGACAAAAAATATAGCATAGAATTTGTATTATGAGTAGATTCCAGTCTCTTAGCCAAGAAATTCTTAGAAAACATTTGAATCATAGTCCTCTCGCTCAAAGAATACAAAGAGACGAAATGAAAGTTCGGCAACATCTCTTTCACCGTCAATTATCTGCAACAAGAAATCCCTTTATTCGCAAATTTCGATGGCGATCTGAGTCAGGCCTGCGATTTTTTTCTCATGGCAGGATTTGATATCGAAGACATCAATTTCATAAACAACCCATTACCCAAAGACGACGTGACTAAGATAATAGAAAACAGCAAAAAAGAGAAAGAAAGGAAAAAGGAGGAAGAGAAGAAGATGGTGACACAAAAACAGGAAGCAGAGAAAAAGATATTTGAAGATCCGAGGCTGGTCGGAGACAAGAAGGTCATCGAGCGGATATTCGGCAGAACAGAAAAAGTGATAGAACTGACCAAGGGTTTCATCTCGGGCAAGGACGTAAAGATGCTCAGAGAGAAAGAAGATGAACTCAAAAAACTGAAGCTGGGGACCAACCACGAAAGGATTGTGGAACTCGTAGAAGAGATGACAGCGATACTAGAAGCCACAGAAAACGATTTTTACGCTGCCAACGTAGACAAAGAAAAGAAGATATTCGGAGATTCGATCGTAACAGATATAGATATACAGAAAGAGATCAACAAGGTTGAGAAGATAGAACAATTGAAGAATGTGTGATGAAAGATAAAAAGCACGGAGCAGGATTATCAAGCATTCGGCAGGTCCCTCATATTCATCAAGATCTTATTCAAGGATATTGCACACCTCTTCAAGACACCCGAACACCTCATGAATATGCTCTACAATACGTATGACCTCGTAGAATTGGTCATCGCATTCGTCCTGATAGAGATCAGCGCTTACATGCTGGCAAATACTATCTTCCTGTTTTCTGACAATAGCAATTACGAATACTTCTATCTCCTCTACATCAAGATATGACTCTTCTGACTGCTTGTCTTCTGAGCAAGAAAACTGAGGAAAAAAAATATCCAGATACTGACAGCGCTAGTTATCGCGATAGTAATTCTCTATCTCATCCTCATCAGAATCATCAGCAACAACTTCTCACTATAAAACAATTGATAAACAATAGATCAACGATAGATAAACAGTAGATAAAAATTCATCAAACGTTTATCAACCGTTTATCGCTTTAGTCTTTATCTATCGTTCATGTCACTCTTCCTACTTTCGCTTGGCATCATCTCATTCATCCTCTATTTTTACGGGATCGGACTCCGATATCTGTGATTTCTGCCGATCATTTTCTTGGCATCCTTCATCAGTTATCATGGCATGACCACAACCATCAAAACGAAATCATCGGAAGTGCTAGGAAAGTATAGTCTCTACATAGCGCGGATCGTCATCTTGATTGGCTTCGTAGGAGTACTCAATTTCTTCGACGTAAACCTGACAAATATATCACTGACGCTGATAGGGATAAATGCATTCCTGCGGGCAGCATCATATCTCGTCAACTACAAAGACGGGAAATCGGTATTCGCGATAGGGTATTATCTGTCCTTGATATTTCTCTTACTGATCGGCGCAGCATTCGCAGACAGCAAACGATTCTTCCAGATCTTCAAATATCTGCGGATCTTCAATCTAGGGATCGTAGCATTTATGACATTTATCATAGGACTCTTCAAGGAAGTAGAAACCTCTATGTTCTATAAGACATTCATCTGCGGAATAGGCGCAATCATGCTCGTGATCATAGATCAGGTGCCGAATATCTATATCGCCTTGGCGATGAGCATCATACTGCTTACCGGAATCTTCTCTCGGATCTACAAGATCCTCCAGTATAGACCCATACCCAAAGACAAGAAAGCGAACATATCGGTCAGACGCATCCTTGCAGGCGAAAGGATCACCGAACCGAAAAAATATTTCAACTCTAAAACAACAGAACAGATCTACGCATTCATAAGCGAGATGCCCACATTCGGCAAACAGACGCTAGAGCGGATCAATATAGCACTGATGGCGGTAGCCATCATCACCTGCCTCGCAAACCGGCAGACATTCGCAGCCATGAATCAATTCCTCTATCGAGTCATCATCGCATTCTTCATCGGGAATGTCCTCATATTGAAAAAGATCGGCTACAATAGCATCCTACAAAATCTCGCAGTATTTCTCGTCATAAATTTCGCGATTTATCTAAGTCTCTTCTCTTACTTCGGGGGGAATTTCTCTTCAGTGGTTTTGCGATGAATCATACGAAATATAGTGAGCGCAGCGCTTATCTTCTACGCACCCAAAAAACTTTCTCACATCTTCGATAGCGTGGATTATATCTATCGGACCATAGCGACAATCGTTGCAGGAATAGTGAATATCATATTGCTTATCAAGACACAGCTAGCATGAGAATTGATTTTCTTCATTACGCTTTTGTACATAGGCGTACAAGGCATGCTACTTTTCTACGCAGTCAGATATATCATGAAGCTGCAAGACACCAAAGAGACTATAACAAGTGACTAAATACATTGCATTGACTTTATAATGAAAATATGTATAGATAAAGTACATAATCAATTTTTTATACCATGAAAAAACTTGTGATTGTACTCGTAGTGCTCTTGTGTGCATTACAGAGTAATGCACAAGCACTAAGGTCTTCGACCTTGATAGAGACATCTCCTTACGCTTTCAGCACGGGAGAGAATGAACCGGGATATCTCGATAGGACCAGCATGGATCAGACCATCTACTGGAGACAGAAGTTCAATGCCGAAAGCCAGGCAAAAACGATCTACCATCTCCAGAGCATCTTCAAGCGCGATTCCATGATAGGGGTCAGACTCTATGGAATGGATATCGACATGATGTCTGATGCTTTCGAAAAAAAAGGAGCGAACAGATTCCGTTACTGGAATAAACTTCGCTTAGGATTCACGCTCATCCTAGAGAAAAACCGCCACAGGCCAGATTACCCCTTGGAAGAATTCTATAATTACCTCGACGGAGAATTCTACATCCACTACCTGCACCTCTCACAAAGCACAAGAGGAGACAGGACGACAAGATTCCGTAGGGGATCATTCGCCATCTTCCTATTGGCGACTCCATCGAGAAGAATCGACGCTTATGTCAAAGTAAACGTCGGCGGGGTATGGCTCAAGCCATATTACTTCCAGGAGTATGGTATCCCCCGAGTCGGTTTCTGCGCAGAGTGGGAAACGAACCCGAAGGGATACAGCAAAACCAAATGCCACTCGTCCAAGGACCTCTACAGAGGCGTCACGCTTATAGGCGGGACAGAGATGAATCTAGACACACGACAGATCTCGCTTCGCTTAGGGGTGAAGCTGGATATGAGAAACCATTGATGAATGCATTCTTGATATCACAAGGATGCATTTTTCTATTTTCCTAATTTTGTCCATTTTTTTCCACGGATTTTGGAGTATAAGACCGGCCGAAGCGTTCTTTAGTATCTTGTCACCAAAGATGTGAATGACGCCTGGCAATATCACCAAACAAAATCCAAAATAAAATGAAAACAGTAATGTGCCTTATCGTATTGACCATGCTGAGCATGGTGATGACATCTTGCGGAAGGGACCGTAAGGTCCCTTTTGAATATCCGGATGTCAGTCCGCCTGACCATGAAGGATTAGATTCTTTGGGGATGGCTGACTTCTTCGACCACATCTCTTCAGTGAAATAAGGTGTGGAGTTTCTCTCCGCACCTTTCTTTTTTTTATCCCCACAAACCAAAAAAAGCACAAACTATTCGTTTCATCTCTATTGTCGAAATTTCATCATTTCAAAAACTCTGCCTGAAGCACCATGTCCGAAGCCACCGATATCAAGAACGCACGATTTTCTCTTAGAGCGAACGGGGCCATAGCTTGTTGGGGAAGGAGCTAGATGGACTACCGAACATAGCAAGGCAAAACGTTGATGACTAGTCTGTAGAAAGAGTGGGCAAGTTTGCGGAAGGCTAGACCTCTTTGCATACAAATGCCAGAAAGTATGAAGAAAGCCTCGCAGAGAAAAAAAGTAGGGCGGGGCGCCTGCAAGGCGCAGAAAAAACAGGCATCGTAGAGAGAAGAAAAAGCAAACAGCAAATTTTATTTTTCATATAAACAAATGAACAAGATCTTCAAAACCAAGACCTTCACGAATCTCGGCCTGCAAGGCTACGAAATCACCGTAGAGGCAGATGCGAATCATGCTCTGCCAAATATCGAAATCATCGGACTGCCTGATGCGGCAGTCAGAGAATCCAAAGAAAGACTCAGAGCAACATTTCGTCATGCAGGCATAGAATTGCCCAAACATAAAATCATCCTCAATCTCTCCCCTTCCGATACCAAAAAAGTCGGCACCTCATTGGATCTCGCAATGGCCATAGCGATACTCGTCCTCATCAACGAAGGCAAAGTCCATCATCGAGATCAAATGGAAAATTTCATTTTTTTCGGAGAACTCGGATTGGATGGCGACATCAAAAGAGTGAACGGACTTCTCCCTTCGGTCATCAATGCCATTAAACATGGCTACAAACACTTTTTCATTCCCGCGGAAAATATGCATGAATTAGAATACGTGCACGACATCAGCGTATATCCCTTAGAGAATTTCCAGCAGGTCGTGGAATATTTTTTGGAAGGCAAAGAGATCTCTGTCATCACGCAAGCGAAAAATATCCAAGACCTCATACCCCACAACGAATATGAAACTGATTTTGAGCACATCAAAGGACAATTGTTAGCCAAAAGAGCATTGAGTATAGCGGCAGCAGGACTACACAATCTCCTCATGGTCGGCGGACCGGGATGCGGCAAGACCTTATTGAGTAAAGCATTGCATAGCATTCTCCCTCCCCTCGCGTTTGAAGAGATTCTTGAAGTGAGCCAGATCTATTCGGTAGTAGGGAAATTGACGAAACAACAACCACTCATCATCCAGAGGCCCTTCCGTCAGATTCATCATACCGCTTCGAAAATTTCTATCGTTGGCTGATGATCACAGCTCACACCAGGTGAAGTTTCGCTCGCCCACAAGTGAATTCTTTTCTTTGATGAATTGACTGAATTTCCCAGAGAGACGCTTGAAGTCTTGAGACAACCATTGGAAGACAAAACCATCGTCATCTCGAGAGTCGCCGGGACTATCCAATACCCTGCGAACTTCATGTTCGTCGCCTCTATGAATCCCTGCAAATGCGGCTACTACAAAGACCCAGAAAAACCATGCATCTGTTCGCTCTACGACATCAAGAACTACCAAAACAAGATATCCTGACCATTGCTTGATAGGATAGATATGATCTTGGAGATCCCGAGAGAGAACGTAGACAAGATCCTGGACACGATACCACAAGACAGCTCAGAAACCATCAGAAAAAAAGTTTTTGGAGCATGGCAGATTCAGCAGAAGAGATTCGCTTCGTTGTGAATTTTCTCCAATGCGCAGATTACCTCCAAGCACATCGACAAGCTCATCCCACTTGACGACAAAACGAAAGATTTTCTCAAGGATGCAGCAAGAAAGCTCAATCTCTCTCCGAGGGTCATACACAGGACTATCAAACTTGCAAGGACCATTGCTGATATGGAAGGGATCGACGATGTCGGCATCGTTCATCTCGCAGAAGCATTGCAATACAGGAACAAGACCATGTTCGTTGACAAAGACTAAGTCGAGCCAAAAGCAGCACTTTCCCAAAAATAGACTTGACTTTTTATGACGTTTAAGTATTTTTTACTTTGGAAACCAAATTGTAAAACAAATTAACATCATACACCATGAAAAAAGTAATATTTTTTATGCTCATCGTTTGCTTCACTGCAAGCAGCGGGTATAGCTCCGGCATCGGAGATTGGCTCAAAGGACCAAAAAAATCCAAATCTACCGTCAAACTCCGTAGATGCTACGAACGAGAACTAAATAAGTTCGTCATCAATGCATTCAAACAGGAGCTAACCGGTGGCCAGATGGACACAAACATGAGGATCGCGATAGAAAACAAGATCTACCGCCAGATGCTCAAGGACTACAAAAAAACGAAAAAATGGGCCAAGAAAAATCTGACCAAACGGAATATCAAAAACAAATTTGATTTCCAGGTAAGATCGCCCAGAGGTTACGAAACAGAAGCAACGGTATATGCCACCCAATTCAAAAAATTCATCACTGACTTCGTCGGCGATCCCGTCAAGACAGGACGATTGAGTTGGGACGACAAAGAAGTTTCAGAGTTCCTTACCAAGGAAAAGTTACAGCCCTATATCGACGCTGTAATCCTAGCGTACGAAAACCGTACGATTGCGAACTTCAAAAAACTTAAGCCGTAACTCACAAAATTATTGCATCACATCTAAGCAGCTTTATATAGGCTGCTTTTTTTATATAAAAAAACCTTGCCATTACTGACAAGGTTTGATGAAATACGATAATAAGTTTTTACCACCTGTCCATCGCCCAGGGAACGCCATACCAAAATAGCACAACGAATACCAAAGCGAAGAAAGCGGCAACTATATCTTCCCCAAATAACTCACATGCACACTTGATGAACTGAGGAGTCCACACAAAGCACAATTCAGCAAGGAACCAAACCGTACCCCAAATAGGGAAAAACACGATTTTGATGATGAGTTTTGTAGTGGGATTGTGCCACAGATACTGAACGAATGCAACAAGCAATAAGCATACATTGTAGAGTATCGCAAGAAGATTGACCTTTTTGTTGGCAGATGCTTCTGTTCTGTTTAGAACAATAGTTGAGTCCATATAAAAAAATTTTATGGTTATTGTATATGTTATAGTAAAAATATGATAACTATTTCACATCAAATGTCAATAGAATGTGCTCAGGCCAGGCAAGAGTCTTTCGTAAATGCAGTCAACGATTTTGGTTCTTTGCATATTGTTTGAGCTGGATTACATTCGCAAAAAGCAGACTGAACTTTATAGCGAGGCATGCAAAGAACTAGCCTCTTTGCCTACTTTCTCGGCAATGAGAGAAAGTAGGGCGGAGCGCCTGCAAGGCGCGAGAGAAGTATTTGTGTTTTAAAAGCATTTAATTATATACACATGGATTTATTTTATACATTTCTATCATGACTCAGCCAAATCAAATCTACAAATGTTCCGTCTGCGGAAATATGACAGAAGTCGTCCACGCTAGTGTAGGCACTCTCGTCTGCTGCGGCAAAGAGATGATCCTCATGACCGACGAAGTGAAGACAGAATTTGCGACAGAGAAACACATTCCTATTGTGGAAAAAAATGGGAATACCGTGACGGTGAAAGTAGGATCTGTGCCACATCCAATGACACCAGAACACTATATCGAATGGATCGAAATCGTTTGTAAAGACGCGATTCATCGCGTCTCTCTTACGCCAACTAATGCACCCGAGGCGACATTTGAAATCAGCGAAGAAATAATCACAGTGAGAGCATATTGTAATCTCCACGGCCTCCGAAGAAATGCATAATTTTTAATTTGTAATCATATCATTATGTTCAACAGAGATGCAGACACCAACACGACGACGACTAGTCAACCAGCAAGCGACGATAGATAGTCGGCAAAAGATCAAAAAACACACCCTTTGCTTGGGTGTTTTTTTGTAAATCAAATATTGACATTGGAGAGCAAAAATATATAAGAAAAACATGAAAAATTCGGTAAATTCACATGCATTCTCTTGAGGGAAAAAGTTTCTCCAAACCCTAGGACTAGCGCTTCTAGTGACTTTTTCTGCATGCAAAAAAAATGCCGACACAGAGATTTCGCCAGCAGAGATGAATGATTCGCTCAAAAAAATAGCGACATACTACGACAAAAAAGGCATGGAATTCTATGACCAAGACCAATTAGATTCGGCAGTAAGCAATTACATGACCGCGCTCACCTACTACGAACAGACCGACGAGATAAAGAACAGACGATGAGTGACCAAGGACCTGGGGAAGATAAAATTCAAAGATGGGAAATACGAAGAAGCTATGCCATATTTCCAACAAGCGCTGGAAATACTCAAAGACACTACGTATGAAAGGGGCGAACTCATAACCAAAGTTTCCATAGCTGCAACCTACAACCAGATGGGCATCGAAAATCCACAATACTACGATTCAGCGCTGACATATCTCCTGCCTTGACTCAAGACTCTACAGGAACAGAACAGCACAGAGAAGAAACAGAAAAATCTCTTGATCCAATACCTCGTCGAAACAGGGAATGCGTACTTCAAAAAAAACCAATACGGCCTTGCCGAAACCCATCGGACGAAGGGGAAAGAACTGGGCGAAGAGATAGGACAGCAATTCAACGATATCGCATATTACTACAATTTCGGAGACATGAGACAGGCGCAAGCAAAATATGCTGAAGTGGTGCCAAATTATCTGCAATGAATAGCTGTCAGCAAACAAGAGAAAAGGCTGACACAAGAAAGGAATGGTTACGAGAAGATGTATTTTTTCTACAAGAATCATAGCAATGACGCAGAAAACACGCTCAAGTACCATGAACTCTGGACACAGTTCAAAGACAGCATCTCCGATATAGAATCGAAGAAATTCCAAGAAGAAATGGAAACCAAATACGAATCAGAGAAAAAAGACAAAGAGATAAAACTCCAGAAAGCCGCCAACGAACAACAACAACTCATAACTCTGGCCATCCTCATCGGAGGACTCCTCATCATCATAACGGTTTCCTATGGTCTATGGACCAACAACAAAAAGAAGAAGATAGTAGAAGCCAAAAACAGAGAACTCTGAGAGAAGAACGAAGAAATCACGGCACAAAAAGACGAGATCACTGCACAGAGAGACGAGATCGAAGCACAGAGAGATGATTTGATGGAAAGTAAAAAAATCATCGAAGAACAACATAGAGAGATCACTGACAGCATCAATTATGCGAAGAATATACAAAGCGCGATCCTGCCTCCACTCGAAGAGATTAGAGAGATTTTCCCAGAGTCGTTCATATTATTCAAACCCAAAGACGTCGTCAGCGGAGATTTTTATCGAGCAGCGAAAAATCCGGAAGGCACGAGATTTATCGCCGCGCCGGACTGCACAGGACACGGCGTACCATGAGCATTTATGAGTATCCTCAACTGCGATTCGCTCGATGATGCAGTAGACAGAGAACATGCGCAGACGCCAGCTGATATCTTAAATTACGTCAACACTGATCTGCCCAAAAAATTTCATCAAGCTCACAAAGCATCAGAAGAAGGCAAACGTAAAGACACTATGGATGTGGCTTTATGTGCCGTCGATAAAGACGACATGATCCAATTCGCATTAGCGAAAAATCCTGCCATTCTTATCAGAAATGGAGAATGTTTCGAATTCAAGGAAGAGAAACATGCGATAGGGTCAGGAGAATATGCCTACACCAATCAATCCTTCCCATGAGAAAAATGAGATATGATCTACCTCTTCTCTGACGGATTTGAAGATCAATTCGGAGGATCGAAAGGCAAAAAATTCTTAGTTAAAAATCTGAAAGCCCTATTCCAAAGCATAGCACAGCTGCCAATGGAAGAACAGCACAGGCAATTGGAGAGAACGCTCCAAGCATGGAAAGGAGACCTAGAACAAGTCGATGACGTCCTCGTCATATGAGTCAGAATTTAATTTTATATAACGATTGTAAATCCTATGAACAAAGGAACGAAAAACATAGCAGAGATTTTAGCGACCCGAAATGATAGGGGATATCAAATACAAACATACCTGGATGACTTGAAGGTCATCCTGTTGGGCGAAAGACATTACATGCCTGATATGCATCAGAAGCAGAAAGAATTGATAGAGATTATTCAACCAGAGATCGTCTTGCATGAATTCCTGACATGACGGATATATAATCCACAAAAGAAAAAATTCGAGTTTCAAGCAAGCAGGAAACGCACGGATTTCGATAAGGACACAGAAATAATAGAGATATCAGAAACAATTCTAAGGGCGGCACAAAAAACGGGAAGCAAAATAATCGGCTGCGATTTAACAATGGCAGAAATAAATGAGGCGATGAAAGAAGTTGCACGTAAAAACCCCAAAAAATATAAATACGATGAATGACTTGATCATATATTTAATATCCAAGACGAAGACGATTGTCTTACATCATTGTCAGATGAAATAATTCCATTCAGAGACAAAAAGATGGTTGAAGAAATTATAAAATACGTTAAACAGACAAACAAACCGCTAATTGTCATCGCAGGGCAATTGCACACAGAAAACATACACAGACAATGAGCTATCCAGGGGAAAGGATTTGGATATGCTTATGTAGATCAAATAACGGAAAAAGGGAATAACTAATTTTCTGATAACCATCATATATCAACTTTCACGATTTTGTCAAAGATACTGACACCTTTTCCACAAAAGTGTGAGTTTTTTGTCGAAAAACCAGTGGAAAACGGAGAACGAATGTGCATACCTTTAATGTGATCGAATACATTTTTGCGATATTTTTAACTTTTCCAGCCTCATACATGAAATTTTGAAAAATTTCTCTCGGGCTCATTACTTGATGCTTGGTACTTAGTACTTGTTACTTGGCACTTGGTACTACATTTGCCCAGACGAGCAACTTGACGGATCGGCTCGATGACCTCAGCAATGAGACGACATTCGGATACAACGAAACCGTAAAGATCTCCATCAAAGAGATAACAGCACAGAAAGTAGTCATCCAATCGCCTATGATCGTTGATGAACTTGGCGGCAAAATCAAAAAATACACCGTGATGTACGGCGAATATACCATGGATCAGATCATAGCCGACACCAATCTCATCAATAGTGCAAAAGAGAAGACTTTCGATTTTACAGGAACAGAAACAGTGCTAGATATGGAGCTCAATCTCTATGATGGATTGGATCCGAGCAAGGTATATTATGTCCGAGTGATACCAAAAGATGCCAACGGCATCGGCGGACAGATTTCGACACAAGATATGCGATTCAAATTAGCTGATCAGACATATGGTGAAGGGATATTTACAGGAACGGCTTTGACAGCGACCCATGAGGCCGCAGGAGCGAATATGTCACTCGCCAACATCACCCACAGCTGCAATCCTGATTGTACGACGCCTACACAAGGCAACAAGAAGATAACATTGTCATGGATCGCAGTACCAGGAAGCGACATGGTAGATATCTACCTCCAGGACAGTACCAATGGGATATTCAATAGATTGGCGACCGTGAACATGTCAGACGAAAAATATGAATTACAGACAAGCAGAAACGGAGAACATATCTTCAAATTCGTTCCAGACAATGGCGGAACAGAAGTGCATTACATAGTCAATATAGGATGAATAAGCGCAGGCACAACAGTAGGTACAGGCATCACAAAAGTACCGAAAACCTGACCGGCAGAAAACGTCATCGTGATCATGTTCATCACGCTCGGACTCTATTTTGCGTACAGGAAAGTGTATAG
>Ga0172375_10008402_pt1 | contig 13880 bp, 12 predicted proteins | sample LakKiv1m_FD_114537 | JGI IMG/M metagenome (GOLD analysis project Ga0172375, IMG submission 114537) | Freshwater microbial communities from Kabuno Bay, South-Kivu, Congo - kab_092012_11.1m | ecosystem: Environmental > Aquatic > Freshwater > Lake | place: Democratic Republic of the Congo...
AACATCTTTCCAGTTGGTTATTTTACCAGAGAAAATCTGTCCCAACTGGCTTACAGTTAACTTGCTGACCGGATTTTTCGGGCTCACAACCACTGCCAGGCCATCTAAAGCTGCTTTTAACTCAAAAGGATTGACCCCTCTTTGTTTTGCTAAAGCAATCTCTTTCTCTTTGATATTTCTTGAACTCATAGCAATATCACAAGAGGCGCTTATAAGGCTTGATAAGCCCGTGCCGGAACCTCCGCCCGTAACTGCAACGAAGTTTGTTGGATTTATTTCCATATATTTCTCAGCCCAGGCCTGGCCTAAATTTACCATAGTATCCGAGCCTTTAACCTGGATAGAATTATCTTTTTTTGCGGCAAAACCAATACCGCTGCATAAAAACAGAATCGTCAGACTCAAAATAACTGATTTCTTAAACATATCCGCTCCTTTTTTACAATTATACAAATTTTATATTATATTTATATTAAATTAATGTTAAATCTATGTAAAATCAATTAAAATGAGTACTTCAATTTAATACCCAAAACATTGGTGTCAATCCAAAGATTGGTATTTGAAGTCTTGGTACTGTGCAGCATATAATAGATATCACCCTTAAGATCGCCAATAATATCTAATCCCAGCCCAAAGTAGAGTCTATTCGCATTCAAATCCCCTTTATTCAAATTAATGTGAATTTCATCTGCAAAATATGGCCTGATCTTTAATCTGGTGAACTTCCAGGGAAGCCTGACGGTAAAAAGATTCCTGTAGCGCCAGGTATCAGTCTGGTAATCAAAATGCCTATACTCGAGCCTATTGCGGTCACTAAGGGAAAACCCCTTTGCATCAGTTTTGAATGTTACAAATACATTCGGCTCATTCTCGGTTTTAAAATTCTCACCCTTTTTTTCGAATACGTGCCTGTAACCACCGCCAATATCCAGATAGTCGTTAACTGCATAAGCCAACCCCGCATCATAATGCTGATAAAACAGTTCCGAGGCATTGTCACCCCAGCGAAATTCCTGCTCGAACACCGCTTTCAGTTTCTTATTGATCTTGATTTCTTCCGTATCTGTATTCCATATTTGGAAATCATGATTATCGTAAGCATGGGCACTACCGGCAGCAAAAATTACAACCAAAACGGCAAACATTAATTTTAGAATCCAATTCTTCACTTTGAAATCTCCTTTTTTAAAAGTATTTTTATCATTCTTTCGGCACGTTTTATGCCATTCTAATCTTTATTTGCCTTCAATAAATTACCCTTTTTAAAGAAAGTTAATTCTTATTGAAGCTATCGACAATAAACTGCTTGTGTCTTCATTTTTGTAAAATACATCCACTTCTTTTTGGATCTTTAATTTTAAACATTTAATGATCCTTATTATTGCTTTTCTTAACACTACTTTACGCCTCCTTTCTCATTATCAAAGAAAGTATAACGTAAGCATATTAAGGTAATTTTAAGCTTAAGTAAAATGTATGTTAAAGATCTTTATCTAGGAAGTGAATTTAAAGCTATCTAGGAAGGATAAACCAGAACTTTGACCCCAGGCCTTCGGTACTCTCAACTCCGACCTTGCCACCATGCAATTCAACAATATGTTTTACAATAGATAATCCTAAGCCTGTTCCGCCCATTTGGCGGGAACGGGCTCTATCCACGCGGTAAAATCTTTCAAATATCCGGGAAATATCTTTTTGAGGAATTCCAACTCCTGAATCTTCTATAATTATTTTTACTTCTGCGCCCAAATATTCGTTATAAATCCTGATAAATCCATTTTCCCGATTGAACTTTATGGCATTATCAACTAGATTTATAAAAACTTGTTCGATCTTGCTATCATTGACTCTTAAAGTCAAGCCTTGCGGTAAATTATTTTCGATTTTTATATTATTCTTTATTTGTTCTGTTTTAAAACCGGTTAAAACTTTATCCACCAGCTTTGTTAAATTAATTTCGTTTTTCTCAAGAGAAACTTCCTCAGACTCCAGATAAGAAAGTTCAAGCAAGTCATTAATTAAATTATTGAGCCTGTTTGTGTGGTCCTGAATAATCTTTAAAAATTGCCTGCTGTTCTGTTTATCTTCCAAAGCACCCTCCAGTAGGGTTTCAACAAAGCCCTTTATCGAAGTCAGAGGGGTTTTGAGTTCATGGGAAACATTTGCGACAAAATCAGATCTGATTTTTTCTAATTTCCTGATTTCAGTTACATCATGCAATACCAATAAGCAGCCACTTACAGAAGTATTTTCAAATATTGAAGAAGCATTGATCTTTAATATCCTTTGAACCGGCCAATCTAATGTAATTTCCCGAAAGATAATACTGCCTTCTTTTATAACTTTATCAACTATATCCCAGAGTTCATTATTGCGTATAACCTCCAAAAAAATTTTATTTTCTGCGTTTTTCCTGGATATATCGAATATTTTTTCAATCGTTCCATTTATGGATACAATACGCCCGCTTTTATCAATAACAATCACTCCTTCGATCATACTGTTAAATATAGCTTTTAAATGCTGATTCTGCATTGAGACTTCTTTTATCTTATCCTCTATACCCTGAGCCATTTTATTTATCGCTTCAGCAAGTTCGCCAATCTCGTCTTCTCCATGCTGTCTGATTCTTTGACTGAAATCATCTTGAGATATACGCCGAGAAATATCAATTAATCTATTTAATGGTTTAAAAATCAATTTAGTAAATATAAACCCGAATATAAGTGCTAATATGACAGCCAAAATTAAACCTGTGAAAATAATTTTCTTGATCGAGAATAAGGTTTTATCTATAGCCAATGCGGGTAAAGCTAATCTTACAATACCTACTGCTTGACCGCCATCTTTAGCGGCAATAGCCACATAAAACATGTCGGATTTTTTAGTATATGAATATCTTTTATCTATTCCAGTGCCTCTAGTTAAAGCCTGCAGTACTTCTGGCCGGGAAATATGGTTGTCCATAGCCAAAACATCTGCCTGCGAGTAATCGGAATCAGCCAAAACTTTTCCTTGGGCATTAATAAAAGTAATCCGGCACTTTATTTTTGGGCCCAGCTCCTTAGCCAAGCTATCAAAATATGCCGTATCAGAATTTTTAAAACTTCCTCTTGGGATTTGATTCTCGATGAGGTAATTTTGAGAAACCAATGCAGATTTAATATCCTGAAAAGACCTATCTTCTAGACCCCGGTCAATAAAAAAAGCTATCAGGCTAAAAGAAATAGCCACTACAAAAACATAGGAGAGAATTAATCTTAGCCTAAAACTTCTCTTTACTGATAGCACTTATCTAGCCTTTATAGCAATAACCTTAATAAAATCAGCTGCATCTTCGATTTTATCGGTAACCCCCTCCAGATATTCTGCCAACTGATAGCTTAATAAAAGCGTCGCTGGATCGAGCTTCGCATGGATAATTACTCCTATAAGTATTCTTTTTTGCTCATCCGCTTCATGCTCCAAACGTCCGACATCCTGCGCATCTGAAAGGGCTTTTTTAAGATCATTTTTAGTAATTTCAATTATGCCATCTTTAAGCTTAGATACGCTTGCAACGATCAAATCCGTAGCCTTGGAAACATTAGTTAAAACATCGTCAGGAAGTTTCTGCTCAATAAAACCCAAAAGCCTTGCAGCTCCCAAAGTCCAATCGGCAATTTTATCCAATGTTTTGACGAAATGCATTAAATCTTCCCTGTCGGGAGGAAGCAACAAGCTTTCTGACAAAGAATCCACCATTTTACTGCGCAAGATATCAGCTTTATGCTCACACTCGCTTACTTTTTCAATCGCCAAAGTTTTCGCACCAACATCTCCCCTGATAAAAGCTTCTACTGCATCAGAAAAATAAACAACGCTCTGATAAGTTTCTTCAACATGCTTTTCAGAATCCTTTAGTATCGATTCTTCTGCTGCCATACCCATCCAACTCAAAATATTTCTCATTTCTTTCATTATTTCCTCCTTATGCAAGCTTTAGTTTTACAAAAGATAAAATTATTTTAAAAACCAAAAAACTTATAACCCCTGAAACAAACGGTGTGGCTAACCAGCAAAAAATAATATCTTTCATTATGCGCAAATTCAACATTTTCGCACCCTTAACTAAACCCACCCCAACAATTGCACCAACTATTGAATGACTGGTAGAAACCGGAATACCAAAAATAGTATAAACATGAACATTAACAGCACTTGCTAATTGCGCAGAAAATGCCATCACCGGAAGAAGATGAGCAATCTCCGTGCCTATAGTTTCAATTACTTTATATCCCCAAGTTACTATCCCCAAAATAATAGCTAATCCTCCTAAAGCAATACTTACCTTAGGAGAAAGTATCCCTGCACCCGTAATGACTCCTATAGAATTAGCTACATCATTAGCTCCCCAGGTGTAAGCAACATAACAGCCGCTGACAATAATAAGAGTGGCCATCGTAATTTTTATATATTTACGGGGAATAATCCTATAAAAAATATTTTTAAAAATACGGTAAAAGATATAGCCTAATATTGCTGCTCCCAAAGGAGTGCATATCCAGCAAATAAACACATCGAGAATAATTTTCCAATTAACAGGAGCATTGATTGCCAAGCCTCCTCCAGCTACCGCCCCAACTATAGAATGGCTGGTCGAAATCGGCATTTTCCAAAAAGTTGCCAAAACCACCCACGCGCAGGCAGCAAAAGAAGCAACAAGAGCTAAATACAATGCGGCATCTTTGTTTAGTTTGTCCATAGGCACAATACCTTTACCTATTGTGTGCGCCACGCTCGAACCTTGAAAATAAGCACCCAGGAAACCAAAAACTACGATAAGTATGATCGCCTGTTTTAATTTAATGACTTTTGACCCAACTGCAGTACCCAAAGAATTTGCCGCATCATTAGCTCCAATGGACCAGCCCACCCCTACACTCATTAATAAAACTAAACCTATTAGCAATATATCCATTTTTATTTTTCTAGTTCAAAACGATAGCCGTAATTTTTAACAGTTATTATACGCTTTGCTTCTTTACCGATCTTTTTCCTTAGCGACCTAATGTGCACATCTACTGTCCGAGTTTGAATATTTATCGCATTATCAAAACCCCAAACCGTATCCAAAAGAAAATCCCGCGACAAGACTCTTCCTTTTGCATTAATCAAAGTTTTTAAAAGTTCAAATTCTTTAGCAGTCAATTCAACTTTTTTCCCGCCAACAGAAACGCTTATCCTTGAGAAATCTATTTCTAAAGTACCAATTTCCTGAATCTTTACGCCAGCTATTTTATCATGGCCTCGGCGCAAGACAGCCTTAATCCTCGCGATCAATTCTCTGGGGCTAAAAGGCTTAGTAACATAATCATCCGCCCCAAATTCCAGTCCAATTATTTTATCAATCTCCTGTGATTTGGCTGTAAGCATAATTATAGGTATATATGACATTATATCATCTCTTTTGATAATCTTACATATCTCAAGGCCGTCTTTGCCTGGAAGCATTAAATCTAAAATAATCAGATCAGGATTTTCTCTCTGGGCTAAGCGTAAACCATCCTCTCCATCATAAGCATATAAAGTCCTATAACCCTCTTTCTGAAGATTATAATCGAGCATCTTAACAATATCCTTCTCATCATCGATAATTAAGATCTTTTCTTTCACTTTTTTCCCCTACAAGCATTAACGCATACTCCGCAGACAAACTGCTCAACAATATGCTTCCTGGTAAAATCCTTTAATTTTTCCGTGCATAAATTTAAGTCATAATCTTCGGGATTTTCTTTTATGGCACCTGCGGGACAGGCAACAACGCAGGCTTTGCAACTACCACAGCCATGCTTAACCGGCAAATCTAATCTCAACGGCATATCTGTCAAAATAGTTGTAATGCGAAATTGACTGCCTAATTTATCATTCACAAGTAAATTATTCCTGCCTATCCATCCAATACCGGCAAGCACCCCGATCCTTTTGTGAGATAATTGGCCTTTTTGATTGTTCCAATCTAATATCTGAGAAACCGGTACCGGAAAAGCACTAAATCCCTGATCCTGAATAAAATTAGAAATCCTTACTGCCGCTAAATCAAGCAAAGCATTTACTGTGCGGTAATGGTAATAATAAGTTTTGGTAGGCTGATCATTAATTTCTTCCAATAGACTGGCAGAAAGCCGGGCCCCCAAAGAAATAGCTTTGTCGAATCTATTAATTAAATTACTGGAGATAGCAAATTTATGTTTTGAGTCGGAAATATCCGCTACCCCAAATACACTCGCCCCCAGGCTTAAAGAAAGATCTTTAAGCAGTTTATAATTTAAATCTTTTTTGTTTTTTGGATTAGTTTTTTTTGCTTGAGCCATGGATTTTCTTCAAATAAACCATCAGTAATGAAATTGCCGCCGGAGTTACCCCTGAAATGCGGCAAGCCTGGCCTAAATTAAGAGGCTTAAACTTATTTAATTTTTCCCGGATTTCTTTTGATAAACCCGAAATATTATTATAATCAAAATCTATTGGTAATTTAATCTTTTCTATGTGTTCAAATTTTTCAACCTCAACCAGCTGTCTTTGCACGAATCCAGAATATTTTACCTCAATTTCCACAGCTTGAGAAGCTATTTTGGGGATATCTAGTCCCAAGCTTTTAATATTCTCCAACATGGATAAAGTTACTTGAGGCCGTTTAAGAATATCTTCTAAGGAAGTATGTTGTAAAATGGGTTTGGTGCCTGAATTTTTAAGTAAATCATTGATCTCTTCACTAGGCTTAATCCGCGTCTTCTTCAAATGCTTGATTGAATCATGGATTATTTTAATCTTATCCTGAGTATTCTGATATTCCCTTTTTCCTACTAAACCCAGATCATATCCGATTTTACGTAAACGTAGATCAGCATTGTCCTGACGCAAAATTAACCTATATTCAACTCGGGAAGTAAACATACGATAAGGTTCGTTTGTGCCTTTAGTGGTTAAATCATCAATTAAAACTCCAATGTAGCTGGAAGCGCGGTCTAAAATGAATCCGGCTCCTATGCGCAAGGGCTGAGTAACGCGCAAAGCTGCGCTGATCCCAGCAATCAAACCTTGAGCAGCCGCTTCTTCATAACCGGTGGTTCCGTTAATCTGGCCGGCGAAAAAAAGATTCTTAATCAGTTTCGCTTCTAAGTTAGGGAATAGCTGTGTAGGCTCGACAACTGTGTGCTCTATACCATAACCAAAACGCACAATTTTTGCGTTTTCCAGGCCCTCTACTGAATTAACCATTTTAATCTGTACATCTTCCGGCAAGCTTGTTGATAAACCATTAAGGTAAATATTATCCGTAGTTAACCCTTCCGGCTCTAAAAATATCTGATGCCTGGACCTATCCCCAAACTTAACTATCTTATCCTCTACCGAAGGGCAATACCGGACCCCGGTCGATTTAATCTTTCCCGAATAAAGCGGAGAACGGTCTAAATTATCCAAAATAATCCGATGAGTATTTGGATTGGTGTAGGTTATATAGCAAGGGACCTGTTTTTGTCTGAGATTATGTGAAGAAAAGGAAAAGGGAATAGGAGGGTTGTCGCCCTCTTGAATTATAGTCCTAGAAAAATCTATTGTATTTTTATCCAGCCTAGGGCAGGTGCCGGTTTTAAACCTTAATAAATTAAAGCCGATGCTTCTTAGGTCAGAGTCCAGGCCAATACTTGCCTCCTCTCCGATTCTTCCTGCGCTTTTACTGGTTAACCCGATATGAATAAGCCCATTTAAAAATGTTCCGGCAGCAATGATTACTGTGAGAGCATAAATTTCGCTATTTTCTTTTGTCACAACCCCTTTAACCTGATTATTCTCGATGATTAGTTTTTTTATTTCAGTTTCTTTAATGGTGAGATTTTTCTGATTAGTTACCACATCCTGCATATAGTTTTTATACAGCTCCATGTCAATCTGTGCCCGCAAAGACTGCACAGCCGGGCCCTTGGAGGCATTAAGCATCCTAAACTGTATACCACAGGCATCCGCAGCTTTAGCCATCTGTCCGCCTAACGCGTCAACTTCACGAACTAACTGAGCTTTGCCCACTCCGCCAATTGCCGGATTGCAACTCATCAAACCAATCGTTTCTTTATGCAAAGTAACGAATAAAGTTTTGCAATGCATGCGAGCGGCGGCAAGTGCTGCCTCAATACCAGCATGTCCTGCACCTATAACTATAACGTCATATTTATCCATATGTTTTATTTAGGGACGGTTCTCAGCTAAGCACAGAACCGTCCCCATAATTTTTATGTTAGATATTTGTATTCTTTTCGTCTATTTAATTAGGAGGTAATGGATATGCCCAGAACAGCCAGGATAACTTTAGAAAATTCTTTTTATCATATTATCATAAGGGGAAATCAAAGACAAACGGTTTTTAACGAGACTGCTGATTACAGAGTGTATATGAATATTCTAGCAAAATACAAAAAACGCTTTAGCTTTCAATTATTCACTTTTTGCCTTATGCCTAATCATGTACATCTTCTAATTAGGGTTAAAGAACCTAATACATTAAGCAAAATAATGCGTAGAATAAATCTGAGCTACACTCTTTATTTTAATTTTAAATATAATAAAGTTGGTCATTTGTGGCAAGATAGATTTAAAAGCAGAATAATCGAAAAAGAGAGTTATTTATTGGAATGTATGAGATATATCGAAGAAAATCCAGTAAGGGGTTCGTTAGTCCAAAAAATTAGTGATTATGATTGGAGTAGCTATAAACTGAGGTGTGAGGAAAATGCTTTTTTAGATAATATATTTTAAACTTAAGGGACGGTTCTCGCTTTATTTGAGAACCGTCCCTGAAAATTATACTAGCATTTTGAGTATCCGCAAGCCTGACATTTCACACAACCCTCTTCATGGCGTAAAGCCCCGCCACAATCGGGGCAGACACCAACAACGTTCTTGCCACTTGATCCATGGGCAAGATCATCATTATAAGAGTGTTTCATAGCTGTCGCAGTATCAATATTCTCCTGAACCGAGCTTACATTGGCCGCAACTACATCCATGCTGTCATCGACTAATCGTTTTTCGATCACACGCACAATGGCGTCAGCACATGAGAAAATACGCTGGCCCTTTTCCCAGGAGGGGCTTGGGCAGCGGATATTACGCAACTGCTCAATAATCGATTTCACCTCGATACCGGAACGAAAAGCCAAAGATACCAGCCTTCCAATAGCTTCCAGCTGGCTTCCCGCGCAGCCGCCGGCTTTTCCCATCTGGGTAAAAAGTTCGAAAGGTTTACCTTCTTCGTCGATATTAATAGTAACGTAGAGATTGCCGCAGCCTGTGGAAACTTTGGTTGTTGTCCCAGTAATGACTTCCGGCCTCGGCCGGGGTGCGATTTTACCTATTTCTACAATCTGGATCTGGGGAGCTGTCTCTTTATGCCCAACATTTAAAACCTGTTCCTCGCGGCTTTTATCACGATAAATTGTCAAACCCTTACATCCTAATTGATAAGCCAAAAGATAAGATTTCCTTACATCATCAATTGTTGCTTCATGTGGAAAGTTTATAGTTTTGCTAACAGCATTATGGGTGTGCCGCTGAAATGCCGCCTGCATACGTACATGCCATTCCGGAGAAATATCATGAGAAGTAACAAATGTTTTCTTTACATCCTCGGGGATACCTGAGATATTTTTCAGAGATGGCGATTCGGCTATCTTCTCCATCATTTGACGGGAATAAAACCCTCTCTCCTTGGCAACATTTTCAAAAAGAGGCTCGACTTCGACCAATTTATCGTTATCCATAACATTGCGATAATAAGAGATCGCAAATAAAGGCTCAATCCCTGAAGAACAAGGGCCCGCAATAATACTAATAGTCCCGGTCGGAGCAATAGTTGTAAGGGTAGAATTACGCAGCCTTAAACCCCCTTCTCTTTTGTCATAAATACTGCCTGAAAAAGAAGGAAATACCCCTTTTTCTTTTGCCAGCTCCTGGGATCTTAAATTCGCTTCATTCAGAATAAATGCCATTACCTTTTCACCCAAAAGAACCGCCTCTTCCGAATTATAGGGTATGCCTAAACGGATCAAAAGGCTGGCCCAGCCCATAACCCCTAAACCGATTTTTCTGGTAGCTTTTGTAGCTTTCTCGATCTCAGGCAATGGGAATTTATTTACGTCGATCAAATTATCAAGGAAATGCACTGCCAGCCGCGTAACTTCTTTTAGTTTTGACCAATCTACATCAGGCTGGCCGGATTCATCTTTTTTTAGCATCTGGTCCAAATTAATTGAACCTAAATCACAACTCTCATAAGGCAAAAGCGGCTGTTCGCCGCAGGGATTAGTACTTTCAACTTTTCCTAATTTAGGGGTAGGATTATACTGGTTGATCCTGTCGATGAAAATCACTCCCGGCTCCCCATTCTTATGGGCCTGTTTAACTATCAGCTCAAACACTTCTTTGGAATTAAGTTTTTGTATTGGTTTTTGAGTATGAGGATCAATCAGGTCATAATCGTCACCCGTTTGAAGCTTATTCATAAAATCATCTGTCAAAGCAACGGAAATATTAAAATTAGTTATCTCTTTATTATTTTCTTTGCAAGTAATAAATTCCATAATATCCGGGTGATCAACTCTTAATATCCCCATGTTCGCTCCTCGGCGGGTCCCGCCCTGTTTGACCGCCTCGGTAGCTGAATCGTAAACTTTCATAAAAGAAACCGGACCAGAAGCCACGCCTCCGGTAGATTTTACCACTGCGTTCTTACCTCTTAACCTAGAAAAAGAAAAACCTGTTCCTCCACCGGATTTATGTATGATTGCGGTTGCCTTCAAAGTTTCGAATATGGAGTCCATTGAATCGTTTATCGGTAAAGTAAAACAGGCAGAGAGCTGCCCCAATTCTTTTCCCGCGTTCATCAAGCAGGGAGAATTTGGAAGAAATTCCAAAGAAGTCATGATGCGGTAAAAAGACTCTTCCAGATCTGTAACATCTTTTTGGCTTTTTCCAAAACCTCTGTCAGCAATAGCAATAGCTTTTGCCACGCGGCGGAACATTTCATCAGGGGTCTCGATAACCTTGCCAGTTTCGTCTTTTTTTAAATACCTTCTCTCTAAAACCTTTAGGGCATTTTCGGATAACTTTAACGCCATGCTGTCACCTCAAGAGTTATGGGTTAGACTTATGTTTATTAAAAAAATTATAGCAGTCTTAAAATATTTGTCAATAAAAAAATACTATATATTGTATATTATAATAAAAAAATATACTACATAATGTGTCCGACGATAAATTTTGGGTTTGCCCCGCATAGCGCCCTTTGGGTAGATTTTGTTAAAAAACAAAGTCTAGGCTATTTAATCGGGCGGCAGGATTCTCTGACAACCAATTCAGTAGGGAGAACTAATTTTGTTATTTTTTGTTTATTTTTCGGATCCATTAAAAGGCTCAAAACCTTGACACTTTCTTCTGCCATCTTAATCAAGGGCTGCCTGACTGTTGTCAAAGAAACCGGGCCATACAAACCCGAAGGATTGTCATCAAAACCCACAATAGATAAATCCTTGGGCACCTCAAGCCCCGCTTCTCTTACTACAGCCATAACTTCAAGAGCCATAGAGTCAGAAGCTACAAATACAGCAGTAGGCCTATCCTGCAGCTTCATCAGGTCTTCGGCGGAAGAACGCGCCTTTCCCCGTGAATAATCCGTTTTAAAAATATAGTCTTGCCTCAACTCAATATTATATTTCTTAAGGGCAGCTTTATATCCTTCGAAACGGTCAGCTGCAGCTTGAGTAATTAAATCCCCTGTCACATGAGCAATTTTTTTATGCCCTAAATTTATCAAGTAGCTAACCGCCTGTTCAGCTCCGCTTTGGTTATCTATCGAAATGGAGCTGACTTCTAAATCCCTAACGTAATTATTAATTACAACCGTTGGGATCTTCAATCTGATAGCTTCTTCTATTTGGTGCTGATTACCGATAACATCAGAAAATATTATCCCACCTACCCCCCTTAAACTAAAAGAAGAGCGGCTATCTGTCAGATGCAGCAGTAAATCTAGTTTTAATTCTTCACAAAGCGTGCCGATGCCACGGATAAGCTCCAATGCGTAAAAAGAATAATATATACCTTCGTAACGGGGAATGATCAAAGCAATAACATTACTTTTCCCTGTAGCTAAGCGCTGTGCAAATATCGACGGCTCAAAGTTAAGCTGCTTTATAGCTTCTAAAACATCTCTTTTGTTTTTTTCTTTTACTGAAGGAAATTTATTGATTACTCGAGAAACCGTGGTTATAGAAACTCCGGCAAGTTTAGCGACATCTTTAATTGAGATAACTGTGGAAGGGGTTTTCCTTGTGCGCATTATTTATAAAAATAAGCTTAAAATTTTTTATCTTACTATATCGCCAACTCTTATAGCAACTGCTTCTTTTTTAATATCACAGGCCGCAATTGCTTTGCGGACCTGGATCACTTCAAGGTTAGCGATTGCTTTATTATCCCTGTAAACCTGAAAAATATCGCCAACTTTTAAGCCAGAATCTTCACCCATGTTAACTATGACAAAATTATTATCTTTATTTATAGCGGAAACTTTTCCTATCCTTTGGGACCCGTCAACTTTAGCAGAAGTATCCGGCGGCCGGATAACAATCGGCGATAAAGTAACGGGGCCTTTATTCACTTCCCGGGAATCTGAACGATCGATACTTTCTGGCCGCTGCGCATATGTAATTTGATTTTTAATATTATCTATCTGCGCTAATTTATCTTTTAATAGAGTATCGACTTGGTCGGTTTTGCTGATCAAACCTTCGTTTACAAATTGAAGTTCTGAGATCTTTTTTTCCAGCTCGACCTTTCGATTGCTCAAAGCCTTAATCTGACGCCTTAAAACGTAATTTTCGTTTTTAATTGTTTTTAAAGTATTTTCAATCTGAAGTTTATCATTCTTTTCGCGGACAAGTTCAGAAGTAACGCTATCCATTATCTTCTGGTTATATTCAATCTGCCGTTTTAAATCCTGTTTATCACGGTTTAAACCGGTCATATCCAGCTCTAGCGCACTTTTTTCTCTTAAGACTTGTTCGTTGCTAAGCTGCATTTTCCTGAGCTCTTCCCTTACACTCGAAAGCTGCAACTCAAGATCTGTTTTCTGTTTTATCAAAGCACCCCAATAAGCGTCTTCTCCAGCGGGAGCTGTAAAAACCTGCTGCTGTATCTGAGGCTGTTGCGAGGGAACTCTATTTTTTAGAGTTTTAATTTGTTCGAGAAGGTCTTCTTTGGCTCTATTTACTAAATCATATTTTCTTAATAGATCATCTTTTTCTAAAGCTACTTTGTCAAAATTTTCTTTTAAAGAAATCATTTTTTGGTCAAGCGAGCGTTTCTCATTATTGAATTGATCAGCCTGCTGTTGTAAAGTCCTGTTTTCATTGGACAAGCTGTCAATTTGACGTTCGAGAGTTTGTTTTGAGCTATAAACCTGAAAGATCGCAATAATACAGACCATTATCAAAACTACCAAACCTATTATAGCAATCCTTATTTTTTGCTCCATTCCCCCCCCTTCGTCATAACTGCGCGAATAATCTCTGCATCACAAGGCTAGCAGCACCTTGCGCTACAGCATTTTCCCTTAACTGAGAATAGGTGATCTTTAAATCTGAAGTTATTTCCCTAAAGGCCCAATCCTTAACCGTAGAATTGACCTTATTCAAAAATACTTCACCTGCTTCTTCAAGCCCGCCTCCAATAACAACAACTTGAGGATTAAGCAAATTAACTAACGAGGCGATCTTGATACCAAGCCTTTTTGCAGCCCCGTCTAAAACCTGAATCGCAATTTTATCATGAGCTCTGCCGGC
>Ga0172375_10008403_pt1 | contig 13880 bp, 10 predicted proteins | sample LakKiv1m_FD_114537 | JGI IMG/M metagenome (GOLD analysis project Ga0172375, IMG submission 114537) | Freshwater microbial communities from Kabuno Bay, South-Kivu, Congo - kab_092012_11.1m | ecosystem: Environmental > Aquatic > Freshwater > Lake | place: Democratic Republic of the Congo...
ACGGCTGAAGTCAACAACACGCCCGTGGAGGTCGGCTCGAGGTTACCCAGCATCCACCAGATGACGCTATGCAATCCTTCCTTGGGCGCGGTGGCGACCATGAACATCAGCAGGTTCGAGCAGATGGCGCTGACGATGATACCGCTCAGGATCAGTCCGTAGATCGAGGTGAAACCCCGGTTGTTGGACAAGGCAAACACGATGGCCAGCGTGGCCACGGCCGCGATGAACGCGAAAAACGGCAGAGCCAGGGCCGACACCAGGCCGAGGCCGGTCAGGATGGCGATGGCCGCGCCCAGCCCGGCGCCGCTGCTGACGCCCAGGATGTAGGGCTCGGCGAGCGGGTTGCGGAGGACCGCCTGGAAGACGACCCCGGCGCAGGAGAGGGCGGCGCCGACAAAGAAGCCGGTGATCACGCGGCTGAGGCGCATGAAGAAGATGGCCTTGCCGCCGGGGGAACTGGTGTCAGGAAGGCCGAAACCCAGCCCGCCCATGAACAGGCAGGCCGCCAGCAGGAGAAGGGAGGCAATGAACAGCAGGGCGAAACGGCTTCCCTTGCTCATGGCGATGCCTTCTTCTGAATACAGGCGCGCAGCGCTTCGATGCTCTCGAGAACGCGTGGGCCGGGCCGGACGATGAGATTGACGTCGAACCCGTCGAATACGGCGCTGGCCGCTACCGCCTTCATGTGTTGCCAACCGTTTCGCTCCATCAGGGCCTGGCGGGCGCGTCCCGTGTTCGACATGTAAAGGCACAGGATGATATCGGGGTCCTTGGCGACGATCCATTCGGGCGAGACCTGGCAGTAGTCCTTCTGCAGTTCGTCGCCGATGTTGCGGCCGCCCGCCAGGGTGATGAGTTCCGACAGGAAGGAGTTGGTGCCGGCCGTCATCACGGGGTCATGCCAGATCTCCACGTAGACGGAGGGGCGATTGGTTTCGGAGGCGGCGCGGGTGCGCAGGGCCGCAATCTTCTCGCGCAGGCCGGCGGCAAGCGCCTGCGCCTGGGCTTTACGGTCGATCAGAGAGCCGACCGTCTCGATGGCGGCGGGAATATCGTCGAGCGTATTGCAGGGGACATGCTGCCGCCGGAGGCCGAGATTGTCGATCTTTCTGCCCATGGCCTGGTCGTCGAGGTCCACCTCGAACACGACGGTTGGCGAAACGGCGACGAGCTGTTCGAGGGACGGCGTGCCGAATCCGCCGATGGTCTTCACCTTGGCGACCTCGGGCGGATAGTCGCACGCGCTGGTCCGCCCGACGAGCGTGTCGAGCCCGCCGACGGCGCAGACGATCTCGGTGAGGTTCGGCGCGAGGGATACGGCCCGGGGCCCGGCCGTCGCCGGCGCAGGAACGGCTTTCCGGCATCCGGAAACGAGGCACAACAGGGCCATGGCGACAATACCAACGTAGCTCAGCTTTCTCATTCGGCCGCCATATTAGTCCCGCGGCACGCTGAGTCAAGGCGGCGAAAGAGGAAGCGTGAGGGAGGAAAGAGAAAAGTGAGCTGCCTTGACAGACGGCGGTAATAGGTCCTACAGTGGAACCCAGTATTGAGCCGTGCTATGCGGGTTCGCGTGACAGGCACGGAAGGAGCCCATGAGAAAAGCACTACTTCTCGTATCCCTCGGGTTCACGGCGTTGGCCGTGCAGTCCCTCGGAGCGCCCGACAAAGGGAAAGACCTGTCGTCCCTCAAAGCGTCGTATGAGAAGTCCCTGACGGGTATCATCACCAACTACGAGGGCTCCATCAAGAGCTGGCCCGACGACTACGTCAACGCCTTGAAGGCGCTGCAAACCAAGATGCAGAAGGGCGGCAATCTGGACGGCTGGCAGGACGCGAAGAGCGAGCTCGACCGTTTCCAGGCCGACCCCAAGATCCCGGACGACGCTCGCTCCCCGCGCGCCGAGGTACAGGCCCTGCTGAGCAAGTACAGGGACCTTCCGCGCCAGTTGTCTCTGGACAAGAACCAGAAGATCACCGCGCTGAGCCAGAAGCAGTTGGCCAAACTCACCACGCTGCAGACGGACCTGACCAAGCAGGGAAAGATGGAAGAGGCATTGGCCGTGAATGCCGAGATCAAGCGAGTCAAGAGCAGTCCGGAAGTGACGGCCGCCGAGTTCGAGCTGTCGGAGCAGGAAGCCAAAGCGGCCATGACCAAGAAGGATACGCCGCCTAAGGAGGTGAAACCCGGGCCGGCCGTGAAGCCTCCGGATGGCAAGGAAGCCGCCAAGCCGATCGAAGATGGGGAAATCAAGATGTACGAAGGAAAGGCGCCGGCGATTCCCGGCGTCTCGTTCAAGAACATGCAGCTTCGGCCGACGTCGAACGTGGGGGCCAAGCGTAAGGTCAACGTGACGGCCATGGTGGCGGCTTCGTCGGACGAGGACAAAAGCAGCTCGGCCAGCTATTACAGCTCCTCGAAGAGCGAGAGCGGTTCCACCAGCAGCCGGGTCAGGCTGGGGCTCAAGACGGTGGCCTCCGCATCGGTTCTCGAAAATGTGATCGTCGTGGTCGAGTACTACTGCAAGGAAGTCAAAACATCGCCCGGCAAGGTGAGCCCCGAGAAGATGCTGGTCAAACGCATCAATGTGCCGAAGGTGGATATCCAGGGGGTTTGGATCGATTGCCCGGAAGCCTCGACCTACAAGTCCTCGTACCGCTATACCTCCTCCTACGGAAGCTCCTACCGCTCGAAGGGCGGAAAGGAATTCTACGGGGCGATCATCAGCGTGTTCGAATCCGACAAGACGCTGGCCTTTCAGGCGGTTACCGGCAGTGCGCTGGAGGAGTACGCCACTACGGACATGCCGGATGAGAAGACGTGGAGCGATCCCGCCACGTCCGATGATCTCGATCACCGCGGGCCCAGCGGCCCCGCTGTCATACGCCGCGGTGTGGAAGAGTGATGCCTGGCCTTTCGCGCCAGTACGCCGCCAATTCACGAACCAGACCCGCTATCGCGTGATAGCAAACAGGGTGATGTTATCCCGACTCACGACTCCGTAGGTGATCACGACCTGCCCGTTCGCGCCCACATCCTTCGACGTCTCCTGCGCCTTCGTGCCGACTTCCATGGAATACGGAATCAGGAGGTTGCCACCCTTGGGAATGTCGTCGTAGGTCGGGGCCACGCGGACCCCGCGCGGATGTCCGTTGACCAGATAGACTTTCGACTGGAGGACTTTGCCGGCAAACTTGAGCGGACTGGCGAAGGCTTTGTCGGCTTCCACTTTCGTGATGACGCCGTCCTGGAACTGCTTGTGGAGCACGGCCATGGTCTCCAAGTACTGATCCAGCTCGGCATCGGCCGAGCCCTTGACCGGACTGCCTGAAGCGCTGTCCTTCGCGGGGGGGGCCACGGCCACTTGCGCCGGTCCCGAAGACGGGGGCTGTTTGCCCTTGGGCGGCAGGGGCTTGGCCACCTTGCCGGTTCCCTGGCAGATCGTACAGGCAACCTGCTTGTCAGGGCCCGAGCACTCGCGGCACTTGCCGGTTCCCTTGCAGGGCACGCATCGTATGTTTCCCTTGGTCCCCTTGAGTTGCGACGGCACCATGCCTTTTCCTCCGCACGCGGAACACCTGCCGGTGCCTTTGCACTTGGGACAACTGGGGGCTACGCGGCCCGTGCCGCCGCAATGGGCGCACGGCAGGGTGGCCTGGTCTTCCCCGGCGGGGGCCGTCGCGGCGGCGGTCCTGGCGCCCAGTTCAGCGATCGCGAATTCGGCCGCTGCCACTGGTGCGCTCGTCTTGACCCGCTCCACCTCGGCCTTCATCTTCAGCGCTTCGTCGATCTCGCCCTGCACGGTGAGCTGCTTTTTCAGCGCGTTCAACTGGCCCACGTATTTCTCGGTCAAGGCGAGCAGGCCGCTGTACTTGTCCGTCTCCATCTGGGCCACGGACTTCCGGTAGTCCGTCTGGAGCTTGGCGATCGCGGCGGGGGTGCCGGACGCCGGTTCGAGCGGAATCTGTTTGTCCATTTCGAACCGTTCCTGCTCCTGTTTGCAGGCAAGCAGCCCTTCGAGGTCACCGGCCTTTTGGAACTTATCGGCGAGCGCGCTCAGGGCTTTGCGGTAGTCGTCCAGCTTGCCGAGCAGCGCGGTGCCGGCTCCCACCTGCTGTTTCTGAACCGATTGTTCGTAGCTCTGGCGCAGGGAATCCAGGGACGGGACGTCGTCGCTGGGAACCGCCGGCAGGGACCCCGGGGCGGCTATCAGCAGAACGGCGAGAAAGAATGTGGCGTATCTCACAATGATACCCTCTGACATCGCCTGCACCTTACTCTCCTGCCGCCTCGCTGTCAATCTTGGGCCGGCATTTGCGTGGGGCGGCGCAGAAGTCTGGACAGGGCGCGGGCGTCTGTGCTATTTTGAGGAAAATTGCGCAAGGAATCGTATCATGACGTGGACAGTGGAGGAGATTACGACATTGAGCACGGCCTACTGGAAGTCGTGCGTGTTGTCGGCGGCTGTGGAGATCGGCCTGTTTGATGCCGTGGGGAAAGGCGCGACGGTCGAGGAGCTCACGGCGGCCGTCAAGGGCGCGTCTCCTCGCCACGTGGCCGAGCTCCTGTGTGCGCTGGTGTCGGTCGGGCTGATGGAGAAGTCGAACCAGGTCTATCGCCTGTCGCCCAGCGCGGCGCCGTTCCTGAAGCGGTCGAGCCCGACCTGCATGCTGGAGGCGCTCCAGTTCAACGTGGATCTGTACCAGCTGTGGGGCCGGCTCGGCACCTGTATGAAAGAGGGGAAGCCGGTGCTTCCTCCCACCGCCCACCTGGGGGCCGATCCCGCGCGCACGAGGCGGTTCACCCTCGGGATGCACAGCCGCGCCCTGGCCATGGCGCCGGCCCTGATCCCGTCGCTCGACCTGAAAGGCTGTTCCTCGCTGCTGGATGTCGCGTCCGGCCCCGGCACCTTCAGCCGGGTGCTCGCCGAGAAATACGCCAAGATCAAGGTGACGCTGTTCGACCTGCCGCCGGTGCTGGATATCGGCCGCGAACTGATTCGTGACACCGGCGTGGCCTCGCGGGTGAGTTTCCATCCGGGGGACTACCGGAAGGACCCTTTACCGGGCGGTTTCGATGCCGTGCTGTATTGCGGCGCGCTGCACCAGGAGGAGCCCGCCGGCGCGCAGCGCCTGTTCGACAAGATCCATGCGTCCCTGCACCCCGGCGGGCGGCTGTACGTGGTCGATATGATGCTGGCGGCCGACCGGACCCAGCCGCTGTTCTCGGTCCTGTTCTCGCTGAATATGATGCTGATGAGTCCGCAGGGCCGCGTGTTTACGGAAGACGATGTCCTGAAAGCCGTCGGGCTGGCGGGGCTCGGTGATGCCGAGTGCCTCAAGCCCGAGGGATGTCCCTATTGGATTGTCAAAGCGTCGAAGCCGACGTGAGAGGCGGAGTATGGCGGAGGACCAGAAAATAAAAGAGGCCGAGACCGTCGAGGTTATGAAGGACAAGGAGCCCCGCACGCCGGCTCCCGATCCGAGGACGATTGTCCTGGCCCGGCACGTGTTCCCCATCGCCTTACCGATCGTTCCCATCAGCGGCCATCCGGTGTTCCCGAAAATGACGCTGCCGTTGTCTTTTGACGACGAGAATCTGAAGAAGATGCTCGCCGACACAGGCAAGGCGCAGGGCCGGTTCGTCGGCTTGGTCCTGCGGAACAGCGAGGCGCCCCCGCCGTCGGACGAGAGCCTGAAACCGCATCCGGAAGCGCGGACGACGCGGAGCAGCGAGCTCTATTCCGTGGGCGTCATCGCCGAGATCCTGCAGATGGCCCAGTTGGGGCCCGGCGAGCCGCTTCACGTGATGCTGGGGGCCATGGAGCGGTTCAAGATCGATTCCGTGGTGCAGGAGGAGCCGTACATTCTCGCGCGGGTCAGCTACATGACCGAAACCGAGATGGCGGCCAACGAGGAGCTGAAAGCCTACTCCTTGTCCGTGGTCAAGAGCCTGAAGGAACTGATCCAACTCAATCCCGTCCGGAAAGAGGAGCTGAGCCTCGTGATGTCGAGGACCAGCCTGAACGAGCCGGGCCGTCTCGCCGATTTTGCCGCCGCCCTGACCACGGCGAACGGCAAGGAGTTGCAGGAGATTCTCGAGACCGTCAGCATCCGCTCCCGGCTGCGGAAGGTGCTGCTGCTCCTGAAGAAGGAAATCGACATCTCGAAGATCCAGGTCCGGATCAGCCGGCAGATCGACGAGAAGCTGTCGAAACAGCAGCGGGAGTTCTTCCTTCGCGAGCAGCTCAAGGCGATCAAGAAGGAGCTCGGGCTGGCCAAGGAAGGAAAGGAAGCCGAGGTCGAACGGTTCGAGAAACGGATCGCGGAGCTGAAGCTGACCGACGAGGCCCGCGAGCGCATCAACGAGGAACTGGAGAAGATCAGGCTGATCGAGCCGGCCTCGCCGGAATTCAACGTGTCGCGCACCTACCTCGACTGGCTCACCGTGCTGCCGTGGGGCATCTTCACGAAGGACAACTACGACATCCGGAAAGCGCAGCGGATACTGAACAACGATCACTACGGCCTGGAGGATGTCAAGGAACGCATCCTCGAGTTCCTGTCGGTCGGCATCCAGAAGGGCAACATTTCCGGTTCGATTCTCTGTTTCGTGGGGCCCCCGGGCGTGGGCAAGACCTCCCTGGGCCAGTCCATCGCCCGTAGCATGGGGCGCCACTTCTACCGCTTCTCCGTCGGCGGCATCCGGGACGAGGCCGAAATCAAGGGGCACCGGCGTACGTATATCGGCGCCCTGCCGGGCAAGTTCATCCAGGCCATCAAGACCTGCAAGAGCGCGAACCCGGTGATCATGCTCGACGAGATCGACAAGATCGGCGCCAGCTACCAGGGGGACCCCGCCTCCGCGCTGCTCGAGGTGCTGGACCCGGAACAGAACAAGGACTTCCTCGATCATTACCTCGATGTCCGCTTCGACCTCTCCAACGTGCTGTTCATCTGTACGGCGAATCAGCTCGATACCATTCCCCGTCCGCTGCTGGACCGGATGGAGATGATCAAGTTGGCGGGCTATATCCTGCAGGAGAAGATGGGAATTGCGCGGCGTTTCCTGGTGCCGAAGCAGCTCGAACTGCACGGTTTGAAGAAGGATCTGGTAACGATCACACCCGGCGCCCTGCGCGAGATCATCGACGGCTACGCGCGCGAACCCGGCGTCCGAGGGCTGGAGAATCACATCAAGAAGATCATGCGCAAGTCCGTGCGTCGGATCGTCGAAAAGAAAGCGAAGGCCGTGACGATCGATGCCAAAGACGTCGCGAAAGTCATCGGCAAGCGGATATTCACGGACGATAGCCTGTATCCGCGGCCCATCCCCGGCGTGGTCATGGGGCTGGCGTGGACGAGCCTGGGCGGCGAGACGCTGTACGTGGAAGCCACGAAAGTGGGAACGGGCCGGGGTGGGTTCAAGCAGACCGGCCAGCTCGGAAGTGTCATGGTGGAATCGTCCGAGATTGCCCACACCTACGTGAGGTCGCTCCTGGATACCGACAAGGCGGCCCGCCAGTTCTTCAACAAGAACTTCATTCATCTTCACGTGCCGGCGGGCGCCACGCCCAAGGATGGGCCGTCGGCGGGCATCACCATGGCCGCCGCGCTCTATTCCCTTGCCATGAACAAGCCCATGAAGAAGTGGTTCGCCATGACGGGCGAGCTGACGCTGACGGGCCGGGTCATGCCGATCGGGGGCCTCAAGGAGAAGACCATCGCGGCGAAACGCGCCAAGGTCACGGACCTGGTGTTCCCGAAGGAAAACCGGAAGGACTACGATGAACTGCCGGCCCACATCCGCAAGGGCCTCCATCCCCGCTTCGTGTCTACCTTCCGCGAAGTCGTTGGCATCTGCTTCTGACCATGGACATCTCCCTGCAGGATAGCGGCCCCTGGCGACAACGGATCCTGGCGCTAATGCGTCATCGCGGCGAGCGGGGCGGCGCTGGCAGGCGGCGCTCCGGTGCAGGAGCCCCAGGCCATCCAGCCGCCGGGCTGGTATGCCGACATCGTCCGGAGCTTTACCGCCAGGTTTCCCAGGGCGCATCTGTCGCATCATCCCCTGGATGGCGCCGTCGCCAGCCAGGCGTGGACGAACTACCTGGCATCGTTGGACCCTCAGAAGACGTATTTCCTGCCCGCCGACCTGGACGAGTTCAGAGCGGAGGAATCCCGCCTTGCCGATGGCCTGAAGAAGGGCGATGTCAGTTTTGCCTATCGTGCGTTCGATGCCTTTCGCGAACGCGTGATGCGCAAGGACGGCGCCACCGGCAGCGTAAACGATCTGGATGCGGAGTGGGTGCTGCAGAAGTACCTGTCGGCCTTCGCCCATGCCTACGATCCCTACTCGGACTACCTGTGTCCCACCATGGCGGAACACTACGACATTCGCCACCGGCTGTCGCTGGTCGGGATTGGCGTGATCTTCTCGCTGGAGCAGGGGACGGTGAACGTTGTGGAACTCGTGCCGGGCGGGCCGGCCGAACGCGACACCAGCGTGGCTCGGCTGAAACCGGGAGATCGGATTGTTGCCGTGGCCCAGGGAGCCGGGCCCGCCGAGAACATCGTTCACCAGCCGCTGTCGCGGATTCTGAGCCTGGTTCGAGGAACGAAGGGATCGAGGGTGGTGCTCACCGCGGTGTCACCGTCGGACTCCGCCCGCTCGTCGCCGCGGCCGGTCGCCCTGGTCCGGGCCGAGGTGAATGTCGAAGCGCTGACGGCGCGGGGCGAGGTCCGGGAGGCGCGGGGTGACGACGGGATTGTCCGAAAGGTCGGGGTGATCCGTCTCCCGGCGTTCTACGGGGACGGTGAATCCGGCTCCGACGCGGGAGCGGGGAGCTCGACGCGCGCGGTGCGGGGCCTGCTGGCGCATATACAGACACAACAGGTTGACGGTGTAATCCTGGATCTCAGGAACAATGGCGGGGGCAGTCTGCCGGAGGCCGTGGGGACGGCGGGGCTTTTCATTCGATCGGGCCCCGTGCTCCAGGTGCTGAGAGGCAAGCGGGTCGAGGTGATTGACGATCCGGACTCCGGCATCGCCTATTCGGGGCCCCTGGTGGTTCTGGTCAACGGCATGACCGCATCGGCGGCGGAGCTCGTGGCCGGGACCCTTCAGGACTACGGCCGGGCGGTGATCGTGGGCGACGATCGAACCTACGGGAAGGGCACCTGCCAGAACACGTACACTCTCGGGCGCACTCCCCGGCTGGGCGCCATCCATGTCACCACGCTGGCGTACTTCCGCGTGTCGGGCGAGTCGCCTCACGCGAAAGGCGTCACACCGGACATCGTGCTGCCGTCGTTAGCCGACCAACGGGACCGTGTTTCGGCAAGAGAAACACCGTTTCCGCCGGTGAAGAAGGCGGACTATTCGGCCGTGGCCGATCTGTCGGCCGTGCTGGGCCGGCTGAAGGACGCGGTGGAGAAGCGCAAAGCGCTTCAGTCTGACGCGGGGGACCCCGTCCTCGATGCGAGCTGCGCCATCCTGGCCGATCTGACCACGATGACCCGGAAGGAGTCGAGGACGTTTGACGAGGCGCCCATCCACAGGAGCCTGTGGCGACGACTCGTAGACTGGTTCTAAGGGCTGCGCTTCCGGTCACCTGACGTCCACGCAGACGAGGTCGCCCCACGAGCTGCGGCAATAGAGGCGGCCGCCGGCCAGCGCGGGCGATGTGGAAATGACGTTGTTGTACTGGGCTTTGTCCTTCCTCAGATCCTTTGTGCAGCGGGGAACGGCCTTGAAGGAGGCGATCGGTTTGGTCTTGTCCGGCGATGCTTCGCCCACATAGAGCGTGCCGGAGGAGGACAGCCACACCAGTTTGTCGCCCACGAGGATGATCTCTCCCTGGTCCTTCGTCGTGGCGGGCTCGCTGGATCGCCACTTCCATTTCACGGTGCCGTCCTTGAGGTCGACGCAATTCAGGCCCTTGACGCCGAAGCCGTAGAGGCAACCGTCGCGAACGACGCAGGAATAAGCGCCCTTGCCGATGGCGTTATTGCCCCAGAGCGGGGACAGGCCGGCATCGGTGATCTTGAAGGCGGCGCCGTTTGCCTTTTCGCTGTACCACATTTCGAGGAAGAACTTGTCCTTGTCGAAGAAGAACGGCTCCGGGAAGGGCCCGTACTGCATCTGCAGCCCGCTCGTGGGATACGTCCAGGCGCGGACACCGGTCGTGGCGTCCACGCCATCGATGGCATCGTTGGAAATGAGGAGCAGGTGCGGCTTCCCTTTGAAGACGAAGGGCGCCGCCGGCGAGTAGGCGCGATCCGCCGTCTCGTCCTTGACCTGGCGTTTGTCGATGGGGAAAGACCAGACGGGCTGGCCGTCCTTCCGGTTGAAGGCGAACCAGGCGGCCGCGTTCGCGTTGCTCGTCAGCTGCACAATTACCAGGTCACCCGCGATGACCGGCGAAGTTCCGTCTCCATACTCGCCGTGCGGCTTGCCGGACGCCTTGTCCTGGTTGGTCACCTGTTCCCAGAGTTTCGTCCCCTAGGCTAGGTCGAAGCAGTAGAGAGCGCCCATGGCGGCCACCACGTAGACGCGGTCACCGTCAATTACCGGGGTGGGGATGGGTCCAATGAGGCCGCGCCGTCGCCCGCCGCAGGTATCGGCGTACTGGATCTGCCATTCCTCCGCGCCGGTGTCGGTGTTGAGACAATAGAGTGTGCTCTTCCTGGTCTCGAAGTCATAGCCGGCCGTAAGCGCTCGCTTGCCGGCGACGGCGATTCCGGCGAAGCCGTAGCCGACGTCCTTGGTCCACAAGACCTGGGGAGGTTTCTCCTTCCAGTTGGTTCGTATGGTGGCGTCCGGATAGGTGCCGTTGTGGTTGGGGCCCCGAAAACAGGCGCTATCCTGGGCCATGCCGATCGATAGGAATGAGGCAACGCAGCCACCGGCCACAAGGGATATGACATTCTTCACGTTCCGCCTCCTGTTGAGCACACCGTCGGCAAGAGTGCCATGTTGCCGGGGCCCCCGGCAAGCGCGGAAGCGGCTCGAATCGCGGCCAAGGCGTTGACTTCGTCGGGCAGGCAGGCTAACTTGTTCACCATGCTCAAGCGTCCTGAATCCTTTCTGTGGACCCGGTGCGCGCTCCTTCGCTCGTGGGGCGGCGTTCTGTTTTCGCTGGTTCTTCTTCTCGTTCTCGCTTCCCCGGTGATTAGCAAAGATCAGAAAGGGGCGGAAAAGCAGGGGCAGACGCAGCTTCAGAATCCGGACAACGACCAAGGCGAGAACGAGGGCGCCGACGATGAGGAAGACCCCATTGACTCCGAGATGTACAGCGACATGATGTTCGGTTCCGACGACTTCTTCGGCGAGCACTTGGAGACAGCTCATTCGGAGTCCGTGCAGCATGCCGGTTTCGAGAGGGACCGGCAGGCGGCGGCGCAGGCGGCGCAGGCCGCCGCCGCGACCGCTGCCTCGTCCGAATCGCATCATCACGACAACACCAGTTCCACGCCCGCGGTGGTGACGCCGGAGCCGACGACGCCACCCGCGGACGATCCCGGGCCCACGGATGATGTGCCACCGGAGTGACTACTCGGCTCTGATTGCTGGGGCCAGGGGTTGGCCTCAAAAAAACTGAGTACTATTGTTCTGGTGCTGTTCGGCATGTGATGATCGACCGGCTATGAGACTTGCGAAATCGATTCCTCTCCTCTGCCTGGCGGCGGTGTGCCTTATGGGCTTTTCGGCATCCCGCGCCCTGGCCCAGGGCGATGAGGGCCTGGGCGAAGAGGAGTTCCGGGAGAACTCGATTGTCGGGCGGGACCTGGCTTTCCGTTTCCGCTACGAAACGCAGTTCAGCGAGGACGACGGAGATCTGATCGATCAGAGCCCTGACTACGCCCGCTTTCCCGCGACCATCAACTCGGCCGAGGCGAAGTTGTTCCAGAGCAGCGGCGCGAGCTACAGCGGAACGTACTCCCTGTGGGACAACGACCAGGGGCTGGACAGCAGCCGATGGTCCTGGAAGGCGCGCCTTCCGATCACGACAACCGATTTCACGGATTTCACCGATGTGCCGCCTCATATCAGCCTGGCATACCGGTACCAGGAAGGCGATGCGTCGAACCTGGCGTGGCAGGCCTGGCAGGTGGGCTACGATACGTACCCGACGAAGACCGTGTATCTCTCTCTGCAGTATCGGTACTCCGTGCTGGGCGGCGAGACCTCCGGCCATCAAGTCACCGAGTATATGACGTGGACGCATGGCAAGACCCTCCGGATTGGAGAGCAGGTGGCGCTGTCCAAGACCGAGGGCGGGGAGGGCGTGACCCCTTGGTACGCCCGACTGTTTACAACCGTGTTCCTGATCGAAAAGTGGACCTCCGTGCGGCTGGAGGCAAGGCACTATCAGTCGGATGACGATTACAGCTACGAAGACTACAAGACCTACCTCTACCAGAAGATAGGGCGGCATTCGCTGCTGAGGCTGGACTATCGTTACTTCCTGGACCGGGACGGACTCGACTCCAACGCGGTGGGCTTGAAACTGAAGCACTATTTGACGCCCCGGTTTTCGGTCCATGTTGGTTACCGGTACTACGAGCACAGCGAGGGGCTTACCTTCGACACCTACTATGCAGGCCTGAGCCTTCTGCTCTGAAGCGGCGGGACGATTGCGGGAAGGGTCAGGGCAATTGGACCCTGACTCTGTAGAATCGTGAGGCAGCCGAATTGGTGTCGTTGATTCCGAACAGGGCCCCGTTGCCGGTGACCCAATTCTGTCCGCTGATGGTCGACCACGGCTCGGGGCCCACCAGGTTCGTCCTGTATTCCAGCCGGTACCATCGGTCTGTCGACGAAGGGAAACGCACTGTCGATCCGACCCCGTTGGTTATGTTCAGGATGCGGAACCATGAGGCCGGATTTGTCGGATCGGTTCCGGCAATGTACTCGCACCAGGCGGCAGCACGATCGCCGTCGGTATCGGACGTCGCGGCACTCTCGAAATCGTTGGTGGCAGGATAGTGGGTCGCCAGCCACCATTCCGGGGTTCCCTTTGACGTGCGGTTTTCCGCAAACGACACGGTTGTCGTGCTGTCGGCGCGGAGGTTGGAGTAACTGTACCCCATGCTGACGGGATTGGTGAGGGTCACAGGGGTTTCGTTCGTCAGAATCTCATTGAGATGGTAGTAGGCGTCGGCTTGTGCCACGAACGAGGTGCCCGCGCCGTAGGGAATCACGACGGTGCCCGAAGGGGTCACGGACCCGTGTGCCCCTGCCAGCGTCGTGATGCTGGTGCGTTGATGGGTCAGGGTCAGTTTCCAGGCCACGCCGCCGATGAGCGGATCCGTCAGGAACCATTGGTTCGTGTGAATCAGCACCAAGGTTGTGGGGTCCCACGTTGAGTTCGACACCGTGTGACTGCCGTTTCCGATGTCGAACGACGATAACAGCAGGTTGGTCCCGGCCTGTCCCGGCAGATTGGTGCCGTCCAGATACCAGGCCTGCTCCAACGTGTGGGATACCGGCTTCATCGGGGTTGCGAAGAACGATAGGTTGGTCGGGCCATCCACAGAGAACACAGTCGATGTGGGCAGGAAGGCATCGACCGTAGCGATGCGGTCCCCGAGAGAGCACTTGTAGATACTGCGGATGAGCTGCTCACGGTTCACCTGTCCTACGGGGCGGTTGAGGGTCTGCATGTAGGAATTGTAGTGGGGCCGGTACCAGCCGGTGGTCTGATACATGCAACCTTCGAAGAGCCCCACCAGGGCGTCATATGTGCCGGTACTGGGTATCCCCTTTACTCTAGCGGTTGATCGGGCTACCGTGGAGGCATGAATGGTCGTGAAGAATCCAAGGAGAGCGCAGTCGGTGATGCGTTTCCGCTGAACATGATGGAGTTCTTGGA
>Ga0172375_10008404_pt1 | contig 13877 bp, 7 predicted proteins | sample LakKiv1m_FD_114537 | JGI IMG/M metagenome (GOLD analysis project Ga0172375, IMG submission 114537) | Freshwater microbial communities from Kabuno Bay, South-Kivu, Congo - kab_092012_11.1m | ecosystem: Environmental > Aquatic > Freshwater > Lake | place: Democratic Republic of the Congo...
CATTTACGGTATTGTAATGTTGAAAAATTTGTTTTTTGTTTAGTTGGGTATCATTAACTAAAGTGTCGTTAGTATTGTAACCATAGTAGTGTAGGGCATTTCGAGCGTAATTTGCATCACCCCATAATGTTGAGTGTTCGTTAAACTTTTTCCCGAATAAATCGACTTTGTTATCGCTAAACGATGCAGGCGATTTAATTCCATTTGCAAGTTTAATGTTTTCGACAGACGACAAGTGTTTTATGTATATTCCGCCTGAAGCATTTTTGTTTCGTAACATATTTACACCGGCTTCGCCAAGCAAAGTGTTATAGTTACCGGCACCAATTTTTAAATATGTAGAGTAGAGTTTTGTAATGGGTTCGCTTACCATTTTTGCGGGCTGAATAGGCATTACATCAAAATTTACAGGAAGTTGTTTCGGCGTTATTTTATAATTCATATTTCGTTTAACTGCAGTAGTATCGGCAATGTCGGGCAATATGTTTATTTTAAAGGCATCGCTAACCGTTGGGTCGTAGGGTTTTACTACATTAACATCTTCGTTTAGTTTTGTTTGTGCAGTAGCAGTTTTAACAGTAAACTGCAGTAAAATTAAAACTAAGTATAAAATTAAATATCTAAACATATTTTATTTTATTAATTGTTATTATTATTTTCTTGATTTTCGATCGAACCGTTTTCGGGTAAATTATTTTCGTTTAATTGTTTCAGTTTTTCTTGTTCTTCAATGGTTTTAATTTGGTCTAACTTCGATTTAGCATCGTCAATCATACCATCGTCGGCTACTTTATAATTGTCAATAACACTTTGCAGAGTTGCTTTTGCCTGAAAGTAGTTGGTTTTAGCAATATAAGTATCGGCAAGCAGTAAAAACGCCTTTGCGAACCACTTTTGCTGTGGCGTATTTTTCTTTATAAAATCAAATATCTCGTTTTGAGCTAGGTCGTACTGATTTTGTTTATAATATATTTCGGCAGTGCTATACTTGGCTTCGGCTTCAATAGGGCTTTTACAGCTTTTCGATATTAATTTAAATTCTTCTAATGCCGATTCCAGGTTATTCGCATTATACTCACATTTACCTATAATAAAATGTGCTTCTCGAAAAATTTCGTCCGAAATTTTATTTGTTCCGAGTAGCTGTACGGCTGCTTTTTTAGCATTTTCAAAATCGTTTAAATTAAAGTAACATCTCATTTTGCCTATCTTTGCCGTAATTATATTATTTTGATATGCTGCTACATTTTCGAGGGTTGTGTAGTAATTAAGTGCATCGCTAAAATTACCTTTATCGAATTCGTATTTAGACACTTTTATAAGCGATGGTTCTGTAAAAGTGTTGTTAGGTTTTGAAAGTACCTGCTTGTATAAGCTAATTGCTTCGTCGTTTATTTGAGGTTTCGACAAGCATTCGGCTTTATAATAATATGCATTTACAGAGAAAATTCCTTGTAAATTAAACTTAGTAATATAATCAGAGAGTAGTGAAATAGCTTTTTCACAATTACCTTCCATATAAACCTTTTCGGCAGTTGTGTACATTAATGAGTCTTGCTCCGAAATTCTGAAGTCGCCCTGGTTACCGCGTTCTTTTAAATATGTGTAGTACGAATTTACATCGTTCATGTCCATATATACATTTTTAAGCCCTGTGTACGCGTCTTTTGCCTCAGGTGTGTTCTGATAATTTTCGATTACTTTTTTATATTCGGCAAGTGCTTGAGTGTTTTGGTCGTTGTTATAATAAACTAAACCTCTTTTGATATATGCTTTACGAACGTAATTGCTTGATGGATAATCGTCAATAATTTTCTGATAAGTATTTAAAGCCATATCTTTTTCGTTTATTGCCACATAGCTGTTACCAAGCTCAAAAATCGCTGCATCAATGTAAACAGAGTTGGGGTAGTCGCTTATCAGTTGGTTTAAAACTATTATTTCTTCGTTTTCTTGCTTTAGCAATCCTAAGCAAAACCCTTTTTGATACATTGCATAGTCGATTGTTGCCATTTTTAATTCGATAGTTTTGCTATAGTTTTCGGCTGCTATGTCGTAGTTGCGTGCCGAAAAGTTACAGTCGCCAATTCTGCAATAAGCATCGGCAATCATTTTCGACTTAATATCTTTTTGGTTATCTGTAAATTTGCGAAACCAAACAAGGGCTTGCTTGTAGTCGGCATCTTTAAAATAACAATAACCAAGCCCGTAGTATGCCATGTTAAACTCTTTTGTGCCGAACGCACCGGTTGAAAGCAAAAACTTGTTGTATAAATTTTTGGCTTCGTTAAACCTGTCGAGTCTGTAATACGACTCGGCTTTCCAAAATATTGATTGTGCTTTGTAAAGCTGATTGTATTTGTCGTTGTTTAGCGACTTATCGAAGTTAATAATGGCTTGTTCAAAGTTAAGATTATTAAAAAGCTCTAATGCTCTAAAAAAAGTTACCCTCTGATATGCTTCTTCGTTTTCGTTAGTTACTTCTTTAATGTTTTCGAGTGCTTCAACGGCTTCTTTATAGTTTTTTGTGTACATATAAACCTTTCCTAACAACGTGTAAACATCGTCAAGTTTTGGAGAGTTTGGGAATGTTGTTATAAACTGATTAAGCGTAACAATAGCTTCGTTAAATGGCGAAAAACTTTGTTCGAAGGTTAATTTAGCATAATTATACATTGCGTCTTCCTGAATGTTTTTATCGAAACTATATTTCGAGGCATTACCAAAAGCAACGCGCGCTGAGTTAAAGTCGTTTTGTGCCAAATAACAATCTGCAAGAATAAACAATGCGTTTTGAGTAAGACTGTCGTTTTCGTTAGTCATTTTTTCTAAAGTTGCAATTGCTTTAACTCGCATTTCGGCTTTGTAGTAAGCATATCCAAGCTCATAAATATCGCGTCGGGTAAGCGAAGGTGTTTTATCGCGGTACGTTTCTAAATACGGAACCGCGTCGCTAAATTTATTTGTGCGATAATACGACTCGCCAATTATCCTTGCTATTTCGGGAGCACGTTTTGTTGTAGCCGAATCGAGTAAAGGTGGGGCGTAAGCAATAACGCTATCGAACTGCTCTTGCAAATAAAATATTTGTGAAATATAATACGGTACAATGGTTCCGAACGATTCATCGGTCGAAAGACGACGGAAACCCGATAAGGCAGTTTCGTAATTTTTCTTTGTATATGCAATGTGCGAGTAAAAGTAAACTGCCGGAGTAGTATATTTATTGTTAATGTCTTTTATTTCGTAAAACATTTTTTCGGCTTTTTCGAAGTCTTTAACAACAAAGTAACTATAGCCGCTTTTAAAGTAATATTCTGCCTTTTCGTCGGGTAATAAAAAATAAGGGTCAACTTTTTCGAACCAATTAATAGCATTTTTAAATTTCTTTTCGCGATATTGAAGCTTACCCATATTTAAAAATGTGTATTTCAATCTGGAACTTTCCTGATTTTCGGTAATTATTTTTTTAAATTTATACTCTGTATTTTTATTAAAAAGCTCGTACGAACAAAGTGCAGAATAGTAGTCGGCATCTGTTGTCATTAAATTCGAAGAATTACTTAACAAATAGTCGTCGAAAAATTTCTGCGACAATCCATATTTTTGTTTTTCAAATAATTCGGTTGCCTTTTTAAAATTATTATCTGTATCGGTATTTATTGCTGTTTTTTGAGCAATATTTTTATTGCTGTAAATTATAAAACATGCAAATAATAAGCTGTAAATTAGAATGTTATAACGCATAAGCAGTTTACATATATAAATGCTAATTTACACACAATAAAAAGTTTAATATTCAAAGTTTTGGCTTTTAATTAACAAATGAATGTTCATTTCTAAACTAAAAAATTTAATTTTAGTTATATAAAAAAATTAGTTTTGTATTAAAATATTTAAAATGGAAGATTCTTACACAATAAAAATAAATAACGTTACAGTTTATCAGCAAGATGATACGGTGCTCGACAATATTTCGCTTAACTTAAAAAAAGGAGATTTTATTTATTTAATTGGTAAGGTAGGTAGCGGAAAATCGAGCTTTTTAAAAATACTATACGGCGAACTACCTATTTACAAAGGCGAAGCAGAGGTGTGTGGCTTTAATTTGATGAATATTAAAAAAAGAGACATTCCTAAATTAAGACGTAAAATAGGCATTGTGTTTCAGGATTTTCAGCTTTTAACCGACCGCAATGTTTATCAGAACCTTAAATTTGTACTAACGGCTACCGATTGCAATAAAAATGAAATCGACAAAAAAATTATAGACGTACTTACAAGTGTTGGCATGGCCGATAAAATAAAACGAATGCCACACGAACTCTCTGGTGGTGAGCAACAGCGAATTGTTATTGCTAGGGCGTTGTTAAATAATCCGGAATTAATTTTAGCCGACGAACCCACCGGAAACTTAGACCCCGAAACATCTGAAGGCATATTAAAATTACTTACTGATATTAGCAAAACGGGCTGTACAATAATTATGGCAACGCACAACTACTCGCTGGTTAAAAAATACCCCAATAAAACATTTAAATGCGACAATAAAGAACTCGCCGAAGTAAACGATAACATATCACCTATCGACTTCGATTCAATAAAAAATGTTTCGGTTGGCAACGATATTTAATCCTTTAATTTTATTAATAAATCGAAGGATTAATTTTTTTAACGAGGATTCTAAAAACTCAAAAATCGTCATTACGAATTTAATGTCATGCTGTCCCGATCCCGAAGCATCGGGATTCGGGATTATTTCAGCATCTATTAGCAACTTTATAATTAGATTCCGAAACAAGTTCGGAATGACGACAATTAAGTTCGGAATAACGGTTAATTAATTTTTAAACATTACTTTAACATTTATACAATTAAACTAGTATATTTGTTATAGTTTTCAAGAAACCATTGTAAAGTTATTTTTATGATTTTTTTAATCTAAATGTATAAAATTTATCAGGACGATATATAAGAAAATGCCTTACAAAACTAAATTTTCTATACAATATGGCTTTAATCATTATTGTTATGTAAACTCATGAATAAGATAAAACTATTCATAAGTAGTGTGCAAACTGAATTTGCTACGGAAAGGCAGTTACTATTTGATTATATCTCTACAGATGCCTTGCTTGGAAAATTCTTTGAGCCGTTTATTTTTGAAAAACTTCCGGCTTTGGAAGCAAAACCTGATACAGCATATTTGCATCAAGTTAATAGTGCTGATATTTATCTAGGAATTTTAGGAAAAAAATATGGTTACGAAGATAATAATGGTCTCTCGCCTACAGAACATGAATTCAACCACGCACTAAAAGAAAATAAAACTAAACTTATTTTTATCACAACAGATACATCGGGTGAAAGAGAAAAGAAAGAGCTGGCTTTTATCTGCAGAGTAGAAAAAGAGGTTGTCAGAAAAAAGTTTTCGTCTTTCAATGAGTTAAAGACTGCTGTGTATGCGGCATTAGTCAGTTATCTCGAAGAAAAAGAGTTCATCCGTACGAGTCCTTTTGATGCCAATATTTGCAAATATGCAACAATAGCCGATTTGGATTTAGAAAGAATCAAGTGGTTTGTTGAAACAGCAAGGTCAAAACGAAATTTTTCACTTTCTTTTAATGTTAATACGGAAGAAATTCTTACACATCTGAATCTTATAAAAGAAGGTGGACTTACCAATGCTGCTCTTTTGTTATTCGGAAAAAAACCACAACAGTTTTTTATTACTTCTGAAGTGAGATGTGCATTGTTTCATGGAAATGAAGTGTTTAAGCCAATTCCATCATACCAAGTCTATAAAGGCGATGTTTTTCAACTAGTTGATAAAGCAGTAGATTTTGTGTTGTCACACATCAATTTATTTGTGGGTGACCGTAGTCGTTCGGTGGATGTGCCTGTGGCATATGAGATTCCACGTTCTGCCGTTACCGAAGCAATTGTAAACGCAATTGCGCACCGAGATTATACCAGTAACGGCTCTGTTCAGGTTATGCTTTTTCGGAATCGGCTTGAAATATGGAACCCAGGTCGGTTGCCATACTTGCTCCCTCTTTCAAAACTTAAGCTATCTCATGCTTCGTATCCCGCAAATCCTCTTCTTGCCGAGTCGTTATACCTTGCAGGGTACATTGAGCGAATGGGTACCGGTATCCCCGATATGGTAAGGGCATGTGTTAATGCCGGATTGACAGAACCTGAACTAAAACAAGAAGAAGCATTTGCTACTATTTTATGGCGAAAAGACCAAGTAACCGACCAAGTAACCGACCAAGTAACCGACCAAGTAACCGACCAAGTAAAATCTCTTATAATAAAAATTAATAAAGAATATACTCGCCAAGAATTGATGCAACTATTACATTTGAAACATGTTCAAACTTTCAGAACTAATTATCTTGCTAAGGCATTAAATTTAGGGTATTTAGAAATGACACAACCAGATTCTCCCAATAGTCCTACACAAAAATACAGACTTACAAAAAAAGGGAAAAAATTACAGCAACAATTAAAAAAGAAAAAATAACATTATACATTATTTGCAAATAAATTTGTATGTTTGTTATAAGATTGTTAAAAAAATAATTAAAACTTTTATCATAATGAAAACGTTATTCTTTGTAGTCTTTTTGTCAATATCATTTATTGTAAATGGTCAAAGTGGAATGTATATAGTTACAGAAAAATATGATATTACGGTATCCACTATTCCCACTTTTGATTCTGTGTATGTAACAAATCCATCAGGAATTACAGTTTCTTATAAAATACCAATTCTGGTGGTAAATACACCAGGTCACGATTCACAATTAAATATAATTTTTAATGGAATAAATAGTCAAGGGTATAAACTTGTTAATCAAATGATTACATCACATAATAATACGAGTTTACAATCTCAAATGGTTGAATATCACATATTTTGGTTTGGTGTGCCATGAACTTACTATATTGGAGACTTAGATAGTGCGAGTAACATGCAGCTTGGAATTACTAAATTATACCCAAATCCGACAAGTGGTTTTACTAATGTTAATTATATATGCAATATTGAAAACCAACCAATTCAGATAATTGTTTATAATTCAAAAGGGTATGTTGTAATTAAACAATATTTATCAGTTCAGAATAGTGAGAAAAATATTCAAAATCCCATTAATAATAATATTGTATTGAACACCTCAACTTTAAAATCCGGAGAATACTATGTACTTCTTATTAGTAAGAAAACTTATTGTCTAGCAAAAAAAATAATTGTAATTTAGTAAATTTAGAAAATTATATTTCATAAAATAGATTAAAATTTAGTTTCCTTTCCTAAAATCTTCTATTAAAATATATATATATTTTCTAATAAAAGCGAATTTACCCTCGTATATCGCCAATTATTTGATATTTTATAAAATTAAAAAATAGAAGAAAATAACATTAAACATTTTACAATTAAAATAATATTTTATATTTGTAACAAGATATAAAAAGGATAATTTAATGAATTGGGTTAAAATAAATTTAAAAAAACAAGATGGTGATGTTGTAGAAGCTCAAGCCCCAATTATAATTTCTTCTAGTCGCTCAACTGATATTCCAGCTTTTTACTCTGATTGGTTAGTGGATAGGATAAAAGCCGGTTATGTAAAATGGAAAAATCCATTTAATGGTGTTTTCTCGTATGTGTCATTTTCAAAAGCACGGCTGATTGTATTTTGGTCTAAAAACCCTAAACCAATTATTAAGCATCTTGATTTTCTTAATGAGCAAAAATTTAATTACTATTTTCAGTATACGCTTAATGATTACGATGCTGAAAAGCTTGAACCTCGTGTTCCTTCCGTAAATTCAAGGATTGAAACATTTATTGAATTATCTGAAAAAATCGGTAAAGAAAAAATTATTTGGCGTTTTGATCCTTTAATACTTACTGATGAGATTGGAGTCGATGAATTGCTTCGTAGAGTTGAGAATATAGGAAACCTATTGAAGAATCATACAAACAAGTTGGTTTTTAGTTTTGCGGATATTAAGCAATACAAAAAGGTTCAGAACAATCTACGGCGTAATTCAATCAAGTATCTTGAATTTAATGAAAGGACAATGAATGAATTTGCTGAAGGCTTGCAGCAAATAAATAAAGATTTGAATTTTGAGATAGGGACATGCGCAGAAAAGCTGCCATTGGAGAAGTATGGCATTATACATAACAAATGCATTGATGATGATTTAATAATTAAATTGTTTTACACCGACAATAAACTGATGGAATTTTTGAAAGTGAAAATATTGCAGCCTGATTTATTAAACCCTTCTATCAGATTTGAAAAGCTAAAAAACAATGATGATAAAGGTCAGCGTGAGTTTTGTGGTTGTATCATAAGCAAAGACATTGGAGAATACAATACATGCACGCATTTGTGCGAATATTGCTATGCTAATGATAATGCAGAAATTGCAAAGTCAAACTTTCAGAAGCATTTAAAAACTAATTCATCCGAAACAATTACAGGGGCATGAGTGAAAACTTGTATAGCGATAAATTAAAATCAATTCAAGCTCCTACTTTTAAAAAGATTAAGGATATTGCTTGTTCATTTATTAATTGCCTACCGGTTGAAAAACGTAATTCCCTTTATGATCAGTTAAAGCGTGGCGTTAACCTTCTTGATACACATGAGTTGATGTGTCAGTATCTGTGGTCATACGGGAATATGCACGAAGCAAAAATTAAAAAATCCTTGTCTTGTTTTTCAAAGTCTGATTTTGAGAAAGAAATTACAGTTATTGATTGGGGTTGCGGTCAGGGGCTTGCAACAGTATGTTTTTTTGACTTTCTGAAAAGCGTTAACGCATTTGAAAAGGTTAAATCTTCTATTTTAATTGAGCCATCAAAAAAGGCACTTGATAGAGCTTTTAGCCATGTAAATTTATACCTCAAAGATGTTTCTTCTATTAAAACTGTAAATAAATTCCTTGATGAAATAATTCCTGATGATATTAGTTCAGTAAAGAAACAATCCGTTTTTCATTTCTTTTCCAATATTCTTGATATTGCAGAAATTGATTTAAAAAACCTTGCAAACAATCTGAAGCAAAATGTGTATAATGACAACTATGTTGTTTGCGTAGGTCCGTTAAATCCCGGCAACCTCAGAATAGATGCGTTTTATGAGTATTTTGATTCTCCTGAAACTTTTCTGAACGAAAAGGAATCTCAGTTTTATTATGGCAGCAAATCTCCATGCTCATATAATATCCGGGTTTATAAACTCACAGCTGATACAGAGGGAATACTCATTCCTGTTGAATTTTATCCTTCTGTTCAATTTAATGCTGCATATCAGTTAGATTTTATCAAAGAGTCATTCAGTAAAATCTCATCGGTTAAAAAAGAAAAGGTTCGTAATCTTTACAAGAGTATTTCGGCTTTTGATGTATCGGCTCCCTTCGATATTGGAGCAAGCATTTATGATGATGTTAACCCTGTCCTTGCTGTATTAAATAACATTGTAACACGAGGTCTCCCTACAAAATCAAGTCCTTTTATTGAAAGGGTGTTTTCTAAAACTCATAATTTTTGCAAAGAAGATACAACTGATGGTGTCTTATCATATAAACAACAGGCAGCAACCCTCGATGTAAATGACATATTCCTTGCGCTACATCTGATTGATTCACGTTTGTCTTTAAATAAGGAAAATTATAGCAGTAAAAAAATTGAAAGCGATTTTGAATTAAACTACATACTTTCCAGTACGAGCGAATCAATTCGCCAATTGCTTTTACCCCAAAGAAGTTTATCGTCAATAACCCGGAATTTCAGGTTACACCATTCAAAAAGGGTTGACTTTTCTTTTGATAGTCCTTATCGTGATACAAATGAGAAAAGCGGTGTTGTTATTGAAATTGATGGCGAAAGGTATCATAAAGGCAAATCAAGTCAAATTGAAGATCAGAATAGAGTAACAACGCTTAATCAGCTTAACTGGGATTGCATACGCATTGCTGAACAGGATAGTATTTCAGTTAAAACATTCCCATTCAAAAACGAGTACCTGAGCAATATTGATAAAGTTTGGAATAAGCCTTTTAACTCACAATGGACATCCGTATTAGAATTTGTTTTAACGCCTGTTGCTATTGCTCGCATTCAGAAAACAATTTTAGAAGCCCTGATGACGGGCAAGATAAGTATTGAGCAGTCAGTTTGGCGTATTGTTGTAATTGAAAGAGATGTTCCTTGTGCGGCAATAGCATTACAGGATTTAGCTGAGATGTTCAATAATCTTGCTCATTTGAGTACGGAGTATAAACATTTAAAATTTCCTGAAATATCTCTTGAAGTAATAAGCACGCCTGAATTTATTAATTCTCCTTTGCATTTGGGTTGCAAACCTTCACTTTCCGCTGGCTCTGAACAGTTAAATCAAAAATATGATCTTATAGTTGATATTTCAGTCCTTAGACGTAGTGATCTGGAAAACCTTTCTTTTAGTGCATTCGCATGTAATAATAATTGTTACTTTATTATCAGGTCATCTCACTACATGCGTAGTGTTCGCCCTGTTTATACGTCTGATAAGATTCTTTATCGTGGGTTAGTAGAAAAAGATAGTCAGGGCAGATACTCTGTTATTCCTGAAACAGCTTCTTTATTAAAGTATTTTTTAAACCTGATTTTCCGCAAAACTGATTTTCGTCCTGGTCAGTTGCCTATATTGCATCGTGCCCTTCAAAACAAGAGTGTTATTGGCCTTTTGCCAACGGGTGGTGGTAAATCATTAACATACCAGTTAGCCGCTATTCTTCAGCCGGGTGTTACAGTCATTGTCGATCCCCTGCGCTCTCTGATGAAAGATCAGTTTGATGGTTTGATTAATTTAGGTATTGATAACTGTACCTACATTAACTCAACGGTAGCTTCTAAAGAAAAAGAGGATCGTGAAAAAAGAATGGAAGCATCGCAGTTTTTATTTGTATTTCTTTCTCCGGAACGACTTTGCATTTATAAATTCCGTGAGCGCCTTCGTAATATGCACGAATTGCATGTGTATTTTTCCTATGGTGTAATTGATGAGGTACATTGCGTATCTGAATGGGGTCATGATTTTAGGTTTTCATATTTACACTTGGGTAGAAACTTATACAACTTTGTCAGGACAAAACACGGCCATTTAAGTCTTTTTGGCCTTACTGCAACTGCATCATTTGACGTTTTAGCCGATGTTGAAAGGGAATTGTCCGGCAATGGTGCTTTTGCTTTGGATGCCGATACGATTGTACGTTATGAAAATACCAACCGCTTAGAATTACAATATAAAATTGAAAGGGTTACCCCTGCATTCAATGAAGATGCATATTTCGACAGAAGAAACAACCTTCAGGAGGGTTTGCCAAAAGCTATAAACATTAGCGATAAGTGGTCATTTTATGATTCCAAAAAGGATTTTGTAAAAAATTACATCAAAGAACTTCCAAAACATATCCGGTCTCTGCAAACCCCTGAAACGATACAAAGCATTAAAAGTAATTTTTCTGAAAGGCAGGAACCGGATGAATCAATCAATAATCCCCTTACTGTTTCTATGCCTGATGATTTTTATACCAAGAAGGAAAAATACGATCACGCAGGGATTGTGTTTTGTCCTCATAAGGCCAGTACAGGGATTTCTGTTGATGAGAACAAGAATGCGCTTAGTGAGTACATTTCTGATATTGGATTCTTTGTTGGTAGCAGTGAGGGAGATAATGAAGAAGCAGCCGAGATAGACAGACTTTCAAATGAAAACCTTGAATCCTTCAGAGATAATAAGCAAACTGTCATGGTTGCCACTAAGGCATTCGGTATGGGTATTGATAAGCCCAATGTTAGGTTTACAATAAATCTTAATTATTCAAGTTCTCTCGAAAGTTTTGTTCAGGAAGCAGGTCGTGCTGGTAGAGATAGAAAAATGGCACTTTCTGTCATTCTTCTTTCTGATTACAAAATAGCCCGTATTAATAAGAAATGTACTGTTGACCGCTTTCCTATGGGGATAATAAAGAACCGTTGGTTCATACCTGAGGATTTGAACGAGATTATTCATCACTACCACTTGGATATTCCACAAGAGTATATTGAAGTCTGTACCCCTGAAAAAGATATGGTAAAAGTGGTTTGTGATGAATGTTACAGATTCTCACGTAACTGTTGCGATAGACAATGTACATACACAAATTGCAGGGACAAAACAGCATCATGTGACCTCCCGTGTTCAAAACTGAATAATTGCAGTCTTGTAAATTTTCCGGCGGAGGCAAAGGAATTTATTTTTGAAGATGATTTAAAAGAATTATTATCAGAAAATCAGTTGACGGTTGAACGGAAGAATTTGCAGTACCAGAACGCAGACTATGAATCTGTGATGTATTTCTACAACAATAACTTCAAAGGTGCATTTGTAGAAAAAACATACATGCATAAACTTCTGAGTACAGTAAAAACACAGGTTTTCTATGGCGATGATGAAGAAATTAAAAAAGATGATCTTGCAACGGTAAACGGGTTCCTGACATCACTTTTAAATTCACAGTTAGGTACACAGATAGTTTCTTTTGTGTCATACACAAAGGAATCGAATACGGATATTGCTAAGGCAATTTACCGTATGTGCTGTATTGAATTAATTGAGGATTTCACTCAGGATTATTCTAACAAAAGATACAGAATAGTTGCAAGCCGGAAAACAGAAGGCAGTTACTTTAATGGTTTGAGAAATTTTCTTTTACGATACTTTACTGCTGTTAGAGCAGATGAAGAAATTGAAAGAGCAATGAATTACCCATTAAATAGAATTTCTGAAAACAATCTTGAAAATGAGATTCATAAATGCTTAGGATACCTTACAGAATTTGTGTATGAGAAAATTGCTATCAAACGTAAGCGTGCAATTGATGATATGAGGGATTTTTGCATACAGGGCATTGATGAAGAAAAAAACTGGATTGAGCGTAATGAGATTTTAAAGGATTACATTTATTACTATTTCAATTCAAAGTATGCAAAAGATGACTATGTTACAGAAAATGGTGTTCCATATTCACTGACAATTGACACAGACAGGGGTAAAGTGTCATCTTCTGAGATTCTTTTCAAATATACTGAGGTAATTAATGAGAGTGTCGATAGCATGAGTACCCCAAAGGACAACATCAAGCATTTACAAGGTGCTGTCCGTTTAATTCGGCGTTCTCATCATGATAATGCAACAATTTTATTGTTAAATGCTTTCTGTTTATTTTATCTCGGTACGCACAATAATGAAAATCTGATAAAAGAATTACATAAGAGCTACAAGGATGGCATGGAAGGTTTTTTCCATCAATACGAAAAAAATACTGTTGAATTTTGGGCCGTCTTTGAAAAATTCAACAAGTTCATTAAGGAAAATACTTTTGCGGAAGACTTGACTTCTCTCACTTACGATGTGATGCTTTCAATTCACGGCGATAATCTTAAAAAAATAACTTCTAAATATCTTGCATAATGGAAACTGAAAAAATTAACCAGGCACTGGCTCAACTTGAATTAAGTTTAAAAGAGTTAGACTCGGCAAGAGCACAAGTCGAAAAGGTTACTGATAGCAGCAATAATATTGCTAATGCTACTTCATCATTGGTCAAAGATGTAAAACAGCTTGCTGATAAAATTGCAGTGGAGACTTCAAAAATAATTACTGGATTTTCAGACAAGATAACTGCTTTAGAGGCATCAATAAATAATGCAACCAAAGAAGGTCAGAAGAAAATATCATCAGAAGTCGAGAAATTTATTAAAACAACAAGCGATTTTAAATCAAATAATGAAAGTGCTATTTCAGATTTTAAAAACTTGTCAATTA